>OLYI01000198.1_pt1 | contig 27755 bp, 28 predicted proteins | sample 1644251 | NCBI WGS metagenome assembly OLYI01 (sample SAMEA103958140, study PRJEB25191) | human gut metagenome | biome: human-associated habitat [ENVO:00009003]; feature: intestine environment [ENVO:2100002]; material: feces | place: Germany | collected 2013/2015 | reverse complement strand
TTTTGCGCATGGACACTCCGGAGTCGTTTTTATTCCGCTGGGAGGATTTGCCCCGCACCGGCCTGTCTACCAAAGACTACATTGCCCCCAGCTCCTTCTATTTCGGCAGAGCCAGGGATTTTCGCATGGGTAAAAAATTCGCTACGGTCAGCTTTTTGCAGATTCTCGCCCCGGAACTCAGTGACCGTGTGCTGAAGGATTTTCTGGATATTGAAAGCAATGTCATTGTGAACATCCACGTCCAGTCGGTGGATCAAGTTGCTGCCATTAAGACGATCAAGCGCACGATCACGGATCTGGACAAAACAAAAATTGAGGAACAGAAGAAAGCCGTCCGTGCCGGATATGACATGGACATTCTCCCCTCGGATCTGGCAACTTACGGCGAAGAAGCCAAGAAGCTGCTGTCCGATCTGCAAAGCCGGAATCAGCGGATGTTCCTGATTACCTTCCTGATTCTCAACACCGCCGACACCAAACGGCAGTTGGACAACAACTTTTTCCAGACCAATTCCATCGCCCAGAAGTACAACTGCCAGCTGGTGCAGCTGGATTTCCAGCAGGAGGAGGGTATGGTCAGCAGCCTGCCTTTGGGGCTGAATCAGGTCGAGATTCAGCGGGGGCTTACTTCCTCCGGCGTTGCCATCTTTGTACCCTTTACCACTCAGGAGCTTTTTCAGAACAGCCCGGAGGCCCTGTACTGCGGCATCAATGCTCTGTCCAACAACATCATCATGGTAGACCGGAAATGGCTGAAAAACCCCAACGGCCTGATACTCGGCACTCCCGGTTCCGGCAAATCCTTTGCCGCTAAGCGGGAAATTGTCAACGTGTTTCTGGCGACAAATGACGATATTATGATCTGCGACCCGGAAGGAGAATATTATCCGCTGGTACACCGATTGGACGGGCAGATCATTAAAATCTCCCCGACCTCCCACAACCATATCAATCCCATGGACATCAACCTGAATTACAGCGATGAGGACAATCCCCTCTCCCTGAAATCCGATTTTATCCTGTCCCTGTGTGAGCTGATCGTGGGCGGCAAGGAGGGATTGAAGCCTGTGGAGAAAACCGTCATTGACCGCTGTGTGCGGATGATCTATCAGAAGTATCTAAGCGACCCCAGGCCGGAGAATATGCCCATTCTCGGCGACCTGTACAACTGCCTGCGAAAGCAGGAGGAAAAGGAAGCCCAGTTTGTGGCCACGGCGCTGGAAATCTATGTAGACGGTTCTCTGAATGTGTTTAACCACCGCACGGATGTGGATGTCAGCAACCGGGTGGTCTGCTACGACATTAAGGAGCTGGGCAAGCAGCTGAAGAAAATCGGAATGCTGATCGTTCAGGATCAGGTGTGGAACCGTGTCACACGGAACCGGGAAGCCCGGAAAGCCACCCGGTACTATATTGACGAATTCCATCTGCTGCTGAAAGAGGAACAGACGGCAGCCTATTCCGTGGAAATCTGGAAGCGCTTCCGGAAAATGCAGGGCTGCCCGACCGGCATAACGCAGAATGTGGTCGATTTGCTGGCGTCCAAAGAAGTGGAAACCATTTTTGCGAATTCCGACTATATCTGTATGCTGAATCAGGCGGCGGGAGACCGGAAGATTCTGGCGCAGCATTTGGGTATTTCGCCCCATCAGTTATCCTACGTTACGCATTCCAATTCCGGTGAGGGGCTGCTGTTCTATGGGGACACCATTGTGCCGTTCGTGGATAAATTCCCGCAGGATACAGAGCTGTACCGGCTTATGACAACGAAACCTGCTGACTTGAAGGAGGATGCAAAATGATGATAGGATCAGGTGCTTGCCGTGCGTGAATCCCGGCTGCAATTTACGGATGCCGAACGGAGTGACCCGGAGATCGGCAAAAAGGTACGCCGTGCGGAAAAGGCCGCCGCCAAAGCGGACAAAGCTCAAGTCCAAATCCCCACCCATAAGCGGCCGAAGCTGATGGCGGACAACAGCAATGGAAAAATCAAGGTCCGGCTGAACTTTGAGGAAACCCGGAAAAAGCCGCCCTCTGAACTGAAAATAGCAGAGGCCCCCACCAAGCTGGTGCGGGGTCAATTTCACAGGCAGATGCAGGAATCCGAGGATGAGAATGTAGGTGTGGAGGCGGCGGATGCCCTTTCCTCCGCAGCAGAGCGTACCGGGGATACCATCCAAGAACTTCACCACCATGCGAGGTTGCAGCCCTACCGGGCGGCAGATCGGGCGGAGCGGCAGCTTCGCTCTGCCAACCTTCGTGCTTTACAAGCCAAAGCGGAAGTGCAGAATCCCACCAGCAACCCCATTTCCAAATGGCGGCAGAAGCAGCAGATCAAGCGGCAGTACATGGCCTCCAAAGCAGGACATTCCGCGGCAAACTACACCACCAGCAGAGCGGCGAAGGCAGCATCTACAGCCGCATCTGACGGAAAGAAAGCGGCTACCTATGTGGTGCGTCACCGAAAAGGCTTTCTGGTCATAATCGCCATTGCCCTGGTCGCTGCTTTTCTCCTGAATGTGGTGTCCTCCTGCTCCATGATGGTTGAGGGTCTGGGGGCCGGTCTGGCCTCCAGCAGCTATGAGCATCTACAACCCCGGAAGTCGTTTGGGGCTGATTCACGCCCTTGTGGAAATGCGTACCTATCTGGATAAAGATGAGCAGGAGCTGAAAAAACTGACGGACGGTGCCATCGCCAAGCTGAATCTTATGACCGATGCGGAATTTGCCACCCTTGATCTGATCCCCGACTTTGACGAGTAAGATTGATAGACTTCCTGCCGCTTTTTTGTTATACTTGCCTCGATGATAGAGGGAGGGTATTCTATGCCAGAGAAACCACTTGTGCCCTATAAGGCATTGAAGCAGAAACAGAAAGCCCGCATTGCCGACTGGATGTATCGGGAGACGCTGCAGTTTTTTCTGCAATACCAGCGGATGCCGGAGTCAGAGGAATTTGAAACGCTGTGCCAAACTGTCTATGCCAAGGTACGAGGTGCGAACTCCCGGGTCGCCTATGAGGAAATCCGGCAGCTTTATGCCAAACGCTTGGATGCGTATGCTCTGCGCATCCAGCGGGATGTCGAAGCTGGGATTACTTTGGAATCTCTCACCAAGCAGCCAAAGCAGAAGAAAGCTCCAAAACCTCCCCGAAAGCGGAAAAAGAAAAAGCGTGAACCCGCTACAACGGAATTCTGGCAGGATGATTGTTTCTTTTTCATAGCCGGATATACCTCCGGCGGTGCGCCCTATGGTGTTACTTGGGAAGAAATGGGATTGGAGCCTTGGGATGACCTCCCTCTATAAACTAAAGGAATTCTGTCCTCCGATTTTGGGTAGTGTGTCGATTGACAGTTCCCCCGGAACATGATAGACTGTGGAAAGTTTGTGTTCAGGAGGAAAGACAAATGGAGAAGATTCTTGTGTATTTAGGCAGCGATCATGTGATTCAGCATCCTTCCTTCGATGTCCGGGAAAAGATACTGAAACTGACCACCGACAGAGAGGTTGCTATCTCCCAAGCCTGTGAACAGGATGCTGCGGGTGTAATCAACACCTATTACCTTGATCTGGATTCCTTGTCTGTAAAAGTGCCCGGACAACAGGTATTGAATGGTTTTGACGGTTATGATGTTGTGATTCCCCAAGAAGAAGCTGCTAGTTATATCGCCATCTGCTCTGAGGCCGCCTTGAATTCTCTGGTTTTCACAAACGCCTCTTTCGTCTGTCAATAGTACGCCCCCTGCCGGAACGGCACCTCTGATATTCAAATTGTAAATTTTTTTCGCTTTTGTATTGCAAATCGCTATACATTTGTATATAATAGAGTCAGAAAGGTGGTATGAACTATGGCAGCAAAAACCGCAAATGTAATGGCTCGTGTAGAACCCAATGTGAAGGAACAGGCAGAGGAAATCATGGAAATGCTGGGCATTCCTGTTTCCGTTGTCATCAATACGCTCTATAAGCAGATTATCATGACTCGGAGCATTCCTTTCTCCCTCTCTGTCCCGGCAGTACCAGTTGCACGGGATGAAATGGATGAAGCCGCCTTCCATGCCATGATGGAGCGTGGTTTGAGCGAGGCAAAGGCAGACAAATCCCGTGCCGCTTCTGATGTATTTGCAGATCTGAAACGGGAGATGCAGTAAATGTCAGAGAAATATACAGTCAAAATCACGCAGCAGGCCCAGGAACAAATCCGGGAAATCGTCAGCTATATCCGCTTCACGCTTCAGGCACCTGAGACTGCCATGAAAATGCTGGATACGCTTCAAGAGGAAATCGCTTCTCTGGATCAGTTTCCCAATCGCGTCCCGCTGACGGAAGAAGAACCCTGGCACAGTCAGGGCATTCACAAATTTCCAGTCAAAAACTACCTGATTTACTTCTGGGTAGACGAAGAAACAAAAAAGGTTCAGATTATTGGTGCGGTCTATGGTCGCAAAGACCAACGGCACCAGCTGTCCAATCTTGATATGTTCTGACAAACACGCCCTGGACCACACAATGTCCAGGGCGCATTTCTTTGACCGCAATACTTCCCATTTTAGACGGCCTTTCGGTCGTCTTTTTTTATTTTCTCAGAAAGGAGAACCACAATGGCATCCGTATTGCAACAATACCACCAGCTGGCGGACCGCATGGCTACCCAGATAACTGGCAGCTACCAGAGCTGGACAGACTTTCTGACCACTGCCGCCCGCCTATACAAGTACCCCTATCACGAACAGCTTATGATCTACGCTCAGCGCCCGGAAGCCACCGCCTGCGCGGATTATGAACTGTGGAATAAACGAATGGGTCGTTATGTTCGCCGGGGTGCGAAAGGCATCGCTCTTATCGACCACTCCGGGGACACTCCGAAGCTGAAATATGTGTTCGATGTGGCAGACACCCGCACCACGGAGCGTTCCCGCAGCCCCTACCTCTGGGAATACCGCCCGGAGCACGAGCATGTGGTTTCTGCCGCTATGGCGGAACAATACAACATTCAATACCCCGGAAATCTCGTTGACCAGTTGGAACAAATTTCTTCTGTGAAAGTCACAGAATACTTTCTCGCCCATGAGCAGGATCTTCTCGACATCGTTGACGGATCGTATCTGGAGCAGTATCATGACTATGACAAAGGCGTGGCATTCCTCAACGCCGCAACCGTCAGCACCACCTATATGCTGCTGTCCCGGTGTGGTCTTGCCGAAAATGCCCACTTTGGCCCGGAGGACTTCATGCCGGTGTTCGACTTCAACACACCCCAGACCGTTGATGCTCTGGGTAGTGCCATCAGCGGCATCAGCGAAGAAATCCTCCGCAATATCGAAGTCACCATTAAGAAATATGAACGTGAAAAGCTGTCTGAAAGGAGCCAAGAAAATGAACGAACTGACCTACATTCGCAGCGGGGATTACTGGATTCCCAACCTGATTCTGTCCCAGCAGGAAAACAAGCCCCTGGGCAAGTACGGGAGGATGCGGAAGAAGTATCTACAGGAGCATCGCCCGGTGCTGTGGAACCGACTGATCCTGTCGGAGCAGCTGTATCCCCATCTGCGGGAGATCGACGAGACGGCGAACCGGCGCTTGGAGCAGATGATGCCGAAGCTGATACAGTCGGCAGGGGTGACGGAAGCTCTGAAAGCCAGCGACCCGATGAAGTGGGTGGGGCTGATGAACAACCTGAAAGCCCAGGCCGAGGAAGTGATCCTGACGGAGCTGATTTACACCTGACGGAAGATTCTCCTGTCGAGCAGTTTTCATTCTTCCCCACGGAGGCCCAGCAAATTGAATCTATCACAGAAGCGGAGCGTGTCCAGGCGACACCCTCCGCTTTTTCTATGTTCATTTCTCAGGCTGACATTGACCATATCCTGCGCACGGGCGGCAACGAAGATGACGCACGAATGAAAATTGTTGCCGAGTTCTCCAAACAAAAACCTTTGGAAAATCGTGCGGCATTCCTGAAAGCGCTCTACCACGGCGGAAACGGCCTGATCACGGAAAATGGCAAGATTTCCGCATGGTATAGCGAGGACGGCATCTACATCGCAAGCAGCGACACTGCGCGCTACCTTCCCTCTGCCCAAGTTATCAGCTGGGCAGATGCAGCAGGGCGCACGGAAGAACTGCTGAATAGCGGCACATTTGCCACCAATTTAGAGGTTGCGGAAGCACCACGGAATGAGCGCCAGCGTATTGCTGCCGAAGTTTGGGGCCTTTATCACGATCTTTCGGATGAAGCAAAATCGCTGGGGCATCTGTCCTGTCTAAGTAATATTCGCAGCACCAATTACCCGGAGGAAACAGAACGCTTGACGGATGAACTGGCAAATCCCGCATTTCGAGAAATACTTCTGACGGAATCCAGGGCGTTTGTTGACGCCTACCGTGAAAACCGGGAACTGCTGCGTTTCCATTACCACCGGCCGCAGGTGCTTCTTACCCAGCTGGAAGAACTGTCCATGCCACGCAAAGAATACCATTCCAGCATGGCAGCACTCCCGGAAACCGGGAAATTCATTACGGAGGATGAAATTGCAGATTCTCTTGCAAATGGGAGCAGCTTCGAGGGTGGAAAGAGCCGCATCTATGCGTTTTTCCAGGCACAGCACTCGCCCAAAGAGTGCGCTGATTTCCTGAAAGAGGAATACGGTACTGGCGGACGCTCCCATGCTGTATCCAAAGAAAGCGGCAGCTTTGAAGAACACGGCAGCAAGGGCATCGTACTGAAAAAGAGCGGCTGTGCGGAGATTCAGATGAATTGGAACAAGGTCGCTTCCCGCATCTCTGAGCTGATCTGGCAGGACCGCTATTTTACACCAGATGAACAGGCGCTTTATGACAAGACGTTGGCACAGGATGCAGCGCGAAACATCGCCTATGATAGCTATAACGCCATAAAGGAAGCACACCCGGACGATATGGTAAATGAGCGTGAACTTTCACGCCGCTACGAAAGATATTCTCTTGAAATGGAAGTCATTTATCCGCATACAGCCCAAATGCTACTTGACATGGCAAAAACTTACGACTGGGATTCTCGAAGAGAATCCCAGAGAGAGCTAATTGGATATTAAAAATTCGTTCGAAAATATCCCTGTTTATGTTATTCTTGGACGAAACATAATGCACTCCAGAAATCACTCGGTAGTTCTATGATATGTTCTGGGTGCAGATCAAGACATTTTGTCAAATCGTGCGGTATGCTCGTCTCCTCACTGACTTCTCATCCCACCTTACATACCGTTCAGTACAGGTTTGTTCAATCACATAAGCACGACAGAGTTGTATCGGTCAAGAATGCTGTAATAAACCTCACCCTCGTATTTCAAAGTGGCAGGCCTCTCATTTGAGGCCTGCCGTTGGGTTCATATGCCGAGTTGTATAAGCATCAGAGCGAATCCGTAAGCGCTCAATACCCCCCGTCTATAAACAGGCAGGCCCCACAACCACGGGCCTGCCTGCTAGTCAAGATACGTATTCACATAAGCATCAGAATTCTTCACACCGAATTCCTGCTGGATATAGTGTGCCCAAGGCATGAACGATTCCAATTCTTCGTGGGATTGGTTTTTTCCCAGGTACGGCAGCTCCACCAACACATGCTGGAGATAGGCAAAAGGTTCAACACCGTTTGCCTTTGCGCTTTCCACCAGGGAATACACAATGGCGCTGGCCTTAGCTCCTTTTGTGGTATCACAGAACAGCCAGTTCTTTCTGCCAAGGGTAAAGAGGCGGATAGCGTTCTCTGCCAGGTTGTTGGAGATTGGCACCTCGCCGTTAGATAGGAATGCTGTGAGCTGCTGCTTTTGGTTCAGACTGTAGCGCACCGCTTCTTCCAGTTTGCTGCCCTTTTCCGGGTGGATTGTTTTTAGCCACGCATAATACTCCTCCAGAAGGGGCAGTTCCTTGTTCTGGCGGTATTCCTGGCGATATTTGGGTTTATAGGCAGCGCATTTCCGCTCCTGTGCAAACAGCTTGTTGCAGTATTGGAAGCCAACAGCGGCTTTACTGTTTTTTACCGTTGCGCCCTCCGGCATTGCTTCCCGCCATTTTCTTCTGGCGTGAGACCAGCAGCCGCAATGGGTGACCTGGGTAAGCAGGTTATAGCCCTGGTAGCCGTCCGTCACGAGAGCACCGGTAAAGCCTTTCAGGAATGCCTCCGGCCGCTTTCCGCTGCGGTCCGGCTGGTACTCAAAGAGGCGCACCTGGTGCCGGATCAGGGCGGCGCTGGCATACAGCCACATCCGGGATTCCGAGGTCGCGGGTTTCCCGTCCTCCTTCAGCACCTGCACAACGGTCTCATCTGCGTGGATCACGGAATGGATCAGAAGCTCCTGCTTCATGTGCTTGTACAGAGGTTTCAGCCAACTCTGACTGCACTGGATCACCCAGTTTGCCATGGTGGCACGGCTGAGGGAAATCCCTTCTCTGGCCCACATCTATTCCTGTCTGGCCAGGGGCAGGCCATCCACATACTTCTGGGTCATGATGTACGCCACAGTCGAGGGCGAGGCCAAGGAATGCTTCATAAGCGGGACCGGCGGTTTCACGGTCACGATATGGGCAAAGCCCGTATCCTTTTCGCAGCTGTCGCAGGCATAGGTAACGGCGTAATAAGCCAGCAGCTTGATTTGCTTGGGAATGATCTGCATTTCATGGCGCAGGAATTTTTTGCCAATGGGCTTCATTTTTCCGCCGCATTTGCCGCAGACCAGTTGGTCTTCCGGCAGTTCCAGAAGCACTTCCTCTTCCGGGAGGCCGTTCAGCATCTCGGCCTGGCTGCGCTTCTTCTTCCGCTCATGCTGAGGAATCAGAATGGTATCCGGGGTCGGCTCCTCCACCTTGGGGGCTTGCTCTTTTTCTGCTTCATTGAAAAAGCTGGCCTGGTCATGCAGAACATAGCTGTTTTTCTCGCTGGACTGACCGAACCTGGCCCTCTGGGCATTGGCAAAGACCTCATTCATGTGCTCCAGCTTCCGCTTCAGTTCCGCATTTTCCTTCTGAAGCAGTTCAACAGAATCTGCCAGCGGGCGAATCAGCTCCGCTACTTCCGCGGCGGTGTATGTACTTTTTTTATCCGCTGCGGCCATAGTTTTCACCCCTGAAAAGTAGATTGATCCTGGATTTATTATATCATAAATCCAGGATAAAGTACAGAAAAATATGCGGTTTTTAGAATATTTTCGTCAGAACAAATCCTTGGGCTTTCCTTTGCGGATGGCTGTTTTCTGCTCTATTCGGAGTCCTTCCATGAGCCAGCGGAAGCTCTGGGGATCCAGCAGCTTCAGCTCCGCCTCTGACCTGGGCCACTGAAATCTGCCGTTGGACAGCCGCTTGTACAGAAGAATATAGCCGTCTCCTGTCCAGTACAGTGCCTTAATTCGGTCTGTCCTGCGGCCACAGAACAGAAATAGGCTTTCTTCATTCAGCTGGCCACCATACTGCTGGGTCACCACTGCGGCCAGTCCGTCAATCCCAAGACGGAGGTCTGTGTAGCCGCAGGCAATGTAGTAGCTGCGGACTTTGGACAGATCCATCATAGCGATTGAATGGAGCGAAGCAAGGCCACAACGGCATCCATATCCACGCCATCCGGCAACTTCATCTCTGCTCCCCGGTAGTGAATCTCAAGAATACTGTCTTTTGCCGGCAGTGATTCCAGTTGTACCAGTTGTGGTGCGGTAGCCCCAACCATCTGCGTTCGTAGCTTCTTTAGCCAATAGTAAAAACTTTTCTCAGAAATCCCACGCTGTTGGCAGAATTCCCGCTTTGTCAATCCGCTGGCACTGCATTCTTGTATGAGCATTGCCCATTCCTGTGCCCGATACGCATCCCGCACCGCTAATACTTCTCCCATTTGACACCATCCCTGTTTCGTTTCTCGAAAAACTCACCGTGAGTTTTTCGAGATTTGGGATATTATCTCATGGATGTGCAGAAGATGCTAGGCGGTGGGTTATTGAGCGCTTACTAAGAAAGTACATTCAGTCTGACGATGCTCCCATCAAGAACATAGCTGAGGTCTATGCTTGTGTAACTGCTTCTGACATGTGGGCACTGCTTTGGAACAGCATTACAAAACAGAATATACTAGACGTTTTAGAAAATGTGAAGAAGGTTTTATTTTATGCTTACAAAGCAGCATTTATCCAAGAAGTCCCGGAACGCTTCTTTTGGCACACCACTGTCAGTCATGCTCCAACTGATACCATTTGGCCTGCTCATAGAACATTTGATAGTATTGCCCCTTCTGCTGCAATAATTCCTTATGTGATCCATGCTCTGCAATGCTACCATCATTTAGCACTATAATATTATCCGCCAGTTGCGCTGCACCAATTCTATGAGTGATAATTAGCACTGTTGTATCATTACAAATGCTTTTTATTGTTTTATATAGCCTATTTTCCTCCATTGGATCTATACTGGCAGTTGGTTCGTCCAGAACAATTAACTTGTGCGGCTTATAAAGCGCACGAGCTAAAGAAATCCGTTGCCATATTCCTCCTGAGATTTCAATTCCTCCAAACTCTGCAGCAAGAACTGTTTCCATTCCGTTTGGGAAAGATTTCAATTCTAACTTAACAGTTTTAACTAGCTTTTTCAATGCATCATTGTCTTCAAAAAAATGATTTGAAATTGTAATATTGTCCTTAACAGATAATTTATACTTTTGATAGTTCTGAAATAGTGCCGTACATGAAAGACGTCCGTTTCTCAAGAAGGTCTTACCAAAATATACAGTCCCGTCTGTCGGCTGAAGTAAACCTAATGCTATTTTTGCTAAAGTAGTTTTTCCTGCACCATTATATCCAACGATAGCAACAGTCTCTCCTTTTTTAATTTCAAAATCGATATTTTTTACAGCCCAGGATGGGTTCATTGGATAATGGTAACTTATTTGATTAAAACGGATTAAATCTTCCTGACATTGTGTATATTTTGGCTGCGTGCTCTGATAGCAAAGGAAAAGATTATAATTCCTAATTAATCCCACCTTTTTTGTAACACTCCCAAAATAGACACACACTATCTCCTCAATGTATGCTGTAATTAATAGTATGGCCTCAAAAACTGCCGTAAAGGCTCCTATAGTAATTCTTCCAAAAGCTACTGATCGTAGCAAAAGAATAATTGCATATAATTGACCAAGTATCGTAATAGTTTTTAGCCCAATTTCACATATTGCACTTTTTCTTTCAGTTTCTCTGCGCTTGTTTCCTAATAAATCCATATTGCTACTTATAACGCCAAATAATGGTGCGCTCAGCAACTTTTGGTATCTTCTGAAAAGTTGTGGTTTCATCCAAAATCGTCATGTTATCATTGAATCAAAAGCAGCCAAAAAAGTTCAGTATTCTCCGAGTTTGCGGAAGAATCATTTTTCCCTGTCCCGTTGCGTCTATTTTTCATCAAAAATAAAACGCCTCAAAAAAAGTTCGGAAAATCCGGTTTTTCAAAATCCCGTTTTTTCAAAAAATTGAATACTTCAAAAAAATAACGCCAAATTAACGCCAAGCCAATTTCAGGGTCTTTCAAACCACCTCAAAAAGTTATGAAAACACCCGGTTTTACTAGAAAACCGGGTGTTTTTCTGGAGCTAGTGACCTGACTCGAACAGGCGACCTTCTCATTACGAGTGAGATGCACTACCGACTGTGCTACACTAGCATCACAAGCTCGTTTATTATAGCCGCTCTTTGGGAAAAAGTCAAGACTTCGGATCAAATATTCAGCTCCTGGATTTTTTTGCGGAGAAGCAGCAGGTCATCAAAGGTCTCGGGGCGCTTGGTGGGGTCGCGGAGGAGGGCGGAGGGGTGGTACATGGCGGAGTAGAGGACACCGTCCCGGACTGTCCAGGTGCCGTGATCACGGGTGATGCGGAACTCTGGATCGATCAGGCGCTGGGCGGCAATGCGGCCCAGGCAGACGATGATCTTCGGCTGCAAAAGCGCAATTTGATTTTCCAAAAAGCCAATGCAGGCATCCTGCTCCTGGGGCTGGGGGTCCCGGTTGCGAGGCGGGCGGCATTTGACGATATTCGCGATATAACACTTCTCCCGGTCCAGGTCGATGATGGAGAGCATATCGTCCAGGAGCTTGCCTGCGGGACCCACAAAGGGGACGCCCTGCAGGTCCTCCTGCTCCCCCGGGCCCTCGCCCACAAAGAGCAGACGGCTGCTGCGATTGCCCACACCGAAGACCACATTATGGCGGGTCCTGCACAGCTCACAGCGGTCACAGTGCAGGCATTTTTCTTCCAGTTCTTCCCAGGTCTCCATTACTGACTCCTTCTCCGGCTCTTTCTTCTCTTGCGGCGTCTGGTCTGGGCCCGGTAGCGCAGATAGGAATTGATGGCCAGATAGCTGACAACCGGCACCAATATGACAGCGCAGACAATCAGCACCACCCCGGAAAGGCTGCTTCTCTCGCTCTGGGTCTGGGGCGCCAGGGCGCTGTAGACCGTCAGACCCGAATCCGCAGCGGTACGCACCGGCTGCTGCGCCAGCAGCTGGGCCTCCGTCAGGCAGGAATTGCTGTACCAGAGCTCTACCGTACCGATGACGGAATCCTTTTCGATGGGGGCCGACAGACCGCCGTCCCGGGTGGATACATTCCGGATAAGGTTTGCCATTCTGGCTTTGGAGGGCAGCACCGTATCGATGTTTACATTGGCCACACCCACAACATCCGTCTCACCGCCGGCCACCGGCAGCTGGGTCAGGCTCATGCCGTTGTAGATCACCCGGTGGACCAGGAAATTATTATAGGCATAGCCCAGGAGCTTCACCATTTCATCGAAGTTGCCATAGTTGGTCACCTGCCAGCCGTTGGACGCGAAGACACGGGTAGCTCCCATAATGACGCAGACCAGGTTCATGCCCGTTACACCGGCGGTCTCCGTATTGTCCGCAGTGACCACAATGCTGGCCCCGGTATCCGCGGAATAGCTGGCGAAGCCGCTGGTGACCCGGTCGTCAATATACTTGGTGACGATCTTATTCTGCATCATGTAGTCCAGGGATTGCAGCTTCCGCTCCTCGGACAGGTTGGTGGCCGGGACCTCATAGGTCTGGGTGGAGAGCAGCTCCTTCACCGCGGGATTGTCGCTGCAGGCCATCATGATGCGGACCATATCCCGGGCGGTGGTGGTCTGGTTTCCGGAACCGACGCCGTGGACATCCGTGAATTCCGTGCTGGTGCAGCCCAGCTGCTTCACCCGCTGATTCATCATATCCACAAAGGTGGCCCGGGTGCCCGCCACGTACTCCGCCAGTGCCACAGCGGCATCGGCAGCATTCTGCAGGATCATGCAGTGCAGCAGATCCCTTACGGACATCTGCTCCTCACTTTTCAGCTTGGTGCTGGTTGCGCCGCCGGGGATTCGGGAGGCGATGCCAGGCTGGACCGTTACGACGGTATCCAGGTTCTCCACCCGTTCCACAACAACCAGGGCCGTAACGATCTTGGAAAGCGCTCCGGGGGGCAGCTTGGTGTCGGGATTATAGGCATAGACCAGGGTACCGGTGTTGCGCTCATAGATGATGGCCGCCTGGGCCGTATCCAGCTTCCGGTCCGAACCGGCCAGGGGGACCTGCCCGTCCAGCGTGCGGCAGCCGTTCAGGATGCTGACGGAGCCGAAGGCATACTCCGTCTGGGGGGCCTGGGCATCCTGCGCCAGGTCCGGCAGGGTCTCGGTCATGGCCGGGTCTTCGGTCCCGTCCGTTGCGGTGGTCTCTGCATAGGCAGGAACGCTCAGGCAACCGGCGGTTATGCTCAGCGCCAAAAGCAGTGAAAGCAAGGTTTTTTTCATGGTTTCCCCCTAAAATTTTACTGCCGGGGTTGTCCGGCAGGAAAAAGTCGTGTATACTATTGGTATTATAACAGTATTTCAAATCCCCGTCAATCCGTCCTTGCGGCTATTTGCAAAATGGTCATGATTTGTTCAGGATTTTGGGGAGCTTCCTGGGAGAAAGGGGTATTGTATGACGATCCTGGTAGTAGATGACGAGGCTCTGCTCGTCAAGGGAATCCGCTTCAATCTGAAAAGCGACGGCTATGACGTGATCACCGGTTCCAACGGTCAGGAGGCCGTGGAGCTGACCAAAAGTGAAAATCCGGATCTGGTGGTGCTGGACGTAATGATGCCGGTCATGGACGGGCTGACGGCCTGCAGCCGCATTCGGGAATTTTCCGATGTGCCCATCATCCTGCTCACCGCCAAGGTGGACGACATGGACAAACTCATGGGCTTCGACCACGGGGCCGACGACTACCTGACCAAGCCCTTCAACATTCTGGAGCTGAAGGCCCGCATCCGAGCCCTGCTGCGGCGGTCCGGGGCCGGTGAAAAGCAGGAGACCAACCGGCTCACCGGCGGCAACATCACCCTGGACCTGGACGCCCGGAATGCCTATAAGGGCAGCGAGCTGGTGGTGCTCACTGCCAAGGAATTCGACGTGATCGAATTCCTCATGCGCAATGCCAACCGGGTCTATTCCCGGGAAGCGCTGCTCGACACCATCTGGGCCTATGAATATCGCAGCGATATTCGGACGGTGGACGTCCATATCCGTCGGCTGCGGGAAAAGCTGGAGGAAAATCCAGCTGAACCCCAGCATATTCTGACCAAGTGGGGAGTTGGCTACTATTTCCGAAAGTAAAATGACCCGGCTGCGGGGGTACCGTACCGCCCAATTTCACTACACCCTGACTTACATTGCCGTTACGGCGGCGGTACTGCTCTTTCTGAATCTTTTCTGCACCCGGCTCAGCCAGCGCCTCTTCTACGAAAACAAGGAAAGCGCCATGATTGAAAAATGCCAGCTGGCCTCGGACGAGCTGTCCACCCTGGACGTATGGAACACCGCCACGGTTTCCGGCATTCTGAATCAGCTGGAAAGCCTCCGGGCCTCCCGGCTGCTGGTGACGGACAGCGCAGGCCTGTGCATCTACGACAGCACCGGAGAAGCCCTGGGGCAGTATGCCCTTCTGCCGGAAATTCTGGGGGCCTGCCAGGGCAACGATGTGTTCACCTGGCGCTACCACAGCGGGGCCATGATCTCCCGGGCCGCCACGCCCATTGTTGACTTCGGCACCGTAGCCGGCTGCGTCTACATCACGGAATACGACACCGCCCAGGGTGCCGTCATCGATTTGCTGCTGCAAACCATTCTCCGGGTCACGGTCATTCTGGAGCTGGCGGTGATTCTCTTTTCCCTGATCTACACCAGCCACTTCTCCCGCCGGATGCGGGCCATTATGGACTCCATGCACACCATCCAGAAGGGCAACTATGACCAGAAGGTCAACGTGGGCGGCAACGACGAGCTGACGCTGCTGGCCAGTGAATTCAACGACCTGACAGAACGGCTGCAAAACTCTGAGGAGAAGCGCCGCCGGTTCGTCTCCGACGCCTCTCACGAATTAAAGACCCCTCTGGCCTCCATCAAGCTGCTGACGGACTCCATTCTGCAAAACGATATGGACGCCGACACCATGCGGGAATTCGTGGAGGACATCGGCAGCGAGGCCGAGCGCCTGAACCGCATGACCGCCAAGCTCCTGTCCCTGACCAAGGTGGACGGTCAGCCCCTTCCGGAGGCTGAGCTCATCCGCATGGGCCCCACCATCCGCCAGGTCGCCAAAATGCTGAACCCCGTGGCGAAAAAAAGCGGCATTTCCCTGGAACTGAATCTGGACGAGGACAGCACCGTGCTCATCACCCGGGACGACCTGTACCAGATTGTCTTCAACCTTATGGAAAACGGCATCAAGTACAACCGCCCCGGCGGCACCGTCACCGTGACCCTGAGCCGCAGCATGGACCTTGCCAAACTCACCGTGACGGACACCGGCATGGGCATTCCCGAGGAGGCCCTGAGCCACATCTTCGAGCGCTTTTACCGGGTGGATAAGGCCCGCTCCCGGCAGACTGGCGGCAGCGGCTTGGGACTGGCCATTGTCCGGGCCATCGTATCCCGAAACCGGGGTGAAATCCGGGTGGACAGCCAGGTGGGCGTCGGCACCCGATTTTATGTGACCTTCCCGATTTTTGATACGGAGGTGGATGCCACATGAAGCGCGTCATTGCCATTGCTCTGGCTCTGCTGCTGCTCACCGGCTGCTCCCCCACCCCCACCGGCGAGAACACCGTGACCTTTTATTATCCCCGAAAAAACCTGGTCTACAGCTTTTCCGATCTACCTATCGGTGCAGAGGCCCGGGACTGTGCGGATGAAGCGCTGGAGTATGTGCTGCGGCTATACCTGCTGGGGCCAACGGACGAAAACCTGGAAAGCCTCTACCCCAGCGGCATCCGGCTTCTGACCGTCGCCGAGGAGAACGGCGCTCTGACCGTCACCCTCTCCCCTGCCGGCAACCAAATGCAGGAAATCGATTTTTCCCTGGCCGGAGCGTGTCTGGCCAAGACCTGCATCGGCTACGGCGGCTATTCCTCCGTAACCATCCAAAGCGGGGATCGGGAGCTGACCCTAAAAAACGATGACCTGCTCTTCCGGGATAACAGCGCCACCCTGGACAGCAGCAAAGAGGAGAAGGAACCATGAAATGCATTTCCTGGAACGTAAACGGCCTGCGGGCCTGTGTGGGCAAGGGCTTTGAGGAGGTTTTCCGGAACCTGGACGCAGACTTCTTCTGCCTGCAGGAGACCAAGCTCCAGCCCGGGCAAATCAGCCTGGAAACCCCCGGCTACAGCCAATTCTGGAACTCCGCCGAGAAAAAGGGCTATTCCGGCACGGCCATCTTCGCCAAAAAGCCGCCCCTGTCCGTGACCTACGGCATCGGCATTCCCGAGCTGGACACGGAGGGACGGCTGATCACACTGGAATACGACCGCTTTTATCTTGTCACCTGTTATACCCCCAATTCCCAGCAGGAGCTGAAACGGCTGGACCATCGGCTCAACTGGGACAAGGCCTTCCGGGAATATCTGGTGGCTCTGGATGCCAAGAAACCGGTCATTGCCTGCGGCGACCTGAATGTGGCGGCCACAGCCATTGACCTGAAAAATCCCAAAACCAACGAAGGAAACGCCGGCTATTCCCTGCCCGAGCGGGAATCCTTCGCCGCGCTCCTCTCCGCCGGGTTTACGGACAGCTTCCGCTGCCTGTACCCGGAAAAGGTCCTCTATTCCTGGTGGTCCTACCGCTTCCAGGCCAGGGCCAAGAATGCTGGCTGGCGCATTGACTATTTTCTGGTGTCTGACCGCATCCGGGAAAAGATCACCCAGGCGGACATCCTGACGGATATCCAAGGCTCCGACCACTGCCCGGTGACGCTGGAGATTGACGTATAAATCAAATGGGGCTCCCCTAAACGGGGAGCCATTTTTTGCAATTATCCCAAAATTGCCTTCAAATCCGCCTCCGGGGTAGTTGTGGGGGCGATAGCGTATTCCTTTTGCAGCAGAGCAACCACATTGGGGGACAGGAATGCCGGCAGCGTGGGGCCCAGGCGGATGTTTTTAATGCCCAGGTGCAGCAAGGTCAAAAGAATGCACACGGCCTTCTGCTCATACCAGGACAGCACCATGGAAAGGGGCAGGTCGTTTATGCCGCAGCCAAAGGCCTTACTCAGGGCATCGGCAACCACAATGGCGGAATAGGCATCGTTGCATTGGCCCATATCCAGGATTCTGGGAAGCGGGCCGACTGTGCCCAGGTCCAGATCGTTGAAGCGATATTTGCCGCAGGCCAGGGTGAGAACCACCGTATCTTTTGGCGTCTGCTTGACAAAATCCGTAAAGTAGCTTCTGCCCGGACGCGCGCCGTCGCAGCCGCCCACCAGGAAAATGTGCTTCAGCGCGCCGGACTTCACCGCATCCACAACCGCCTGGGCATTGTCCAGCACGGCCTTTCTGCCGAACCCGGTCATGACAGTGTGGCCGCCGTTGATACCTGTGAAATGCATATCCTCCCGGAAGCCGCCCAGCTCCAGAGCCTTTTCAATTATGGGGGTAAAATCCCGGTCCTCGCCGATATGGGCAGCTCCGGGAAAACGGACCTGCTCCATGGTGAAAACCCTGTCCAGATAGCTCTTCTTCGGGGGCATCAGGCAATTGGTCGTGAAGAGGACAGGGGCGGGCAGGTTCTCCAGCTCCTTTCGCTGGTTCTGCCAGGCTGTGCCGAAATTGCCCTTCAAATGCGGGTACTTTTTCAGGCCCGGGTAGGCGTTGGCAGGCAGCATTTCCCCGTGGGTATAGACGTTGATGCCCTTCCCCTGGGTCTGCTCCAGCAGGCATTTCAGGTCATACAGGTCGTGGCCGCTGATCACGATGAAGGGGCCTTTCTCAACTGTCAGGCTGACAGCGGTAGGCTCGGGGTGGCCGAAGGTTTCCGTATTGGCCCTGTCCAGAAGGGCCATGGCCTTCAGGTTCACCTCTCCCACCTGCAGGGCAATGGGAATCAGGTGCTCTGCGTCCGTATCCTCCCCCAGGGTGAACAGGGCCCGATAGAAAAAGCGGTTGACTTTCTCGTCCCGGTAACCCAGCACGGCGGCATGGTAAACATAGGCGGCCATACCCCGGATGCCGAAGAGGATCAGGCTTTTCAGGCTGCGGATATCCTCCTGGGCGTTCCAGAGGTTTGCAAGATCATAATCGTCGTTGTGGCCGCAGGGATTCATGCAGCTGCTGCAGTCCGGCACCAGCCGGGCCTTCTCGGCATGGACCCGGTCCAACAGGGCCTGAATGGCCCCGTCCTCAAAGCTGACATTGGTGACGCAGGCGAACAAAGCCTGCTGAATGAGCGCGTCCGTCTCCGGAGTCAGCAGATCGGCGCTGCTCTCCGAAGCCCGGGCTAGGCCGATCAAGGCACCGGTCAGAGCGTCCTGTAAAAGGCCCGTCCGGGCGGTCTTCCCGCAGACACCGGCAGCACCGGTGCAGCCGGCACATCCGGCAGTCTGTTCGCACTGGAAACAAAACAAATTCTTATTCATAGGGTTTCTCCTGATTTTAGTTCTTGATCTTCCCCATTGGGGAAGGGGGACCGCCGCAGCGGCGGTGCGTCGCGCAGCGAATCTAATTTTCTATAGCTGCCGGTGGCAGCTATACCATAATTTATGGATGAGGGGCCTTGCGTAAGTGAGCGGTACGTATTTCCTCAACACTCTCGCTCATTACGCCCCTCCTCAGTCTCGGCTGCGCCGAGCCAGCTCCCCCGGAGGGGAAGCGTCTTTTTTACCGTACCTTCCCGTCCGTCGTAACGATCTTCGTAGTCACCGGGATATTCTTTCCGCTGTTGGCGGCGGCGGTTTCTACGGCCCGCTGCAGGCCGCCGCAGCAGGGGACCTCCATGCGCAGCACCGTCACGGACCGAATGTTGTTCTCCCGGAAAATGGCCGTCAGCTTCTCGCTGTAGTCCACGCTGTCCAGCTTGGGGCAGGCGATGAGCAGGACCTTTCCCCGGAGAAAATCCCGGTGGAAGTCCCCATAGGCATAGGCAGTGCAGTCCGCCGCCACCAGCACATCGGCCCCGTCAAACCAAGGGGCCTGAACAGGCACCAGCTTGAGCTGCACAGGCCACTGCCGCAGCTGGCTGGGGCAATGGCCGCCCTGGGGCATTTCCGGCTCCGGGGACAGCGTCCGCATCCGGCTGCCGGGGCAGCCTCCCTGGGCCGCAGCCTTTTCGGCCTTGGCCTTCAACACGGCGGCCTCATCATAGGCCGGGGCTTCCCGGGTCTCGAAGGTGATTGCCCCGGTGGGGCAGCCGGGCAGGCAGTCCCCCAGGCCGTCGCAATAGTGCTCCCGGGCAAGATAGGCCTTGCCGCCAATGAGGGCGATGGCCCCCTCGTGGCAGGCCTTGACGCACAGACCGCAGCCATTGCATTTTTCCTGATCGATATGAATAATCTGACGAATCATCGTTGTTTCCTCCGTTTTTGCATTTCTTCCTCAGTATAAACCGAAACCGCCCCGAACAGCGTTGCCGCAGCAACATTCTGTCCGGGGCGGGATTTTTATTGTGCTTTGGGAAGGGTGACGAGAAATTTGGTGTAGGCGGGTTCGCTTTCTACCCGGACGGTGCCGCTGTGGAGCTCCACCACCCGCTTGACCACCGCCAGGCCGATGCCGTTGCCCTCGCTGTTGTGGGAACGGTCCGCCTGGTAGAACTTGCGGAAAATGGCTTCCTGCTGCTCCGGGGGGATATAGGAGCCGGTGTTGCAGATGTAGACCGTCACATCATTTTCCGTCTCCAGGGCAGAAACCTCCACCGTCTGGCATTCCGGGGAGAACTTGATGGCATTGTCCAGCAGGTTTACCCACACCTGCCGCAGCAGCTCCTGGTTGCCGGAGACGGTGTACTCCTCCAGATCCAGATTCATTTCCAGATTTTTCTTTTCCCACTTCCGCTCCAGCAGCAGCACGCAGGTCCGCAGCTGCTCGGAAAGGTTGAAGGTAGAAACGTCCGTCAGAATGGCCTGATTCTCCACCTTGGTCATGTTCAGCACATTGGTGGCCATATCCGCCAGACGCTTACTTTCGCTTTCGATGATGTCCAGGTATTCCAGCTGCTCAGCCCGGGTCAGGTCCCCCTGCCGCAAAAGGCTTGCAAAGCCCGCAATGGAGACGATGGGGGTTTTGAACTCGTGGGAGAAGTTGTTGATAAAGTCCGAGCGCAGCATTTCCGTGCCCGCAAGCTCGGACGCTGTAGCATTGAAGGACTCCACCATATCCCGCAGGGGGGCAATGGTGGCCATAAGGCCCTTGGGCTCTATACGGACATCGTAGTCCCCGGAAGCCAGTCGGTGCAGGCCCTGGGTCATTTCGCTAACGGAGCGCAGGGGGAAGGTGCCCAGCAGCAGGGCCATCAGGGTACCGCCCACCAGACTGATGGCGGCAATGATCAGGAAGAAGGACAGGATGCTGGAGTGCTCCATCCACTTGCCCAGCTGCCCCGTGCGGTCCACGATCAGCAGGGCCGCACCGATGATCAGCAGGGTCACCAGCGTGACCACGAAGACGCAGCCGGAAAGGGTCAGGGTCAGGATCATGCGGCTCTGGCGCTCCTGCTTGGAGGGTTTGCGACGCTTCATACCTTCTTCACCGCCTTATAACCCAGGCCCCGGACGGAGATGATCTCAAACTCCGGCCAGGCTTCAAAGCGCTTGCGCAGCCTTCCGATGTGGACCGTCACCGTCTCCCAGCCGGTATCGGAATCCATGCCCCAGATCTCGTCCATAAGCTGAATCCGGGTAAAGATCTTTCCGGGATAGGACAAGAGCTTATACAGCAGCAGAAATTCCTTCTGAGGCAGCTCCTGGCGCTCCTTGCCCCGGGTGACGGTCAGGGAATCGTAGTCCAGCACCACATCGCCGATCTCGATCTTCCGCTCGGAGACGATTTTGGCCCGGCGCAGCAGGGCCTTGATGCGCAGCAGCATTTCCTCGGTATCCACAGGCTTTGTCATATAGTCGTCCGTGCCCACCAGGAAGCCCTTTTTCCGGTCTTCGGAGAGCTGCTTGGCGGAGACCATGAGGATGGGCATCTCATTGTTGGCCGAGCGCAGGGTTTTTGTAAACTCATAGCCGTCCATATTGGGCATCATAATGTCCAGCACGACCAGATCGATGTGCTCCCGGTCCATCACGGCCAGGGCCTCCTCGCCGTCACAGGCCGTTGTGACGGTATAGCCGTCTCCTTCCAGCACCGCCTGCATGAGCCGACGGGTATTTTTATCGTCATCTGCCACGAGAATATGGAACAAAACATTTCCCCCCTGGATTTTCCTTGGTTTTCCCTTGCTTTTTTGCTAAGCATATGGTATCATCCTAAACCGAAACGAAACTGAAAACAGTATAGCCCTTTTCCGAAATTTTTTCAAGTTTAGGTGCAGTTTAGCTTTCCCCGGTACAATTCCCGTAAAAAATGTATTGTGCGGAGGTACGGCCTTGAAAAAACGGTTGGAAAAAGCATTTTACTGGGTCTGCTGGAAGCTTGTCTGGATTTTTTATCCAAAGACCACTGTGGAGGGCACCGAGAACCTTCCCGAAGAGCCCTCCATTGTGGTGGGCAACCACTCTCAGGCCAACGGGCCGATTCTGGCGGAGCTCTATTTCCCGGGAAAACGGGCCATCTGGTGCGCCGGGCAGATGATGTCCGCCAAGGAAATCCCGGACTACGCCTATCACGACTTCTGGGACGAAAAGCCCAAGGTTCTGAAGCCCCTGTTTCGGCTGCTGAGCTACATCATCGCCCCCTTTGCCTCCTGCGTCATGCGCTGCGGCGACACCATCGCCGTGTACCACGACACCCGGGTAATCAACACCTTCCGGGACACTGTGAAGAGCCTCCAGGCGGGCAACCATATCATCATCTTCCCCGAGTGCAAAAAGGGCTACAACCAGATTCTCTGTGCGTTTCAGGAGAACTTCGTGGACGTGTCCAAGCTGTACTACAAACGCACGGGCAAGGCCCTGAACTTTGTACCCATGTACTTGGCGCCCAGGCTGCACAAGGTCTATTTCTGCAAGCCCATTCAGTTTGACCCCACGGCCCCCATTGCCGAGGAGCGCCGCCGGATCTGTCAGGCGCTGATGGACAGCATCACCGCCCAGGCGGAGAGTCTGCCGGAGCACATCGTGGTGCCCTACCCCAATATCCCCAAGAAGGACTACAAAACCAATCATTCTACAGAGGCGATCCTATGAAACAACCTGTTGTTGATTACCGGAAGTTCCGCTTTTCCAAGCTGAACGACCCGGAATTTTCCCACCTCAAGCTGCTGGCCGGATGGCTGGTGTATTTTCTCTTCTATTTCCTGACGGAGAATTTCATCCCCTACAATGCCTGCCATGTGATGCACAGCCGACTGGACGATCTGATTCCCTTCAATGAGTTCTTCTTCATCCCCTATTGCTTCTGGTATGTGCTGATCGTCATCTCCCTGGGGTATTTTCTCCTGTATGACATTGAGAACTTCAAGAATCTGCAAAAATACATCATCATCACCCAGGTGGTGGCCATGGCGGTTTACATCGTCTACCCCAGCATCCAGGACCTGCGGCCCACGGAATTCGCCCGGGACAATTTCTTCACCCACCTGGCGGCCTTTATCTACAAGATGGACACCCCCACCGGGGTCTGCCCCTCTCTGCATGTGGCCTACTCTCTGGGCATTGGCTCCTGCTGGCTGAAGGAAAAGCAGGCGGGAAAGCTGTGGAAGGCCTTTGTGGTCTTCAATGTCTTCCTCATCAGCGCCGCTACCATGTTCGTCAAGCAGCACTCCGCCATTGATGTGGCCTGTGCGCTGCCCTTGGGACTGCTGGCGGAAATTCTGGTCTTCGGGAAATACTGGAAGGCCAAGCTCAGCAGGAAGCCAGAAACCGTGTAATATCCTTATTGTATTTTTTAATCAGGGCATACCGCTGCGGCGAAAGCGCGGTATGCCCTGGTTTTTGTAGTCTTTCGCTGCTTGGAAGATGGAGACAAAGCCCCTTCCGGAGGAATTTTTGGAGTTGACATCCACAAAATTTGTGCTATGATAGCCCAAACCGCAAGGAGGTACGGCAATGGCTTTTTTGGAATGCTCTGTTTCCATGAATAATAATAAGTCCGGTTACGCGCTGCTTCTGCACTGCATCGGGCTTCCCTTGGCGTACTCTTTTTAAGGAAATTCCGAAAAGCAAAGCAGTGCAGGTCAAAAGGCCCGCGCTGCTTTTTTCGTTTAGGAGGTAGAAAAATGAACGCACCCATCGATATCAGCACCGTGGTCCTGCAAACGGAACGGCTGACCCTGCGCCCCTGGCGGGAAACGGACCTGGAGGACTTTTACGCCTACGCCAGCGTGGACGGCGTGGGCCAGATGGCCGGGTGGACGCCCCACAAAGACAAGGCGGAATCCCAGTCCATTCTCTCCCGTTTCATCGCCGGGAAGCACGTCTTCGCCCTGGAGCACCGGGGCCGGGTCATCGGCTCTCTGGGGATTGAGAAGTACAATGAGTCCCATTACCCGGAGCTGGAAAACCTCCGGGGCCGGGAGATCGGCTACGTCCTTTCCAAAGCCTATTGGGGCCGGGGGCTTATGCCGGAGGCGGTGAAGGCCGTGATCCGGTATCTCTTTGACACTGTTCAGCTGGACTTTATTCTGGTGGGACACTTCGATTGGAACCGGCAGTCGGCAAGGGTCATTGAAAAGTGCGGCTTTCAATATATCAAGCACTGCCCCTACGAAACGGCCTACGGCACGGTGGAGCATTCGGAAGAAAGCATCCTCTACAGGCCCCACTTTATGGAGGGGGTACCCTATCTGAACGACACCCAGCTGGTGCAGCAGATCTACAGCCGCTCCGACGAAAGCAGCCGACTTACACAGACCAAAGCATCTAAAGTTGAATTTCTGACTACCGTAAAATACATCGAAAAATACCTGACCCCGGGCATGAAGATCCTGGATATCGGTGCGGGCGCCGGTGTGTACAGTTTTTATTTTTCCCGAAAGGGCTACCAAGTGGAGGCGTTGGAGCTGGCGGACAGCAATATTGCGGCCTTCCGGGCCCAGCTGACCCCGGAGGACACCGTGGTGCTGCACCAGGGAAATGCTTTGGATCTGAGCAGATTCCGGGATGATTCTTTTGACATTGTACTGTTGTTTGGCCCCCTTTACCATCTGCACAGTGAGGACGATAAGCTTCGCTGCATAGCGGAGGCAAAACGTGTGTGCAAGCCAGGCGGCAAGCTCTTTTTTGCATTTATTTCCAACGACATGGTCATACTCACCATGTTCAGCCAACATCCGGACTATTTTATAAACGGAGACTATGACAGGGATCGTTTCCGCTGCGACGACTTTCCCTTTGTATTCAGCACGCCGCAGGACTGCCGGGCGCTTCTGCAAAGGGCGGATGTGAAGATCCTCCATGAAGTCGCCGCGGACGGAATGAGCGAACTTCTCAAGGCAAAGATCAATGAAATGGATGAAAAAAGCTTTGCCCAGTATCTGCGGTTCCAGGAATATCTCTGCGAAAAGCCGGAATTTCTCGGAGCATCGAACCACCTGCTGTTTGTTGCGGAAAAAGAAACGTCACCGGAAACCCGGTGACGCTGCCAGGGATACAATCAGCGCTGGTCCTGATTCTGGTTCTTGCTCTGCTGATTCTGGTTCTGCTGATTCTGCTGGTTCTGATTCTGATTGCGGTTCTGTTCGTTCTTCATAGCGTATGATCCTCCTTGCTGCGGCTGTGGCCGCGTGGATAGTGTGCCCCGGTTTTCAGGATTTATCCTTGGGACGGAAGAGCAGGGCCGCCAGCAGTCCGGCGGTGATGGCGGCAGTAATGCCTCCGGCGGTGGCCCTCAGGCCCCCGATAAAAATTCCCAGAAAGCCCTGCTCGTCCACCGCCTCCCGAACGCCCTTGGCTAGCGTATTGCCGAAACCCGTCAGCGGCACTGCGGCCCCGGCCCCGGCGAACTCGGCAAAGGGCTCGTAGAGCCCCACGGCCCGCAGAATGACGCCCGCTACTACATAGCTCACCAGAATCCGGGCGGGGGTCAGCTTTGTCTTATCAATGAGCAGCTGGCCCACAAGGCAGATGGCCCCGCCGATGAGGAACGCTTTCAGATAGTCCATGTTCACGCCTCCTCTTCAATGTCCACCGCATGGCAGATGCCGGGGATGGGCAGGCCCTGCTGGGTAGAGGTGGGGGACAGCAGGGCCCCCGTGCCGCAGAAGAGGATCCTGCGTAGTTTTTTCTTCTGCATTTCCGGCAGATAGTGGCCGCACAGGGTGATGGCGCTGCAGCCGCAGCCGGAGCCTCCGGCGTGGACGTCCTGGCGCAGGTTGTCAAAGACCAGGCAGCCGCAGTCCTCCAGCCGCCCGCCGAGAGACAGCCCCTCTTTCCGGGCCAGCTCCAGAAGCAGCTCCTTGCCGTACTGCCCCAGGTCCCCGGTGACGATGCGGTCGTAGTATTCCGGCTCCCGGCCCAGGTCCTCCAGGTGCTGCCGGATGGTGGCCAGTGCCGCCGGGGATGATGTCAAGGGTAGACCATAAATTTCAATTGGAAATAATTAGGGGAGACAGATACATTCTGCCTCCCTAAAATTTTTATGCAGATTCAGTAAACTCCTTGTTCATCTCGATATACTGAACAACTTGCTCGTATGCATCCCTATATTTCAGATCAATCTCGATCTTACCGCCTTCAAAAACATAAATGTTTTCGATTAACTCGATTAGCATAGGACGAGTAAGGTGAGTAAAATTCTTGTACTTCAGGAAATGAGATATGAATTCATTCTCGCTTGTAATTCCAGCTGCATATTCCTGTACGGACTTTTCAAGGTTGGAGATCATGGCGTCCAGAGATGCAACTTTTTCTTGTAACGATGCCTTAATGCTTAGATATTCTTCTTGAGAAATGATTCCGCATTTCCAGTCAGGATAAAGATCTACCATAGCTCTCATGCACTTCTCGCGCTCTGCTTGCTGTGTTTTCAGCGTTTGCTGTAAATGGGAACATTCTTTTTTTCTTCCGGAGTTTGCATTGATTTTCTTAAGGAGTTCGTCAAATTCAATTGCTGTATTGATGGTAGTTTGCAAAAGAACCAGAACGGCTTGCTCCATTTTATCTGCACGGATAGAATGGTTTGTACAGGCACCTTTACTCATTTTCCGTGCGGTAGAACAACGATAGTATCTGTAGGTTCCATATGGGTGCTGGTTCGTTTTTCTATTCATCACGCGTTTGCAATCCGAGCACCGAACAAAGCCTGCAAATAAGTGAAGATTCTTTGTGTCTGGCGTTGCACGGGTATTCCGATTAAAGATGGATTGAACTTTGCGAAACGTTTCTTCATCAATGATTGGATCGTGAGTGCCTTTTACAATAATCCATTTTTCTTTCGGGATTGCCCTGCATTGCTTAATCTTATAGCTGACTGTGGTATTTCTCCCTTGCACCATATTTCCAATATACATTTCATTTTTCAGGATCGATCTCACAGAGGTGTCCGGCCAAAGTCCATCGTTACTGGAACCAATCGGATGACGATAGTTGAATCCTTTTATTTTTTTGTAGGTGGAAGGATTGGGAATTCCCATTCCATTGAGTAGTTTTGCAATCCCGATAATGCTAACCCCTTCGAGATATTTTTCAAAAATCAATCTTACGATAGGGGCAGTTTCTTCATCAATAATCAATTTGTGATGATCATTTGGATCTTTCAGATATCCGTATGTCGCGAACGAACCGATAAATTTTCCTTGTTGCCGATTTACATTCAGCGTACCACGCACATTAACGGAGGTAGTTGCAGCAACGCTTTCGTTGATAACATTTGTAACACCAACAGAAATACATTGCGTTGCAGCATTCATATTGTTGGATGCTGTATCAATACCGTTGTTAATGGCAATGAAACGAACTCTGTATCGTACAAAAACATTATCAAGATATTGTCCACCTTCAGATGCGTTTCTGCAGAAACGAGAAAGGTCTTTCACGATAACACAGTTGACCTTGCCGGAATAGATGTCTTCCATCATTCGCAGGAAGCTGGGACGATCAAAATTTGTGCCACTCCATCCATCGTCAATATAGATATCGTACAGTTCTATATCTGGATGAAGTTTGAGGTGTTCTTTCAGAATTTCACGCTGATTTGTCACAGAGTTACTTTCCTGCTTATCACCATCATCCTTAGAAAGTCTGATATAGATAGCGGCTTTCCACATAATGAGGGCTTGGGGGATTTGGGATAGGGGAGAAGATACACTTGAAAGAGTATTTTCGGATCTTGA
>OLYI01000183.1_pt1 | contig 29535 bp, 30 predicted proteins | sample 1644251 | NCBI WGS metagenome assembly OLYI01 (sample SAMEA103958140, study PRJEB25191) | human gut metagenome | biome: human-associated habitat [ENVO:00009003]; feature: intestine environment [ENVO:2100002]; material: feces | place: Germany | collected 2013/2015 | reverse complement strand
GATGCTGTGGGCGGCGCGATCCATCACATCGGCAATATCCACAAGTACGCCCGCCGCGAGGACGTGCCGGAAAAGACAATGTTCATCATCACCACCGACGGCTACGAAAACGCCAGCCGCCGCTACAGCTACGAGACGGTGCGCGGAATGATCGAACGGCAGAAGGAGAAATACGGCTGGGAGTTCCTGTTTCTGGGCGCGAATATCGATGCGGCGAGGGAAGCGCCTCGTTTTGGCATCGCCGCCGACCGGGCGGTAAGCTACAAGTGCGACGAGGCAGGCACGGCGCTGAACTATGAAGTCATCAGCGAGGCCGTGTGCTGTGTCCGTGCGGCAAGCCCGCTCAGTGCCGATTGGAAACGCCGCATCGACGAAGACGTAGAAAAGAGGGGGAGATAAGCATGTACGGGGCAATTCTCGGCGATATCGTAGGCAGCCCCTATGAATTCGACTGCAACAATTACAAAGCAAAAGACTTTCCGCTGTTCAGCCAGCAATCCGAATTCACCGACGACACGGTTATGACTTTGGCGGTGGCGAAAGCGCTTATGGACACCCGCGGGCAGGATGACGCGGCCATCAAAGCGGCGCTGGTGCGGGAAATGCAGCGTTTGGGGTGCACTTATCCCGACCGGGGCTACGGTGTACGGTTCGGCGGTTGGCTTTATGAGGACGCGCCGAAGCCCTATAACAGCTACGGCAACGGTAGCGCCATGCGGGTATCTCCGGCGGCGTGGCTGGGAGGGGACATGGAGGAGGTGCTGCATCTGGCGCGGCTTACCGCCGAGGTCACCCATAACCATCCGGAGGGCATCAAGGGCGCGCAGGCCACCGCCGCGGCGATTTACCTTGCCCGCACCGGACATAGCAAGGCGGACATCAAAGCGTATGTGGAGCGGGAATTTAGCTACGATCTCAGTCGTACCTGCGACAAGATTCGCCCTACCTATCATCATGTAGAAAGCTGTCAGGAGACGGTGCCGCAGGCAATTACTGCGTTTCTGGAAAGCACGGATTTCGAGGATGCTCTCCGCACGGCGGTATCCCTCGGCGGCGACAGCGACACTCTGGCCGCCATCACAGGCAGCATCGCCGAAGGGTTTTATGACGTACCGGAGGATTTGAAGCAGGAATGCCGTCAACGCCTGACACCGGAGCTGACGGAAATTCTGCTTGCGTTTCAAAACAACGATTGAGTGGAAAAACGGTACGAACAGGAAGCGCTTCTCCAAAGTTTTCTTGCAAATAATGGGAGTAGGGAAGATTGAACGCGGTGGGTACTATGGCTACTTTACTGCTTCAAAGTTGCACATGAAGGGCTGCCCTGTGGCTGAACCTGATACTATTTCCTGATTAAAATCTTTGATTTTAATCAGGAAGGCATCGCCTAATGGCGCTGCCAGTTTTGTGATTTATAAGGAAAGAAATCACAAAACAAGTCTCATATGAACTCCTTGCCCTTCGGGCAATTAAAATCTTTTCTAAAGATTTTAATTGGAGTTCAGTATTAAAATGTTATTGCATAAGTTTACCATAAATAAAAAGAAAAATCGGCAAGTTCCGTAAGGAACTTGCCGATTGCATGGTCCGAGTGGGGAGATTCGAACTCCCGGCATCTTGAACCCAAATCAAGCGCCCTACCAACTGGGCCACACCCGGATGCCTGTAGGGCATTATACACCATCCGTCGGGAAATTGCAACCAGAAAATGTATGGTTCTGATATGCTAGGCGTTTTTCGCCCGGGCGGCTAAGAGACGCTTCCACTGCACCGGACGCTGCAGGAGCCACATCAGGGAGAAGCCCCAGCGGGTGTGCAGGTGGCGGCACAGCCAATCCAGAAATGTTCCCACACAGCCGGTCTGACGGGTCATGTAGGCATGGGTCAGCGTACACTGCGGGGGACGGTGGAAGGGATACAGCCCCTTTTGGCGCAGCTGACGCAATACGGCGGCGGCATCCTTGCGGGGAAGTGAGGCGGTTACATACAGGGTAAACCATAAAAAGACCATCAGCTTGTCGGCAGTGGTGGGATCCTGACGGCCATCACGGTAATAACCCAGAAGGATTTCCGAAATGCGTATGTAGGAGCGGATTTTCTTGTGGTAATTCTCCAGGCTGACGGTCGTTTCGGCAGAACCGGAATGCTCGCGGTAACAATACAGCGCCAGCTTAATCTCGACACTTTTCGGGGCGCAAAGACCGACTTCGTACATGTATAACCCGTCCTCGCCGTGGGTCAGTTCGGGATAACGGAAGTTCAGGCCGTTTTCCAGCAGAAATTCCCGGCGCAGAAGACTTCTCCACACCACGGAATCATACCATTGGGAATTTATGGGCAGCTTCATCTGCCGGGACAGGGCAATCTCCTCGTCGGTCAGGCGGTCGGTGAACTGATAGCCGCCGACGATCAGCCGGTCACAGGCGGTTTCCGCTGCTTTGTCTTTGAGGAAGCCAAGGATGTTGGGCAGCAGAAAGTCGTCCGCGTCCACGAACCAGATAAAATCCCCCTGAGCAGACGAAAGACCGGCGTTGCGTGCCGAGACCACGCCGCCGTTTTCCTTGTCGATCACGCGGATATTGCCGTGTTTTGCCGCGTACTGCCCCAGAATCTCCGGGCTGGCATCTCTGGAGCCGTCGTTGACGCAGATGATCTCGTAATCGGAAATATCCTGCGCCAGCAGTGAGTCCAGACATTCGGGAAGATACTGCGCCGCGTTGTAAACGGGAACCACAAAGCTGAGAAACATCCCGTACACCCCCTTTTTTGCCATTATAGCCTGACTTTCCGGAAAAAGCAACAAAGCATCAGAAAAAGTTTGCAGTTTTTCCCATGGCGCGCTATAATGGCGGAAACAATGTTACGCCGCAGACGGTGAAGGGGAGTGCTGTATGAAAAAATCCGGTCTTTCTCAGGAAACGCTGAAAATCATTGCCTGCGTCACCATGCTGATCGACCATGTGGGCGCGACCGTGGTGGAGTCGCAGTTTTTTGTAACGCCATTCGATGGGATCTACTACCTGTATTTTGCCATGCGGATCATTGGCCGGGTGGCGTTTCCGATTTACTGCTTTCTGCTGGCTGAGGGGGCGCATTATACCCATAACCCTCGGAAGTATGCCCTCCGGCTGTTCATTGGCGCACTGCTGTCGGAGCCGGGATTTGACATTGCCCTGTTCGGCGGATGGACGTGGGAAAATCAGAGCGTGATGGTGACGCTGCTTCTGGGCTTCGGAATGGTGGAGCTGATGAAGAAATGTCCCAAATACTGGATGAAGCTGCTGGCCGTCGTGCCGTTTTTCTTCGCGGCGGAGTGGCTGAAAACGGATTACGGCGGATACGGTGTGGCCATAGTCGCGCTGTTCTGGCTGACGCGGGAGCTGCCGAATCGCCGGATGATACAGCTTGTGGGGCTGGCAGCGCTGTGCCTGATGATGAACAACGCGGCGATCTCCTTTGGCGCCATTCAGGTTCCCATAGAGCTGTTTGCGCTGTTTGCCATGATCCCCATTTGCCTGTATTCCGGCCGGAAAGCCACGGCAAACCGGGCGGTGCAGCTGGGATTTTACCTGTTCTATCCCGTACATCTGGCAGTGCTTGCGGTGATCATGAAGCTCTGCTTTGGAGGCTGACGCCCTATGAAAATTGCACTGCTGCAAATTCTGCCCACCGGTTCTCTGAACGGAAACCGGGAAAAGGGCGTGGAGGCGTGCCGGAAGGCGAAGGTGCTGGGGGCGGATATCGCGCTGTTTCCTGAGATGTGGAGTAATGGATATGACATTCCCGAGGACGCGGAAGCGCTGCAGCGCGCGGCGGTTCCGGCGGATGGGGAATTCGTGTCTGGATTCGGAAAACTGGCGGCGGAACTCAATATGGCGATCGCCCTCACGTTTCTGGAAAAGACAGAGAAACGGCCAAGAAATGCGGTCAGCCTGTTTGACCGCCACGGGCGGCGGCTGTACACCTACGCCAAGGTGCATACCTGTGATTTTGGGGACGAGTGCCGTCTGGACGCGGGGGAGGACTTCTTCGTCGCTTCGCTGGATACGGAAGAGGGAGCCGTGCAGGTCGGCTCCATGATCTGCTACGACCGGGAATTCCCGGAAAGCGCACGGATTCTGATGCTGAAGGGCGCGGAACTGATCCTCACGCCCAACGCCTGTCCCATGGAGATCAACCGCCTGTCCCAGCTTCGGGGCAGGGCGTATGAAAACATGACTGCCATCGCAACCTGCAGCTATCCGTCGCCCCATCCGGACTGCAACGGACATTCCACCGTATTTGACGGCGTGGCTTATCTTCCGGAACTTTCCGGGTCCCGGAACACCTGTATTCTGGAGGCGGGGGAGGACGAAGGGATTTATCTGGCAGAGCTGGATATGGACATGCTGCGGGAATACCGGAAGCGGGAGGTTCACGGCAACGCCTACCGCCGCCCGGAAAAGTACGGGATTCTCACGGAAACGGCGATTCAGGAGCCGTTCATCCGGGCCGACCGTCGGAGAGAATGCTATGAGACAGTCCGCTATAACGAAAAAGTGTGACATTTTCATATTGAAAAACGCATTTTTCCGTGGTATACTCGCTGAAGATATAGTAAAGAGGTGAGATCGTTGACAGAGCAGAGGCTCTTTTCCAACCAAAGACTGATACGCCTGATTATTCCTCTCGTCATCGAGCAGGCGCTGACCATTCTGGTGGGAATGTGCGACGGCGTGATGGTTTCCTCCGTGGGCGAGGCGGCGATTTCCGGCGTTTCTCTGGTGGACATGATCAACAACGTGATTCTGGTGCTGTTTGCCGCGCTGGCTACCGGCGGCGCGGTGGTCACAAGCCAGTTTCTGGGGGCGCGGCAGGGGGAGAAAGCCCGGCAGAGCGCCGGTCAGCTGGTGCTGATGTCGGCAGTCCTTGGTGTCGCCGCGGCGGCGCTGTGCCTTGTGTTCGCCAAAAATCTGATGCGGCTGTTTTTTGGCTCCATCGATGACGATGTGATGGCGGCGGGACTTACCTATCTGCACATCACCGCGCTTTCTTTCCCGTTCATCGCCCTGTATAACGCGGGTGCGGCGATATTCCGCAGCGTGGGCAACAGCAAGGTGTCCATGCAGGTCAGTCTCCTGATGAACGGCATCAATGTGGTGGGCAACGCCATCTGCATTTTTGTGCTGAAAATGGGCGTGGCCGGTGTTGCCGTCCCTACGGTGGTTTCCCGGTGCGTGGCGGCGGTGGTCATTCTGCTTCTCGCGGCCAAGCCCAATCAGGAGCTTTGCCTGAAATGGGGCGCCATTTGCCATGCTGATGGCAAGATGATGGGCAGTATCCTGAGAATCGGCGTTCCCAACGCCTGCGAGAACAGCTTCTTCCAGCTGGGACGGCTGATCGTGGTAAGCATGATCGCCCTGTTCGGCACGGTGCAGACCTCCGCCAACGCGGTGGCGAACACCTTGGACAGCGTGGGCATCATCATCGGGCAGGCTATGGGACTTGCCATGGTGACGGTGGTTGGCCAGTGCGTGGGCGCTGGCGACCCGGCGCAGGTCAGGCACTATGTTAAAAAACTTTTGCTCTGGTCGTATCTGTCCATGGCCGTGTGCAATGCCCTCATTATCGTATTTGCCGAAAATCTGATTTCCCTTTACAGCTCCCTGTCGCCCCAGACCGTTGAGCTGACAAAAAAGCTGGTCATCTGCCATGCGGCGTTTTCCATCATCCTGTGGCCGGCGGCTTTCGTCCTGCCCAATGCCTTGCGGGCGGCCAACGACGTGCGGTTTACCATGTTTGTCGGAATCGGTTCCATGATCGCGTTCCGCATTCTCGGCTCGTGGATTCTGTGCGTCAAGATGGAGTGGGGCGCGATGGGCGTCTGGATCGCCATGATTATTGACTGGGTATGCCGGACCGCGTTCTTTGTGACCCGGATGATTTCGGGAAAATGGCAGAGTAAATATATTCCCTCATAATGCGCTGCGCCGCCGATGGATGACCCATCGGCGGCGCTTCTGCGTTACGGATTTTCCCCGAAATCCGGCATAGCTTCAAACCGGCGCTGTTCCCCGCGCCACGGGAAGCGGATGCAGCAGGAAAACAGCATCGGGTCTGTGCGCTCATCCCGGGAACCGTATTTGTGGTCGCCCACCAGCGGATACCCTCTGGAGGCAAACTGTACCCGGATCTGGTGGCTCCGTCCCGTATGCAGGCGAATGCGGACGAGACTGCACTCCCCGGCGGAAAGACGGGTGAATTCCAGCCGCGCCTTTTTGACGCCCGACCGTTCCCGCTTTACCACATACACCTTGTTTTTCCGGCTGTCCTTCCACAGAAGGTCTTCCCAGTCCCCGGATTCCGGGGGAAGCCCATGAACCATGGCCACGTATTCCTTTACCATAGCGCCGTCCTGCACTGCCTTGGACAGGGCGGCGGCAACCTGTTTTGTGCGGGCGTAAACCATAACGCCGCCCACATTTTTGTCAAGCCGGTGGACGGGGAAAATCTCCCCGCCCAGCGTTTTTTTCAGCTCTGCGGGAACCTGCGCTTCGGAATCCAGCCCCACGGGCTTGACGCAGACGGCCAGGTCATGATCGTAAAATAAAATCTCCATTTGGGAGCCTCCTTCGGTTCAGCTGACGGTGACGCTACTATAGCACAGTTTTCCGGATTCCGAAAGGTAGACGCTTGAATTTCCTGTAAAATCATGTATAATGAACGGAGAAATGGAGGATTTATGACATGACGACGCAAGATTATCGGGAAAAATCGCCGCTGATGATTTTCCTGAGCTACTTCAAGAACCATAGATGGTTGTTTGCCGCCGATGTGACCTGCGCTGTGGGAATCGCGGCCATCGACCTGCTGTTCCCGCTGGTGACCCGCAGTGCGCTTTATGAGATGCTGCCCAACCAGATGTACCGCACGTTCTTTACCATCATGGTCATCGTGGCGGTGTGCTATGTTCTGCGGTCGTTTCTGAATTATGTTGTGGCGTATTACGGCCATACCTTCGGCATCCGGGTGGAGGCGGACATCCGCCGTGACCTGTTCCGCCATATGCAGGAGCTGAGCGTGGATTTCTATGACCGCAACCGCACCGGTAAGCTGATGGCGCGGCTGACCTCCGATCTGTTCGAGCTGACGGAGCTTGCCCACCACGGCCCCGAGGATCTGATCACTTCCGTGCTGACCATTCTGGGGGCGCTCATCGTGATGGCGTCCATTCGCTGGCAGCTTGCCGTGATCGTGGCGCTGACCATTCCGGTGTTTCTGACGGTGGCAATGGCCATGCGCGGCCGGATGGGGCGGGCGTCCGCCGCGGCAAAGGAGAAGATCGGCCACATCAATCAGGAGATCGAAAGCAGCCTTTCCGGCGTCCGCACCGCGAAAGCCTTCGCCAACGAGGCGGTGGAAGCCGCCCGTTTTGACGCGGCCAATGCGGAATTCAAAACCTCCAAGCGGGCGTTCCACAAGGCAATGGGCATGTTCCACAGCAGCGTGGAGTTCTTTTTGTGCAGTTTGAATGTCATTATCATCGGCTTCGGCGGTTATTATGTCATGCAAGGGGAAATGGACTACCGTGACCTGCTGACCTTCAGCCTGTATATTTCCTCTTTTATCAGCCCCATGCGCAAGCTCGCCAACTTCTCCGAGACGTTTGCCAACGGCTTTGCGGGCCTGAACCGCTTCGTGGAGGTCATGCGCACCGAACCCACCGTGCAGGATAAGCCCGACGCGAAGGAACTGAAAAACGTCCGGGGTGAAATCAGGGTCGACCATGTTTCCTTTGCCTACGACGCCGATCTGGCGGTGCTTCACGACGTGAGCCTGACCGTCGCCCCCGGGGAAACGGTCGCCATCGTCGGCCCCTCCGGCGGCGGTAAGTCTACATTGTGCCAGCTGATCCCCCGGTTTTACGACGTCAGTTCCGGCTCTATTTCCATTGACGCTCTGGACATCCGGGATGTGACCCAGCGAAGCATCCACGAAAACATCGGCATTGTCCAGCAGGACGTGTTCCTGTTTGCCGACACCATTCTGGAAAACATCCGCTACGGCAAGCCTGACGCCACCATGGAGCAGGTCATCGACGCGGCCAAGAAGGCGGAGATCTACGACGACATTCAGGCCATGCCCGACGGCTTTAACACCTACGTGGGCGAGCGGGGTACGCTTCTTTCCGGCGGGCAGAAGCAGCGGATCGCCATTGCCCGTATCTTCCTGAAAAACCCGCCCATCCTGATTCTGGACGAGGCGACCTCCGCGCTGGACTCCGTGACGGAGGCGAAAATCCAGCACGCCTTCGACAAGCTGGCGGCCGGCCGGACGACCCTGATCATCGCCCACCGCTTAAGCACCATCCGCAACGCCGACCGCATCATCTCGATTTCCGACGGCGTCATCACGGAATGCGGCACCCACGACGAACTGCTTAGGAAGGGCGGCATTTACGCCGAGCTGTATAAGACGCAGAATGCACTGGCGTTGGAGACGCTCGGGCAGTAATTTTCAACATGCTCAGAAATGCAATCACAGATTGCCTGAATGCAAACCGCACGTGGTTTACTTTCGGGAGGGGTGAACTAAAATGGAGACAAAAACCGCAAGAAACTTACCGGCGAAACTGGTTTCTCTGAGAAAGCAAAAAGGGATAACACAGATGGAACTGGCAGAGAAACTGAATGTTTCCCGTCAGGCGATATCCCGATGGGAAGTCGGCGCGGCAGTACCAACGACAGATAATCTGAAAGTTTTAAGTGAGCTGTACGGCGTATCTGTTGATTATCTGCTGAATGATGCGGCGGAGAATGCCAGCAAGCAAAATGAGGCAAAGCAAGATCAATCGGCAGCCAGTGGGACGAAAGAGAAAAAAGGATTCCGCAATCGCAGAAGATTGTACATTGGAGCTGCGATTGGGCTGGTGCTGATGGCAATTATTTTCATGCTGGCGGTGACTGCTATTGCTACAGCGAAAAATTCAAAAGGAGAACAAAGTCAAGTCATGCCAATAACGGATTTGACAGTTGCAGAGGAAACTGACTATACAACATATACGTTCTCCTTCGAATAATCCCATTTGAAAGGGGGTGATGAATATGCGGGTGAAAAGAATAATCTGTATGGTTTTGGCTTGCATTGCGATTGTGGGAGCAATTTCAGTGCCTGCAAGTGCAGCCGAAATTGAAATCATTGCCCTTGAAAATTCTACAGGCGAGTTTATCGCCCCCTTTGCAACGAGATCGTTCAATATAAGCATTCCTGCAAAATCTCAGGTAATAGCGAACAGCAGCTTTCCTTTGGCTGCGTGGGAAACGGTTACCATTAAGGCATCCTATTCTCCGTTTTCTGCAAGCGTAGATTTTGGATTGGTTGATTCTGAGGGAACGTTCTATTACTTCAATGTGACTGATGGAAGCGTAGATAAGACCATACAGGTTGATGAAAGTGGAGACTATACGCTCCAGATACGGAACAACTCTAATGTTGAAGTAAAGGTGTCCGGTTTTGTGAACTACTAACAGAAAGGAAAAGCATTATGAAGAAAATTCTGAGCCTTGTATTGGCACTTGTTATGATGTTATCTGTGAGTATCCCTGCGTTTGCAGCGGAAGCATCTGACGGTAACATTGTTGTTAAGACATGGGAGAATGCGGCAGGAGAGACGGTAACTGGCATTATTAGTAAGGATCCTGTACTGTCTGTTTGCGCAACTCCGGAAAACGAAAATGAAGCAAGAGGTATTATCACTGGCAAACAGGACACTGATGCAGTGGCTGCGTATGGTGATGCTGGTGTGGAGCCGCTGAGTGAAGTGTCTGACTATTTTTACTTCCGAATTTACAATGACAACAATGTTGCCGCGTCCGTATACAAGGTCACAGTGACTGGTAAGGTTACTGCGTTGAGCAGAAAAATCACTGGGGTGACATTTAGTCGTGTATCTGGAACTACGTGCACGACATCTTATGACATTGATGGTAATTCGGTATATGTTGTTGTGACTCATCCCACTCTGGGTTATCTTGATGGCACAATTACACTGGCGTGGGACGGTACTTTTTCTGTAAGCTGATTCCTGTATCAAATTGGGCAAAAAGAGAATATCCAGAGAACAGCGTCGCCGGCAAAGGACGATTAGTATTGTCTTGATTTGCGTACTGATTGTTGCTGCGGCAGTTATCCCTCTGCGGATGCTTTTGACAGGGGAACAGCAAACTTTTGACTATTTTTGTGCAAATCACAAAGTAATTTTTGACTATCTTTTCAAAAGTTCTTATATGCCGGTATAGCCTATTGTTACAGGCTTTTCCGGCATTTTTCATTGTGGAAGATACTCTCAAATCTTCTTATATCCCCGTATGTTTTTGTGTTCAAAAGTAGTATGTGGAGTAGTAAATTCTCCATTTACTACTATGCAATCAGCCGCTTCATTTCGGTTATTGACGTTTCGGAAGTTGTGTGTGCGTAATAGTTCAGCGTCATATTGATGTTGGAATGTCCCATGATGTATTGCAATGCTTTAGGGTTCATTCCCGCATTTGCTAACGTGGTGCAGAATGTGTGGCGTAAGGTGTGCGGTGTCATTACCTTTGGCAATGCGACCTTTTGCGTTTTGTTGTATTTCCTTACAAGCCCCCGGAACATACTTTCATAGTTGACTGCCACTTTTGGCAAGCCGTTCCGGTTAAGGAACAGAAACTTTGTGTAGCCCTCTAAAATAACAGGCTGTACATATTTCCGTTTATTTAGCACCCGTTGAAATGCTTCCAACACTTTTTCACTCATAGGAATAACCCGGTTGCCGCTTTTCGTCTTAGGCGTTTCCACATAGTAGCCCACATCTGCAATCTTCAAAAGTTGGTGGTCTACATTGATAAGCTGTTTGTCTAAGTCAATGTCAGCTTCCGTCAGTCCGCAGAGTTCCGAAATGCGAAGCCCTGTCCCTAACAGTATGATAATCTCGTCGTAGTATTTCTGATAGACTTTATCATGCTGTACAAAGGACAGAAAAGCCGCTTCCTGCGTAGGGGATAGAGGTTCCTTTGGTTCCGTATCATCTTCAAGGACTGTGTTCAACTGGAAGTCAAATGGATTTTTACGAATACAATCGTCCTGTATGGCTGTGTAAAAGGCAGCCTTTAAGGAACGCTTGTGGTTGTTGATAGTCTTGAAGCCGTAACCTTTTTCTTTCATGCGTAACGCCCATTCCTTTGCGTCGGAGAGCTTCACATTTTCAATCCGGCAGGCTCCAAGTTTATCCTCCTGCAAAATCCGCATGAGCTGTTTTCGCCCCTGCTTTGTACCATGCCGCACATTTGCCCGGTGGCGTATCTGCTTTGCGTAGAGTTGGCAGACCGTCATTTTCTTTCCGATATGGTCGATACCGTCGTCAAGGTCTTTTTGGATTTCTTTCTCTTTTTCCCTCAACGCTATATCGTCGCGCTTTCCTGCCGGGGTTTTGTCCGTAGGCACTAACTTCCAAGAATAAACAAACTGCGGTTTCCCAAAGGTATCTATATATTTGTAGGCATATCTCCCGTCTTTTCTCTGGCTCTCTCCGGTGCGGAGAATACGATTTTTATTATCCCGTCTTTTTTCCGACATCGTTATGCTCCTTTCCATAATGGAAAGAGCCTTGATATGCTTGACTACATTGTACCACATTCAAGGCTCGATTTCACTATTAGATTGCGTCCACCGTATCAATCATTTTTTCAAACTGCTTACGCTTAATCTGAATACGGTTTCCGTTCATCATTACCCAGTCCGGGACGGGATTTTCTTCTGCCAGTTTCCGCAGCTTGCTTTCTCCGATACGGAAATATTTTGCTGCTTCTTCTATGGTAAGAGTGTACTTTTCCCAAATCGGCACGTCGTTATTGTTCAATTTGTCGTCCCCCTTTCTTAATGGGTCAAAAATCAATCTGTAACATAGGCTTTAATCGGACGGCTATTAGCGTAACCTCATGGGACTTGCACCCCTCCGGCGGTCTGCCGAAGCCCTACCCATTGCCTGCGACGCTTCTAACGCTCGGACTATGGCTGTAAGGAAGTATCATTATGTATTCTGTGCGTTATCGCCCGCAGGCTGCTATCCCTGCTTTACGGTGTGGTATTTCTCGCTCGCTTTTCTGTTAAGAGAAAGGTCATGGCGTACCCGCCGCATGGCTCGGCACAAAAGGAACGTATCCGATTTGCCTTATGCTGCGTCGCCGTTCTATTGCGCCGCTTTCTTTATCAAAGAGCAGGGGGCTGTCTTGCGGTATGGAACGGAAAAGGGGAAAGAAGCGTTCCAATATCGCGTAGGTTATTCAGCCCGAAAAGTGAGGATAGCCCTCATCAGTCTTGCTTGCAGCCGTTCCCGAATATCCTCGTCAACGCCATAATAGACATTGCCGCGCTCGTCGTAGAGCTTCCGCATGGAAAGACTTGCTATGTAGCCGCTGAAATGCTGCAAGACCATTTTCATAGCGTCCGGGTCGCCTTTGCTCGCCGCCAAAATAACGGGATAGGGAACAAGGGCATTTTCCGGGTAGTCGTTTTGATTACCATTCGTTCCATTCATCAGCGTGTTCCTCCAAATATTTCTTTAACAGTTCAAAAGAGCTTGTCCGTCTGTACTGTATCGTGCTGCGCGACGTATTGAACATTTTTCCGATTTCCACGTCAGTCATGCCCTCGAAATAGTACAGAAGTATAGCAGTTCTCTTTTCTTCCGGCAGGGTGCGTATTGCTTCAAGCAATAACTTCGGGGTTATTTCTTTTCCTGCCATTTGATAAGTCGGCTCGGCTGTTTCAGCTTGAAAATATTTATCCGTAGTGTAAAGCTGCCGTTCCTCATGCAAGGCAAGGTCACAAAAAGAAACTTCCCGTTTCCTGCGTCGCCGGATTTCATCATGGGCGTTACAGGCTTCGTTGTGTAGCACCCGTTTACAGAAACTTTGAAAGACACATTGCTTCTGAAATTCTCTGCGATTAGGTTCCATGTAATCACCTCCTTTCTGCCGAAAGGCGGTAGTACCTCCCCTTTTCGCGGGATAATACAGACGACTTTTTTAAACGCCGGACGAAAGCGAAAATTTCTTTGAAAAATCTTCTGTAAAATGCAAAATGCGCCCATCTGCAAGGCGCAGACCGACGCATAGGAAATAACAGCAGTATTTAATTGATTTGATAGTTCATCTGTATAGTCGGACTTGTCCGGTGGGGGAGCTATACTTTTTTTAATGAATGTAACCTATGTATGCTGTATAGCAACAAAGAAATCCCCATAGCGGCAGCCCTCCTAAATGCCGCTAATTTATGTTAGCAGTAGACAAAAAGAAGCGGCGGCTCTAAAAATTAAAGCCACCGCTTCAAATGCGCGTGAAAATATGTCTGCGCTACGACGGCTTTTTTTCTTTTGCTGTCGTAGCGTAGAATTAGGAAGTGTGCATAAAAGACACTATTTTTTCAGTAGTGAGGAATCCAAATTACCAAAACTTGTTACTCCACACCGAATAAAACCTACCATATCAAGCTATTTGAATCAGAGTTCAATTCTTGCTTTTGATGGTTTATCTTCACAATAGATAACTTTAATCGTTGTTCCCTTGTCAGGAATTTTGTTTCCTGCGCCAATCCATTTTTGGCAGGTGTAATCTTTGACGCCTATCGTATATTTGACCTTGATAGTATGCGGAAAGGCTGCGCCATCCATAGCGTGAGCGCGGACAGGTTTACGATTCACTTTTAACCACCATTGTTTTGTAACTGAAATTACAGTTCCTGTTGTTTCCTTTTCCATAAGTTATACCTCCGATGTTAATTTAGAATGAGTAATTTTCTATTTAGATAGCTACATATTAAAGCAAACTGCCCTTTAATCCTTTTTTGAAAACCAATACAGCCCTTTCGGTTCCCCAAAATGACATTGTGACAAGGCGATAGCTTTCCTTTTCCATTTCCTCTATTTTGGCATTGATTTTCACTGTCGCATTTTCAATAGTAATTTCTTCTAATAATTCTGTCCTATACATCATATCTTTACCTCCATAATTATTAAATAGATGATACATATTTTCGGTTCAATCTTTTTGGTATTTACCAACCTTTTTTTCTAACTGCTTTTTTCTTCTTACCAACAGTCAATGTACCGGGTTCTTTCTTTTTATTTGCAAGAATAATCATAGAAATCAAGAAAGTCAAAACTATTGTAATGAAAGCGGGGAAAATGTGATAAGTATAACCATATTCCGCACCACAAGTAGGGTCTACTAAAATCATGCTTGCTTTAATCGGATAATAATTTAACAGTGTTCCTTCAAAAGTTCCAAAATATCCATACACAAAAGCTAGTGCAACTCCACCCAAAAAATTATTTGCCGAACAACAGAATATCAGAATAATCGGCAAGACTGAAATATAAATTCCTATATTCGCCCCAGTAACACGAATAAACATATTGAGTAGATTGCCAAAATGAACTCCCGGAAATCCGACAATAATATTGATTACTAATGCTATCACACAACCTATAAGACTAAAGCTGATTGTCAACAGCAATAGAATAAGTAATTTTCCAGAAAGTAACTGTTTATATGGAATAGGAATTGTTAATATATTCTTCATAGTATCGTCTGTATATTCCCTTGTTATGATATAACCTGCAATCAGTGCAATAATAATCGGAAAAAATAAGGTACAATTACTAATCATAACCTGTTGCATAAAATAGTCAAACGTCCATGTCGGTCCACCGTTGGCTGTGGAATAAAACAGTGACAGCAACGGAGAAAGTGTTGTCATAATAATTCCGGCTTTTATTACAGAATATCGTTTTAATTTTAAAAATTCAGTTTTTATTATATTTCTCATATCTTTTACCTCGTCCATTTTTTATAAAAGCGAATTATCAGCCACAAAGAAAGTACAACTGTAATTGCCATAATAAAAATTGTATGGAAAGTAGTTGGTACAATCGCATAGGCTTCCGGCAAAAGATTATCTTTTTGCAAATTATCCATCATTAAGCCGCTTGTCCAGTTCATAACACATATAACCGGAAAAGAATTTAAGAAAGCAATTTTGGCAGCACTTATAGATGTCCCAATCGTTCCCAGTATGCCCCAGTTAAAAATGGAATAAAAAAAAGCAAGCAGGATAGAAAGTAAAAAACTTTTGTTAAAGTAAATAATTAAAAATACAATCGGTAAAGAAGCTGCTACGATAAGAACTCCAAAAATAAGGCTCATAAATATCTTATAAGTCATACCGTAAACCATTCCTACATGAAACAATTTACAAAACAACGCAACAGACAATGTGCTTATCAGACAAAATGCAACGCTGAAAATAAAGAGCATAGAAATTTTTGCCATAATGAGTTGTGTATTTGTAACTGGAATTGTTCTAAGGTTTTTGGAAGTATCACAATCTCTTTCTATAAAAAACAAAATAGCGGCAATGATACCAATTAGACATGGAAGCAAAAAAACTAAACCATATCCCAACATCATTGTATAGACATAATCAAATCGGGTTTGAAGATAGTGTTCTGTTGTATCTGCACCAGTTCCCGCCTTTGCCATATATGCCAAAATCAACGGAAAAAATAACGACAATGACATCAGTGCATACAACAGTCTTTTTCGCTTTAATTTCCAAAATTCGCACTTAATCAGTTTAAGCAATTCCTTCGCCTCCTGTCACACGCTTGAAGTAATCTTCAAGACTTTCTTCACAAGTATGGGCTTCTGATACCTCCAATCCATTTTCTACAAAAGCAGTCACGATTTTTCCTACGGACAAATCAAGATTATGCAAGCGTAAATTGTGGTCGTCCTGTATAGAGAAATGACTCTCATGGAAAGTACGCTCTAAAATTCTTGCTGCCTGTGCGGTATCAGAAAGAGTAAATCGGATATGTTTGCTGCTTTTTTGTTCCAGTTCCGCAAGACTTTCTTCTTCCAATAGTGCGCCATGGTCGATAATTCCAATATCATCTGCTAGCAAAGAAATCTCCGAAAGGATATGACTGGAAATTAAAATTGTTTTTCCCTTTGTATCGCAAAGCTCGCGAATAAAAGAACGTACTTCTGCAATTCCAATCGGGTCAAGCCCATTGATAGGTTCATCTAAAATCAGAAGTTCAGGGTCGTGCATAACTGCAAGTGCAATCGCAAGCCGTTGTTTCATACCAAGAGAATACTGGGAAAACAGTTTTTTGTCTTTATAAGGCAATCCTACCAAATCCAATGTGTTTTTAATTGAATGACGGTTGGGTATGCCCCGTAAGGTAGCAAAAATTTGTAAGTTTTCCGTAGCAGTCAAATTAGGGTAAAAACCGGGTGACTCAATCAGACTACCGATACGGGGCAACAATTTCTTTTCATTCCCCTGCAAAGACTTTCCCCATATTTTAACTTCGCCGGAAGTTGGCTTTGTCAATCCAAGTAGCATTTTCATAGTGGTCGTTTTTCCGGCTCCGTTTCTTCCAAGCAGTCCGTAAATTCTCCCTTTCTGCACATGAATATTTAAGTCAGCGACACTCTTTTGTGAGCCGTACTGTTTGGTAAGATTTTTTGTTTCAATGATATAATTTTTGTCCATATTCAAACCTCCTGTTCTGTAAACTATTCTATCATACCAACCTTGCATTAACCTTGCCGCAACCTTGCATTAACCTTGCAATTTGAAATATTGTCCCAAAAATAATTAAGGCTCCCGTCAAAAGAACGGGAGAACCTTAATTTGCTAAGGGAAAAAGCAAAGTAAATTCCGTTCCTGTTCCCTGTGTGCTATTTGCTGTTATTGTGCCGTTCATTTTTTCTACAAGTTGGTGTGCGATAGAAAGCCCAAGACCGCTGCCTTTTTCAGACCGTCCCTTATCGCATTTATAGAGCCGTTCAAAAATATGCTTCAAATCTTCTTTTTCAATCCCTATTCCATTATCTGCTAATCGGATTTGCATATTTTTTTCCTGCTTTGATAGGATTATTTCTATTTTATCCGCATGACTGTGAGAAATTACATTCTGAATAAGATTGTTCAATATCCGCATATAGCCGTCCGTATCAAGTTTTACCCGGAAAGGCTGTTCGGGAATATCAATATTGTAATCTATCTGCTTATCTTCAAATATGGGTATCCAGTCAATCAAGATATTTCGTGTCAGCTCCGCAGCTTCAACAATATTTATATCCATAGCAAACTCATTAGAATTTAATTTGAACCAGTCAAAAAGAACATCCATATATTCTTTCAAATCGTGAGCTTTGCGGCGGGCTGTTTCGATATAGTCGTCCCTGTCTTTTCCTGTAACAATTCCTTTATGTGCAGCGTCAAGATACCCAATAAGCGTTGTAAGCGGTGTCCGAACATCATGGGAAAGACTTGTCATAAGCTGTCGGTTTGTTTCTTCTGTCTGCCGGACAGTAGAAAGCCTGCTCTCATAAGACACAACAATCTCATTTATTTCATAGGCAAGAGGGGCTACCAGTTCATTTGTTGCAGATAAAATACGTCTGTTTCCATTTCCGTTTTTTACATCAATCAATGCGTCTGTTATCTCGGCTATCTGTTTTTTAACACGTCGAATAGCAAAGCAGGAAACAAGAATAGAGAAAAGTGCAATTATTATGGATAGAAAAATGACTGCTTCCATAGAAAATCAAACCTCCTTGTTAAAACGATAACCGATACCTTTAATCGTTTGAATATATTTTGGACTTCCGGGATTTACCTCTAATTTCTTGCGAAGTCGGCTGATAATCGCCATAATGTTGCTGTCATCATAGAAATATTCCTCTCTCCACACTTCTTCATAAATCTGTTGCTTTGTCAGAATTTTCCCTTGATTTTTCGCGCAGTATAAGAGTAAGTCAAATTCTTTTGGAGGCAATTCAAAAGTTCCATTTTCCGTAGTAACAGAACGATTTTCAATATCAATTTTCAACCCGTCAAATTCAAGTTGCTGTGATATTCCGTCCTGTTGATTGAAACGGGTATAACGGCGTATAAGGGAAACGATACGGGCTATCAGTTCGTCCATGTCAAAAGGTTTTGTCAAATAATCATCAGCTCCTGCCCTTAAACCGCGTACTTTAGAAGCACTGTCATTTTTTGATGTAAACATCAAAATCGGCAGGCTGCTTTCTTTTCTAATTTCTTCCAATGTTTCAAATCCGTCCATACCAGGCATCATAACGTCCAGTATCACAAGTTGATATTCTCTCTCTTTTAATTTTTGTAATCCCTCTTTTCCCGTATTACAAAAATCAGCTTCTATATCTTCTGATAGCACGCTGCGTTTAATCAGCGCACAAAGTTCCTTATCATCATCTATAATCAAAACTTTATTCATGGTATAGCTCCTTTCCTTGTTTGGTTCTACCGTCAATCGGTTTTTCCGCGTCTTTTGGTATCAACCACATATACCCAAGTTTTGAAACACCCTGTATGCGTTTCTCCCTGCAAAGTATCTGTACCCGCCTTTCAGAAATTCCCCACTTCTTTGCTGCTTCGGGGCAAGACATATATTCCATAACAACACCCGTCCTTTCTGAAAATCTTATCATAATAATTATAGTCGGACACACGAACAATAGCAAGTATATAAATATGAATTATTATGGCTATTTAGTGGAACTGTATAGACATATCCAAAGAGAAAGGGGAACAGTAAAATGTAACTGGGTGAATAAATATGGCAAAAAGACCGGTAGAAAAATATGACTTCAAGGCATTTGGAGAAGCTATAAAAGCTGCGCGGACGGGGCGCAAAGAAAGCCGCAAACAGGTAAGTGATGAAATGTATATTTCTCCTCGCTATCTTGCAAATATCGAAAACAAAGGACAGCACCCCAGTCTGCAAATCTTTTTTGAGCTTATGCTTCGTTACAATATATCCGTAGACCAGTTTCTTTTAGATACGCCCACCCAAAAAGATACAAAGCGGCGGCAGCTCGACGCTCTCCTTGATGATATGAGCGATAATGGCATACGGATTGTAACGGCAACTGCAAAAGAAATTTCAGAAGTCGAAAAAGAGGACAAATAAATGTGTCCGGCAAATTGAATATGATTTAGGAAGCGTTGTAATCTTTACAGATTGCAGCGTTTTTCTTTTGCTCTTTTTTGGCATATAGAGCATTGCGTTGTAGTAACCAGTGAGGAAAAAACTTTCGTAGCAAGCATAGGAAAAGAGTACCCTTTTCCGTATTTTCTCCCTCCCGTCCTGCGGTGCGTCGGTTGAAAATTGCTTGTTGGGAAGTGTCCCAAACCCTCGGAACGGAAAGGAGTGATTGCATGAATGGACGCAAAAGAAAAGTACAAATCAAATTCTATGTAACAGAGGAAGAACGGGCATTGATTGAGCAGAAAATGAAGCTCGTCCCCACCCGGAACATGGCGGCGTATCTTCGCAAGATTGCCATTGACGGGTATATCATTCAGACAGACCATAGCGACATAAAAGCCATGACAGCGGAGATACAGAAAATCGGGGTCAATATCAATCAGATTGCAAAGCGTGTCAACGCGACAGGCAGCGTCTACCAAGAGGACATAGAGGAAATAAAGGGGGTGCTTGCGGAGATATGGCGGTTACAAAGATTAAGCCTATTAAAAGCACGTTGAGCAAAGCCCTTGACTATATCCAAAACCCGGATAAAACAGACGGGAAAACGCTTGTGTCCTCCTTTGGGTGCAGCTATGAAACGGCAGATATTGAGTTTGGATTTACGCTTGCACAAGCCATAGAGAAAGGGAACAATCTCGCCCACCATTTGATACAGTCCTTTGAGCCGGGGGAAGTGGATTATGAGAAAGCCCACGAAATCGGGAAACAGCTTGCCGACGCGGTAACAAAGGGACAGCATGAATACGTCTTAACTACCCACATAGACAAAGGGCATATCCATAACCATATCATTTTTTGTGCGGTCAATTTTGTTGACTACCACAAATACAATTCCAATAAACGCAGCTACTATGGCATACGGAACATGAGCGATAAGCTGTGCCGGGAAAACGGGCTGTCCGTTGTCGTTCCGGGTAAGGGCAGCAAGGGAAAAAGCTATGCAGAATATCAAGCGGAAAAGGTCGGTGCAAGTTGGAAAGGCAAGCTGAAAATTACCGTTGATACGCTTATCCCCCAAGTGGCAAGTTTTGAAGAATTGTTGCAGCGGTTACAGGCAGCGGGCTATGAGATAAAGCCGGGAAAATATATCTCCTGCCGCGCTCCGGGACAGGAACGGTTTACCCGCTTAAAAACCCTCGGTGCAGATTATACAGAGGAAGCAATCAAAGAACGGATAGAGGGCAAGCGCACAAAGGCGGCGAAAGCTCCCAAAGAGCAGCGCGGCGTATCGCTGCTTATTGACATTGAAAACAGTATCAAGGCAGCGCAGAGCCGGGGCTATGAACAGTGGGCGAAAATCCATAATCTGAAACTGGCTGCAAAGACTATGAATTTCTTGACAGAACATAAGATTGAGCAGTACGCAGATTTAGTCAGCCGGATTGAGGAAGTAAATGCGGAAAATGAAAAGACAGCAGACGCATTAAAGAGCGTGGAGAAACGTCTTGCAAACATGGCGGTGCTGATGAAGCACGTTACCACCTACCAAAAGACAAAACCTGTCTATGAAGCATACCGCAGGGCAAAGGATAAGGACGCATACCGGGCAAAGCAGGAAAGCAGTCTGATACTCCATGAAGCAGCGGCAAAGGCACTAAAAACGGCGGGCGTTTCCAAGCTCCCGAATGTCGCCGCGCTACAAGTAGACTATGAAAAGCTCCGGGAACAGAAAGAAGCCCTTTACGCGGACTATGGCAAACTGAAAAAACAGGTCAAAGAGTACGACGTTATCAAACAGAACATAGACAGCATTTTACGGCAGCCAAGAGAGCCGGAACGGGAAAAAGGGAAAGAACGCGGGGAGTAGTTTTGTTCATACTTGTGTGATATAATAGTTCCTATCAAAGACAGTAGCCACATACTAAAGTGATACATTTTCAGCAAAGGAAGTGTCAGAAAATGGAACAGGAAATGCCGGACTATGAAACGATATGCGCTGCCGTTGTGGGCGAAAAATGGGCGTTGGAAAAGGTGCTTGATTGTTACGGCGACGAAATCAACCGCCTTGCAATGGTAAAAAAGTGTCAGCCGGACGGGACTATCAAAGAGGAAATCGACGAAGATTTACGGCAAACACTCATAATGAAACTGTTAGAAGCTATCCCACAATTTCCAATGGAAAAGGAGTGATACCATGACACGCGGAGAAATTTGGAAAGACTTTTTCAAGAGAAACGTTTTGCCCGCCGTTATTGCATTGTTTTTATTCTTCATGTTCAAGAACATCTTTACAGAGGACGGGTAGACCAATTACTTTTATGTATGGCTGTGCTGCGGTATCCCCTTTGGCATTCGCCGTATGTTCGTATGGCTTGTACCGCATGGATATGACATAGCTGGAACGGTGGGTATCGTTGCCATTAACTTCATTTTGGACGGCATTATCGGCGGGGGCATTTTAATATGGCGGCTTGTCGTTGCTACGTGGTATATCCCCCTTACGATATACCGTTTACTTACCGCAGATAAGAGTGCAACCCCTCAAATCAATATAGAGAAAGGATTTAAAAGTTATGAATGAAAGAGAAAGAATTATTCATTTATGGTTTGATATGTGGCTAAAACAACAAGATTTAGGGATTGATAGTATTTTTACAGAAGATGTGATTTACACTGAAAGTTGGAGTCCTAAGTATGAAAGTCGAAAAACAGTAAAACATTGGTTTGATGAATGGAATACTCGTGGAAAAGTCTTAGTGTGGGATATTAAACAATTTTTTCATAAGGAAAATCAAACTATTGTAGAATGGTATTTCAAAAACAAAATGAATAATGGTAATATTGAAGAATTTGACGGAATTTCTTTAATAGTATGGACGGAAAATAACAAAATAATGGAGTTGAAAGAATTTGGTTGTAATCTCAATACCTATAATCCATACGCCCAAAATGATATGCCACAATTCAGAGATGAAAAAACAAAGTGGTTTTGAAGTTTTAAAAGCCGGGACGCAGACAGTCGGTAAAGACTATCCGCGCCCCGGCTTTCTTATGGGTACAGCGATAAAATGTTACGCAGTAGAACGCCATTTTTGAGGGAAAAGGTATAAAACCCTTGCCGCGTCATTTTCACACCCGGAAAGCCCTGTAAATCAAGGCTTTTTTTGCCCCTACTGCGTAACAAGGGCGCGTCGTTTCCTCATGCGTTCCGCTGCCTGTCTGCGGGTAATACGCTTCCGGCAGTCCGGGCAGTATTTGACGCTGTTAGAGGTGGACGCAAAAGAAGCTCCGCACTCGGTACAACGCTTTTTATCCTCGGTCTTGAAAAGCTCTGCATACAGCAGCTTATCAAAGGGAAGTACGGCGGTCTGAAACCATTTGCATAGAAGAGAATAGGAAATAAGCTGCGGGCAGACACATTCCTCCCCGTCGTCCAGTAAAATACAGTGTCCGTTATCGCAGTTGCAGCACTCCTTTTTTACAAGGCTGTTGACTTTCCGGCTTTGGGGCGGCGTAAGCCGCTTTAGCCCGGTCATACCTCATCAGCGGCGAAAATGGCAAGCTCCGTATACTCATTTTCTGTCAGAGGTGCAATTTTCGCAAGGGTGCGCTTCGCCAGTTCCCGCATATCCTCGTCCATAAACGGCAGCGCAGCGTTGATGTTCTCCATAAGCCCGCGCTTACCGCCCTCATTGTAAATGCTCAACAGGTTTGTTTCTTCAACGGTCAGTCTAATCATGCTCATACCTCCAATTCGTGATTTTTTGATTTTGCCGCTTTTTTCTGTGCGGTTTTTTCTTTGTCTGCTCTAAGCTGCGCCCGGATAGAGGGCTTCTTTTCCGTTTTTGCTGCCTTGCCGCGTTCCTTGTCAGCCTTGACAGCTTCCGCAAGGTCAACAAGGGAAATGGTTTCTCCTGCCTTTACCTTTGCTTCCAGTTCTGCGGTAGTCGGGGTGTTGTTTATCTGCCCGTCAATCATGTTGTAGTTTTGCTCTGTGGTCTGCTCGGCAGCTTTCAGATAGTTCTCTGGCTGAACGGGAACAGCAAAAGCCCTAGTGCCGTTCCCCATAATCAGATATTTTCCGTCGTCGGACTGGTGGTGCAATCCATATCCGGCAGCTTCCATTTGCTCGCGGCTCATGGCGGTTACATAGAAAGTCCCTCTCGGTGTTTTGATTGTTTCGCCCGTTTCCAAGTCGGCGGGAATGAGGGCATTTTCCTGCTCCTTGAAAAACTCCGGCACTTCCTTATAACCGAAGCTGTCTACATAGTGGGCGGTGTCCTGCCCGTTCTGATGAAGCACCACCACGTCGGAAACGGAAAGGCTGTGTCCCTTAAAATCTTTCGGGTGGTCGATATTAAAGCGGGTGTAAATATCTTCAAGGGAAGTCCCCGGCGTAAGCTCTGCGGAATAGACAAGTGTATAGTTTTTCGCGTCTACCCGGTGTCCTGTGGCAGTCAGACGGTCGTAAGGTTCAAAGCGCAAATCTCTTGTTTCGTCCCCGCCTTTTATCTGATAAATGGAAAAGGTGTCTTTGTCCTGTGGGGCTTCCTGTTCCGGCTGCTCCTGTGCATCTACCTTTTGCGCCCGGATATGCGCCCGTTGTAACTCGGTAGGCTTTTCCCCCGTAAGGGGTACAATCGCCTTGACATAATCAGCCGCATAATAGGCGTTACTGGTAAGCTGCCGCTGCCATGCCCCTGCTTTGGGCGACCAACGGAAGCCATTACTTTTTAGGGCTTCCCGCGTGGCTTCGTCCGGCTTATCCTCAAAGAAGATTTGCAGTCGGTTCGCTTCGGTGTTTGCTTCCACCTTGCCGCCGTCAAATTTCCAACCCACAAAACCGATTTCTTTTTGCTGTGAAAGAGATTTGATACGGTCTTTCACGCGCCGGATTTCTGCACTGTTGTTGGATAACGCCCAAGTCGCAAATGGCTTGTCCTCCAAATGCCAACTGCTCGCCATGTCTGCTTTCAGTTTTTCCAGTTCCTCCGGCGGTAAATGCGGGCAGCCGTCAAGGGTCTTATGCTTACGGTAATAGGCGTTTACGGCTTTCATGGTTTCCTGTGATTTTTCAAGGCTTTCCAGTTTCTTTTCTAACTTCTGTACTGCCTGCGGGTCGTCTGCGCTGATACCGCCCATGCCGGTACTGCGGATTTTATCAAGAAGCCCTTGTATGTCCTGCCATTCCCGGTAATTGCTGTCGCGGGCTGCGTTCTGCTTTTCTTTCTTCCTTGTGGGGAAGTTAGAGCCGCCCGCAATCAGGATAGAGGGAACACGCGCGTCAATCTCATAGCCTTTATTCATGTTCGCCGCCAGTTTCCGGGCATAGGTGTCAAGCAGGCTGTCGATTTTCTCATGGTACATCGGGTCTACCCGCTGTTTTTGCCTTTCTGCGATTTGTACGGCTTCATCTACATAATGCCTGTATTCAGCCGTCGCGCTGCCTTGCTTATAATCGGAAAAGCTGTTCATATCCTTTGCACGTTTGGCGGCAGCTTCATTGATAGGATAATAAGGGGCGGCGGGTGCAGCCTGTTCCGGCTGTGTTTCTTTTTCCTGTACCGGGGCTGTTTCTTCGGGAAGCTCCGGCGTGGCGGCTTCTGCTTCGGGCTGTTTGGTAGCTTCCTGTGCGGGCTGCGCCTGTTCGGTGGTCTGTTCCTTATCCTGTGCCTTTTGGATTGCTGCAAAATGTCCGTCTATGGTATCAATCAGATTTGCGGCGGTGCTGCGGATTGTTTCAAGAGAGCCTTTCAGTTCTGCAAGTTCTTTTCCGCTGCTCCACCCGGCGATATATCCAAAAGAATAGTCCGACGTATCAAGCCCGTAATGTTGGCAGACAGCATAGGCGACGCTTTCCGCCTGTACCTCGCGGGTACGGCGGTCGGGGCGTTCCGGCATAGCAAGGGCAGTATCATGCAGCGTGGCGTGGGCGATTTCATGGATTGCGGTCTTGATATTCTGCAATTCGTCCATGCCCTCGTTGATGATGATACGCTTTTCCTCATAATTGCAGCGTCCTTTTACGCCGCCGCTTAGTGCTTCAAATCCCATAGCAAAGGGAGAAGTCTTTTCAAGGGCAGCGAAAAAATCCTTGTATTGTTCCACGTTGCCCGTCAGCTCATAGGTAAGGGCAGGAAGCTCCTTTCCCTCGGTCTGTGAAATATCAAAGACAGATACCACACGAAAGGCGGGTATCTTGATTTCCTTTTCCTCGGTAACAGGTTTCCCGTCCTTATCGAAAACAGGCTTTTGGGTGTCCGGGTCGATTTTTTCCACCTGTTTCTTAACGGTAAACGGGGACGGCGCAAGTATCTTGATAGCTTTTTCTCCCGGCTTTACATGGCGGTCAAATTCCTTTTCCCATTGTTTATAGCCTTTCACAAGATTGCCGCCCTGCATGGCGATAAGGATTGTATTGTTAAGGCTGTAATCATGGAATTTTGACATAGTACGCAGATAGTCGGCGTAACGGTCGCTTTCATACAGTCCTAAAATCCCCTGTTCCAGTCGGTCGGTAATCTCTTTCATCTTGTCAGCGGGCTTTTCAGAAGATAGGATAATCGGGAGAACCGGGGGCTGCTCTGTGGCGGTGGTCGGTATAGCTGCGGAAGCGTCAAGGTCTGCCTGTTCCTTTTCCTGTACTGGCGGCTGCGGCGTTACCCGGTATTCCTCCGGCACGTCGCGCCCGTCATACCATTCTGTAAAGGTATTACGGTTATTGTAGATATAGCCCTGCTCGGTAAATCTGCCCCCGTCATTGATAGCAGCGTCCCGCCCGTATTCCTCATACATGAAATATTTTTTTGCTTCTTCGGGCAGCTCCAACTCGTCCAGTTCTTCAATCAGATAATGCCCGTAATCTTCCTCACTCTGTACGGACGGATAAAGCCAGTAACAATCAAGGTTTTGTGCAAGGTTGATAATGTCCTGCAAGTCCCTTGTATGGTCGCCGTATGCCATAGCTGCAACAAATTTTTCCCTGTCGTCGTCAAACTGCATTTTCAAAAGTTCGCTCAAATAGTTCAGCTCGTCAAGGCTTTCAAGCTCGGTCAATTTTCCTGCCAGTCCCGCAATAGAGGACTGGTATTCTGTGATATGCAGCTCCCCGTAGTTTTTGCCGTCTATGCCGATACGGTCAAAGACTTCTTTCAAATGCTCGGCAGTCGTGGGGAATGATACCCATTCGCCCGCAGGTCTGCCCTCGGTGTACTTTCCAAGATTAGAAAGATACCCGCTTAAAATCGGTTGTTCCATGTGTTCGCTCCTTTCTTTCTCAATCATGCGGTGCATAAGCTCGTAGTCCTCCATGCTCATGCTCCCGTCAAATAGATAGGGGTCGGGTTCTTCGCCGTCCCGGTAGGCTTTTTCAGAGAAAGGCAGCCCCGCAGCGTGGGCGGCGGCTCTTGCTTCCTCGATAAGCTCCGGCGGCAGCCTGTCGTCGTGGGCTTCGATAAATTCCCCGATATTGCTATATCCGTTTTCGTAGTGGCGGCGCACCCCGGCGGTCAGCTCGTCAAGGTTCCTATCCTCGCCAAGATAGCCGGAGTAATAGCCGTTTACCACAACGGCGGCAGGGTCAGCCTGTTTGATTTCTTCCATGCGGCTTCTGTCCTCCGGGTAGAGAATATCGCTCATTTCAAGGTGGAAATATTCTGCGTTCCAAGAGCGTCCCGTTTTCCAAAACGCCACCCAAGCGATACCGTCCCTTAATTCTTCTTGATAGTCCTTTACGGTGTCCCGTAAACTTGCCATGTGTAACCTCCTTTCTTCGGTTTCAGAGGGTTTGGGAAACTTCCCAACAAGCAAAAATCCCCGCCGTTCTCGGTAGAGAAAGCAGGGATTTTACGGAAAAGGGTACTCTTTTCCTATGCTTGCTATTCAGTTATTTTTTCTTCGGCAGTTCAATGCGGTAGTTGACATATCTCCCGCCCGTATCAGCCAATACGATAGTTCCGTTGTAGGTTTTGCCTGTCTTTGGGGAATAGAGCTTTTTCACATTTACCTTGCCGGATTTTAAGAGTGCAGCGGCAATCTTCGGGGTAAAGGTTACTTTTCGTTCTTCAAAGAAACGGTCATTTTTCCACATGGTAAAGATACATTCTTTGTTGCTGCAATAGTAGTTTTTCTTTCCCTCATAGACAGGAGAACCGCAGCGGGGGCAGCTTCCCAACGCTTCCCGTTCCGGCTTGAACATCTGCGCTTTATCATCAGAAAGAAACGGATAGGTCTTTACCAGTTCCCGCGCCATATTCTCGATACCCTCCATAAATGCGGCGGGGTCTGCCTTGCCTTTTGCAATCTGCGTCAGATTGTTTTCCCATTCTGCGGTAAGCTGCGGGCTTGTCAAGGTGTCCGGCAGGACGCACACAAGGTTGATACCGTCTTTTGTGGGAAGTAGCTGCTTGCCTTTTCGTTCCACAAAGCCGCCCTTTACCAGTTTTTCAATGACAGCGGCGCGGGTGGCGGGAGTTCCAAGCCCTTTGCGTTCTGCGTCCGGGTCGGTGTCCTCACTTCCGGCGCGTTCCATAGCAGAAAGGAGCGACGCTTCGTTGTGGGGCTTTGGCGGTGTTGTGTCATGCTCCGTTACCGTTGCAGCCGGATTGTCAAAGGTTTGTCCCTCGGTAAACGGCGGCAGGGTCTTTTCTGTGTCGCTGTCTGCGTCGTCCGTTTCGGGCTTGTTCTTTAAGGCTGCCCTGTATCTTCGGTCAATCTCTTTCCACCCGTCGGACAGCACCGTTTTTCCCCTTGCGGTAAAGGACTGTCCGGCACATTCAAAGACTGCCGTAACCGCTTCAAAGGTATGCGGTGCAGCGGTCGCCATAAGTAGACGCGCCCCGGAAAGGGTAAGGATATTCCTTTCGCTTTCCGGCAGCGCGGCAAGGTCGGTCTTTGCAAGCTCCATAGTTGGGATAATGGCATGGTGGTCTGATACCTTTTTACTGTTCAGCACCTTTCCAAGTTCCGGCGTGAAGTCTTTTCCCGCCATAAAGGAAAACTTCCCACAAAGCAGCTTGATAATGCCCGCCGCTGTGTCGCCCATGTCGTCGGTCAGAAATGCGCTGTCTGTTCTCGGATAAGTAAGCAAACGCTTTTCATACAAGGCTTGTGCAAGGTCAAGGGTCTGTTTTGCCGTATATCCGAACAGGCGGTTTGCTTCCCTCTGTAAAGAAGTAAGGTCAAAGAGCTTCGGCGGAGCTGCGGTCTTTTTCTCTTTCACAAGGGAAGTACATACTGCCCGCGACGCTTCGCAAGTCGTTTTTAATGCGTCGGCTTCTGCCTTATTTGAAATTCGTTCACTTGCAGCTTCCGCGCCGGATAATGCAAGGCGTACATGGTAGTATTTTTCTTTCTTGAAAGTGGTAATCGCTGCGTCCCGGTCAACAAGCATTTTTAAGGTCGGGGTCTGTACGCGCCCCACGTTCAAGGTATGATTGTAAAGGACAGAAAAAAGGCGGGTGGCATTGATACCGATTAGCCAGTCTGCTTTTGCCCTGCATAATGCGGAAGCAAAGAGAGGGTCATAATCCCTGCCGTTCTTCAGACAGGAAAAGCCCTCTTTGATTGCGCTGTCCTCCATAGAAGAAATCCAAAGGCGGCGCATAGGTTTCTTGCAGCCTGCCATTTCATAGACAAAACGGAAAATGAGTTCTCCCTCGCGCCCTGCGTCGCAGGCATTGACGACTTCGGAAACGTCTGCCCGGTGCATAAGCTCCTTTAAGGTTTTGAATTGCTTTTCCTTGTCAGCGGAAACGGTGTATTTCCATTCCTGCGGCAAAATCGGTAAGCTGTCATAGCTCCACTTTTTATACTGCTCCCCGTAAGCGGCAGCTTCCGCAAGCCCTACCAAATGTCCCACACACCAAGAAACGATATAGCCGCTTCCTGTGAGAAATCCGTCTTTCTTTTCCTTTGCCCCAAGTACGGCAGCGATTGTCTGCGCCACACTGGGCTTTTCTGCGATAACTAAAATCAAATAAAAATCCTCCTTTCGGGTAAAAGAAAAGAGCAACCGATTTTTCGATTGCTCCTACAAGTGATTGTATAAAATTGTGCGATATGAAATAGTAAAATGATTTGACAAAACTAAAATTTATCCAATATTGAGTAAACTATGGATTACCCAAGGTTGAACTGTAACCATGATTATAAATGTGTAAATTGCAAACAAAGGCACTTCGACCATATCATTGACATTCTCAGATTGAAATTGTTTTCTTAAATTATTAGGCAAGACTTTTGATAGCAAATAATAAACCAAATATCCTAAACAGACTCCAACTGTATTTGTAATAAGGTCATTTATATCTGTTGAACCCCAACCAAACATCTGAACAATTTCAACAGATAAAGAGAACAGAAAACCAGTTAATACAACAGTCTTTATGTGATGATATTTCTTATACAGCAACGGCAGAAAAAATCCAAAAGGAACAAATAAAACAACATTCAGTATGGTATCTATTGGTCCACTTATCATACCGAGA
>OLYI01000175.1_pt1 | contig 30547 bp, 29 predicted proteins | sample 1644251 | NCBI WGS metagenome assembly OLYI01 (sample SAMEA103958140, study PRJEB25191) | human gut metagenome | biome: human-associated habitat [ENVO:00009003]; feature: intestine environment [ENVO:2100002]; material: feces | place: Germany | collected 2013/2015 | reverse complement strand
ATATAGTATATCACATCGTTGCGAATAGTTAAATAGACTTATTAAGAATTAGTATTATACAGAAGAATATAGCCGTCTCCTGTCCAGTACAGTGCCTTGATCCGGTCTGTCCGGCGGCCACAGAACAGGAAGAGGCTTTCTTCATTCAGCTGTCCACCATACTGCTGGGTCACCACTGCGGCCAGTCCGTCAATCCCAAGTCGGAGGTCTGTGTAGCTGCAGGCAATGTAGTAGCTGCGGACTTTGGTCAGGTACATCATAGCGATTGAACGGAACGCAAAAGCGCCGCAACGGCATCCATATCTACGCCGGACGGCAGCTTCAATTCCGCCCCACGATACCGGATTTGAAGCTCCGCCTCAACAGGCGAGGCCACTTCCAGCGGAACCAGTTCCGGTGCGGAGGCCGCAATTTGCGTGCGAAGTTTCTTCTGCCAGTAATAGAAGCGCTTTTCGGAAAGCCCGTGCCGGATGCAGTATTCCTTGTTCGTCAACCCACTGGCCTTGCACTCCTGAATTACCGCCGCCCATTGGATTTGCCGGTATTCATCCCGAACGGCAAGGATATCTCCCATTTGATCACCCCATTTTCCAATTTCTCAAATAGCTGATACTCAGCTACTTGAGATTTGGGATATTATCTCATAGAGGTGGGGGAAATGCTAGGCGGGGGATTATTGAGCGCTTACAAGTGTTTTACTAGATTTTAGTATTACAAGCGAATAAACGTGGCACAGCCCACCGGTCAGTGATGATCGGTGGGCTGTGTTGTCACAGTTGATACTTTTAAAAATTCGCAAATTACAAGTTCAAGTTGCGCTTTATTTTTGCTCGAATCTGAATGTCTCGTCTGTACTTTTTCCGTCCTGAATTATGATCAAAAAACTGGTATCTGCAAAATCCGCAGTCAATCTTGCGGTGCTGTCTTCCGAATGCCACCATACGGTCAGACGGCTACCAACCGATTCTGCAGAAATATTTGCTTCGTGAGAAAAAATCCTGAAGCTGTTGCGCATTCGCAGAAGCTCCAGCTGATCCAGCACCACCTGCTTCTTCAACCGCTCAGCAACATCCTTGGTAGAAAGGTTAGTTCGGTTGATTTCCTTGTGCCCGTCCTTACCGGCACGGCGCATGGCCTCGTAATCATTTTGGCCTGCAAATAAATCCAGATACCACACTTGGGGCTTGCCGGGCATAAACATCTGAATTCCCCTAGCGAGAACCATTTTTCGGTCATCCTCCCCTAATGCACTGTAATAGGTGGCATTGACCTGATAGTACACATTCTTTTGCCCATGAAGATTCTTGGCATAGCCGCCGCGTCTGGCCACAGCATCGATAAGATCGGTGATACGCTTTTCATTCAGCAGTCCCTTCAGATCCAGCAACGGAATCCCATCGTGGCAGCCCAGCATATTCACCGTGTGGATTTTCTTTTCCACGATTTCATCCAGCCAGAGTTTCAAATATTCTCCGCTGTGCCGTTCCATGGCATCGATCACCAGACCAGGGAGGAAAAAATCATAAACCATACATCCCTTTGAGGCCAGCAGATCATAGATTTTCTCGCCGTAGCTGGCATGGATCTCCGGCAGCAGGGTCAAGCCAAGAGGCCTGGCAATGGCTGCTACACGGTCAAGCAAATCCCAAGTCCCCGGATCATTCAGAAAATTTCTGGCTCCTACCTCTTTGTGAGCATAGGCGAAAGCGTCCAGCCGGACTGTTGCTGCGCCGTAGTTTGCCAAAGTCTCCAAAGTCTTCTGATAGTAGTCCCAAACCAAGGGAGATTGGATATTCAAGTCCATCTGGCCCAAATACTTACGATGACTTTCGAGGTAGCGGCAGACTTTCTCACAATAGCAATTCAGGCTCCCGAATTCCATTTGAGAAGGGGTCTTTCCCTCCGCCAAGGCAGTGTTCACCTGATTTGCCAGCACAACCGCCTCACCATACTGTAGGTCGCACTCCTGTAGCAAATCCTGCGCATCCACCCGATCATACTCCACCTTCTGATAGAAGGTATTCCAGTAGGGCACGTCCCGGCCGTCCGGGAATCGAACCATCAGGATCGGTAGCCCAGGTTTTCGAAAAACATATCCTTTATCAGATTTGCAGCAGGTTGAATATACCCCTCGGGGGTCATTTCTCCGTGGCCTTCCCAAAAGCTATTCCAGTTGATGAAGAAATCCTGATAAATTGAATTTTCCCCATTTTTTTAAATATCTTGAAATTCTTTGGAAAGAACGGAGGCGTGGTTCAAAATAAATTCCAATGTTAAATCAATGTTTTGCTCTCTCAGTGCTTCCAAATCTTTGTCTGTAGCTAGCAGCCGGTTCAGATTGTAGTCAATCAGAGGAAATCCGCGATCCAAGTCCGTATTGAAGATACTGGGTAGAATGTAAAAGGAGGTAAATGCGGATTTCAACTCTGGGCGAGAGAGTACTGTGACAATGTCATGGAGAGTGCCACCGATGCTGTCGGGGTAGGCATTCAGCATAGCCCCATTTGAAAATTTGTTTACCACCCTTCTTCCCCCATTTCAGATTTATACTGAGTAAATGTCAGTCTCTCGCCGGTTTTGGCGATGATGATTTCCGCCTTATGTGCGCACTTGTTAAGCTCGGCTTGTTCGATTTCCAGTACCATAGTAGTAAAAGGACTGTCAGTTTTGCCGTCCCGGTTTCTAGAACGGCGGTGCTCCCGCGTTTGCTCCGGGGTGCTGTTCAGAAGTATAGGAATATCCACGCCCTGAAGAAAATCACTGTTTCCGTGGGTCCACTCGATCATCAGCACCTGGGTACTGGAGAAATCCACCAAATCGTACCAGCGCTGGTCTTCCGTTCGACCCATCCGCTTCAAATAAAGCTTCTTGTCCCCGTCCTTAAATCGGCGGATAATACTGCCGAGTTCCTGATAATCCTGCTCCAAATCAGTTCCCAAGTACTCAGACAAAGCCTCGCGGCCTCTCTGCTGATAAGTTGCCAGCCAGGGATATTGGGCGGTCAACTCCGGATTTGCGTCTTGCTCCACTCTCCACAAGTCAAAGAGGGCCTCTTTCGCCGACTGGGTATATTCGCCTGCATCCACCAGTTCCCGCAGTCCGGCCGTCCGAAAAATACGGACACGCTCCGCATCATTATACATAGGAATTCGCCGGGGATAGTTGTCGCCAGACAGAGTGTAGCAATCGATGCCGGCACAGCGGAAATAGTGGCTCAGCAAGGAAGCAATTTCCGACTTGCCAACACCGGATCCACCACATACCGCAATAACAACTCTCCCATTTTGCGCGTCCCGCCGCCATAGGCACCAGAATCGGGAAAATCGTGTTTGCCTTTTCTACATGCCCTTCCTCGATCTGCACCTTATCCCCTGGCATGTCTCCGCAGAGGATATCTTCGCTGATGGCGGGAGGATGCCAGTCATGTATGGTAGCGGCAAGCGCCTTGAGTGCGTTTCTGCTCATAAAGGGCTCCATTCGTCACTCTATTTCTGTTTTAAACTCCGATTTGAGGCTTTGCTCTCTCATCGGCGTGCATGGGAGGGACACGGAAGGGACCGCTTATTTCCAAAGCCAGTTTTGCAAGTTCGGCGTCCACATCTGCCTTTGCATAAGACTCCCGGTCGATGACCATGGTAACATGATTGCCTGGAGTGTAGGGAGGCCACTCGGGCAGGTAGCAATTGTTCGGATTGCCGTTACGGCAGAAATTGAGAATGACAGAGCTGAAAATGTTTGCCTTTTGGGGACCGTCCACTGCTTCATTTGCCACGTATACCCGATCCTCGTTTAAAAACGCATAGCATACATCGCCGCCATGCCACATGGGAATACCTTCATCCTCCGCCATATTATAGGCGCTCAAATATACATAGGTATTATTGCTGCCCTGGGCGGATTTGGCGTCTGCGCAGTTCAGAGCAGGCACCCGGAAAATGGTATCCAGATATGATAGATCCAGAATATCGTGGGTCGGAAATGCGCCACGAAAAAGTTTTATCAATTTATCCGCATTGGAATCGTACTTGCTCCGCAAATATGCTTCCTTTTGTTCTACGGTCATGGTGTGCTTTTCCTCGACTGATACAGAACAGCGGCCGAATTCACCCAATGTGGTGGAGATAAGCAGGGGCTTTCGGGCAGAGCATGGCTCAAATGGGTCAAATGGAGGTATTCCTGGGAATTTGGCAGTCTTCTGCGGCTCAAACACCACATAGCGTCCTTCATTCCACAGTTGGCGAGCGACTTTTTTATAAGCGCCAACCAACACTTCATACGGCACCGTATAGATATCCTGAATATTCTCCTTGGTAATCCCAATGGTATCCAGCATAGCCCTAGTCAATGCCAGACTATCCTCCCATTCCGTAGGGGGCGGCGCCGGATTGGTACCGCTCAGGCAAATACCGCGCTGGAAGCAATCCGCTACCTCCTTCATTTGGAACATAGAGAGAACCTTTGCTCCACCGCCTGAATGACCGCATATCGTCACATTCCCCGGGTCCCCGCCAAAAGCAGCAATGTTGTCGTGAATCCAGCGCAGAGCCATTGCCAAGTCATAAATACCGTGGTTTGTGGATTCGCTGAACGCCTCTCCATACTCCGCAAGATTCATATAGCCCAAAATATTCAGGCGATGATTCACGGATACGAAAACAATGTCTCCTTCCTGCGCTAGGTGGAGACCATCAAATGAGTATTCTTCCAGGGAACTCCCGGAGGCAAAGCCTCCACCGTGGAACCAGACAAAAACAGGCTTTCTCCCTTCTGCCTGGGATTTAGGTGCCCAGATATTCAGATTCTGGCAGTCCTCACCGGGACAATGGTGTAGAAACAGACCCCGGTAGTAGAAGGGAACATCGGGTACACTCAGGTAAGGAGAAATATGACCGTACTTCAGTGCATCCTTTATGCCATCCCAATGCTCCGGCTCCCGGGGCATTGCAAATCGCCCTGCTGTTGCATACTGGATCCCCATAAATATATTTACGCCACCATAAGTCACACCTCGAAGCAAGCCATATTTGGTTTGTACAATCGGCTTTACTGGCTCATAAACATTAGAATTCATATGGGTACCGCCTTTCTTAGAAGTGGAATTCTTCTTCAACTTCCAGCATAGATCGAAACTGCGCTGTTGCCTGCTCCAGATGGAAAATCTTCAGCTTCCGGTCGCCGCAGTAAATATTGCGCAGTGCAGGGTGCTGGGTTAAAAGGCTTTCAGCGATTTTATCATCGGCCTCAAACACGGCCTTGCCGAATACTCGGATCCAGTCAGGGCGCTTGGCTGCGGTTATTTCAACATATGGATTTGCAAGCATTTGGGCGTAGGTATTCTTGAAATTACCCACCGCAAAATACAGCTGCCCATCAATCAGCATATGCACCCCCATAGGCCGACACTTTGGCTTCTCTCTGTCCACGGTAGACAAATAGAAGAATCCCACATCGTTAAGATACTCATGCACTTCCTGTAAAGTCTTCATATTTTCTCTCCTAAGTCTCTTTTATTGCTTCATAAACCAGGTCACGCAACGTCGGGTGGATTTCATTGTATGCTTTCATCATGCCAAGAACCTCCTGCGCGTAGAAAATGCTTAGATGGTTCTCCGAATCAACAAGTGCATAGGCACCTGCCGCGCCATCCCAGCCAAACTCGCCAATAGGGCTCTTGGATTTGCTATGGTCAATCAGGGTACGCACTCCCAGTCCATATCCATAACCCACCTTGCCGCTGCGAGCAAAGTCAGCCTGCGCCTGCTCACACAGCTGCGGTTTCCGCATTTCATCAATGCTCTCCTGAGACAGCAACTGGTAGCCGTTAAATGCAACGCCACCGTTTGCAAGGGCGTCCAGCAACAGACTATAATCATCAACCGTACAGGCAAGCCCGGCACCGCCGCTGTCATAGTTGGGAGTCAGGCGATAACGGTTTCCTACATCCATCCGTCGGATTTCTCCGGATCCAATTACGCTGCCATACTGAGCACTCAAGCGGTTTTTCTCACTCTCCGGCACATGCATGAACATGTTCTTTAGTCCTAGCGGATCAAAAATATGCTCCCGGAGATAATCCTGATAGCGCTGATGGGTTGCAGTCTCTACCACTGCCGCCATAATGTCATGACCCAAGCTGTAAGAATATCGCGTACCCGGATCAAACAGAAGCGGCATTTGGGCAATCGCTTCTGCCAATTCCACCGTCCCTGCCTTGCCGCCGGTCCTGGCGATGGTATCCCTGATGGCGCAGGAGTCCAGGTCGTAGGAAAGGCCGGAGGTCATGGTCATAAGTTCCCGGAGTGTGACCTTACCGGGTGCCGGATGCTGACAGTCTTCCAAGGTCGGCCATTTCAGCGGCCACTGAAACGGAACAAAGTCATCAGAAACAGTCATGGATGCAAATTGAGGAATGAATTTTTCCACCGGATCGTCCAAGTGGATCAAGCCCGCTTCCACCAGCTGCATACAGGCAGTCATGGTAATGATCTTGGTGCACGAATAAACATCATAAAGGTCATTTGCGGTAACAGGTCTGGTTCGGTCATAGTCGCTCCACCCCCACATCCGGCGAAATACGACCTCATGGTCCTTCATAACCCGGCAGTCTACACCGGACAGGCCGTACTTCTCCCCCAAAGTATCGATATAGGCTGCAACTCTCTCAAAGTTCACTGGGACTACTCCTTCCATTTTGGCATCTGTGTATATGTTTTGTTCGGTTGAAAGGGACCGTTAAGAAAGTCCTGCCGGTTCCAGCCCACTTCAGACGTGGCAGTCGCATTCATTAACAGTCCCTGATGGCACTACATACCCTTTACATGGGAGAACATCCAGTCCAGAATGCAATGCTCGTTGTGCATTACAAGGATCCAACTGTTGTGGTTCTCCAAATAAAGTTCTCGGGTAGTTACACTGCGGTCTATACCGATGCCGTAGGCAGCCAGTTCTTCCTCGGTAAACAAAAGATATTCTACATCTGTCCGTCCCTGCTTCCACAGATTTTGAACCGCGCGAAGAATATAAGCATGGCGAGAAGGAGAATGGTCAATATATCCGGAAACCACATAGGTAGGAATATTAGGCAGGCAATTGAGGATTGGCCAAGACTCGCTATTCATGCTCGGACAAATAGGCACTGCCGCCGCAAACAAATCCGGCGCCACAGACATCATTTTCAGCGTTCCGCCGCCACCCATGCTCATGCCTATGACATAAATCCGGCGAGAATCCACAGAACCCTCGGCAATCATCTTGCGAATAATATCGGCAATCTTACCCAGATACCAGCGGGTCCAGCCGCGTGAGTCAAACTCCTCGCAGGGATCGGATCCGACATGCACATTGTAAGGATCACCCTTGGACATCATACGTGCAAACATCTCCTGCATGGTCAGTTTGCCAGCAGGGGCCTGAGGAGCCATGATGTACATATCCGGGCACCGTTCCGCCAGCTTGATGGCACCCACGGTATCAGTCAACTGTGTCTCGTTGTTTTCGCCGCTCCCGCCGCCGCCGTGAAGGAACAGCACCAGCGGTCGGGGACCGTAGGCTCGTTCCGGCGTATATAGACGGTAATTAACGCCGTTTTCAACACAGTAGTCAAACCAATCGCTGTGAAGAAGTTCCACGGACTCTGCTGCAGTCTTGGTTATTTCGATGCCCTCGGCGACTCCCTTTCCGGTGATTTTGAAATCATCAATCCGATAGAGGAACTTATCCATGGTCAAGGTAACAGTTTCGCCCTCTACACTGACAGATTTGATTCCCGAAATGGATTTCTTGGCGGACAAATCATAGAAGCAGTTTGTCAAGACGAAATCAGAGGGTTCCATTTGGGGAACATCTCCTTCTACGGAGAAGGTGATCTTGTCGATCATCTGACCATAGTCCTGCATTGCAGTAAACAATTTGATATTTTTCGCAGTCATTTTTACCACCCGGTTTCCATGAGATTTGTATAGTCTTCGGGGTACTTTTCAGGCATAGCCTTGTCATTAAGCAGATCCTTGATTAGATCCGCCATCATATAGGACAGTTCCGCATGATGATCAGTAACATATACCACGCCGTTGCATACGGAAACCTGCATCTGCATAATGTAGCGGAAGAACCATTCCACGCTGATAAGCAGTTCGTCTTCCCGCTCAATGGTTTCAACGTACATACTGCGCAGCGTATCGTCGATCATGCAACCAATCACGCCGCGGGCAAACTGAAGATCTCTTCCGTCCTTCAGTGTCAGCACTGCAGTATGACCTTCCTTATCGGGCTTATACTGTGCGTCCACCATCTGGGCAACAAAGCTCAAGGGAACCATGAAGTATTCCCCGCGAACCTTTGCACCGCCATTCAGGCCGTGGTACTTCAGTTTTTGCCACAAGACGCAGGTCGCATCCATCTCCCGAATCTCATTATGGAACCACGCCTTTCTGACACCGGGGGTGAAGGCTGCAGCGTAAGCGTCACCGGTCTGAGGCAAAACAGTCTCGGACTGGACGATAGTTCCGTCAGGCTCACGGTGGATACCGGAGAACAGGTAGTCCCAGTACAGATAAGCCTCATCCAGGGTCTGTCCGTGGTCGCGGTTTTTCACGTCCAAGTAAACCAGGGGCGCCTTTTTGCCTTTGTAGAACGCGTAGTTGTCCTCGCCGTCCAGCTTAATCTGAGGAATGGGATCGCACTCGTTAATGAGCATCCAGTAGAAACGATTGTATTTATTCACATAGGCGTCAACCTCATAATCACGGACATTGAAACCGTTGTGCTCAGCTCGGGTCTGCCAGATTGCCAGAGGACCACCCCGGTTAATCAGGGTGCCGTCCTTTTCATCGAAGCAAAGTTTGATGCTGCCCGGACCGCTGGCGCCTGCGGCGCCTGCCAGTAGATGTCCATAGTAACGGCAGAACTGATGGGTAAATAGGTTGCCGGCAGACATTCCCTGCATAAAGATTCGACCTTCGTCAATGTTGTACTCCTTCTTCATCAGGTCAATCAAGCCAAGCTCAAAGTTACAATCCGGATTGTCCTTGATGTCGATATTGGGAACAGGGTTGCCGTCTTTGTCCTTCTTTGCGGATCTACCGGAGCCAGCGCTTTCAATCACCCACATACCCTTAGTATGTGCATCAGGGAACACGCAGATAAAGCCGTCGCGCTCCGCAACCAGTACCCAGGATGTATAGATCGCATGTCCCCAGCCAGTCATCAGGCCGCCATGGTTGCCAATCACCAAAGGTGTCTTTTTGCTTGGATCATAGGTAGTAGGAACGTATTCATACCAGGTGCCTTCAACACCGTTCAGTACGGCATGCCGCTCTACTAACCGCTCTGGATACCGATGAGAACTATTGCCATTTTCGTTTACAGTCATGTCTGTGCCTTTAATGGCATCAGGGAGGTAATCACGGTTGTCGTCATTGGGTACGCCTGCCAAAAGTTTGATTCTTGTACTCATTTTCACATGCTCCTTTGTTATGAAATTCATCTTAAAACTTGCTGTCTCCGGTCTTTTCCAGTCCAAACCAATCCAAGGCCTTCTCAATGGCCAGATTCCAGAACCGCCACTCGTGCCGATAGCCAGGCTCCACATAATAAACAGGATGGAAGCCAATCTCGTCCATGTGCGCTTTGAACACCTTCATGTTTTCATAAATCAGTGTATCTTCGGTACCGACCGCAAAGAACAGGTCGGGAAGTTCCCCCTTCGGCCCCTTCTCCTCGCAGATTTTCCACAGATTCTCATAAGAATCAAGGAATTTTTCCAGACCGCCAGCATTATCAACGATGTTCTTCATGCGATAATTATTGGTGTTCAGCACCGGGTTGGTATTGTCCGGGCTAAGCGTACTGTAATCCACAGGACAGGCAGAGAGAATGGCTGCCTTATGGAACAGCTCAGGATGATTGAACGCAAACTTCATGGTTCCCCGGCCTCCCATGGAAAGCCCCGCAATATAATTGTCCTCAGGCTTGTCCGATGCAGGGAACCAGCCATAAATAATGGGCATCAGCTCTTTCAGAATGAAATCGTACATATTGTAGCCAATTGCGTAGTTTTCCCAGTTGGAGTAGTTGCTGTTCTGGGCAGTCGGCATAACCACAATCACATTCCGTTCACATGCGTAGTGTTCAATGCAGGTGCGCCGCTGCCAGTCGGAGGCATCACCGTGGGTGCCGTGGAGTAACCACAGAACGGGATATTTTGCTCCGCTGCGGTAAAACTCCTCCGTGTCCAGCCGTTCGGGAAGATCCGGAAGGATTACATCCACGTAAGTGTTGCCCCGCAGATATCTGCTCTCGAAGAAAAATTGAGAAAGTGCCATGTTTTATATCCTCCAAAACATTTTTAATTTTCCCGGAAGCCATTTTCTAGCCATTTTTCCGGCTCAGCATTGTTATGGAGCAAATCCTTGATAAGATCCGCCATGAAGAAACTCAAATCAATAAAGTGATCCGCCACATATACCACATCGTTACATACACTCACATGCATATTCAGCACATATTTGCAGAACCATTCCACGCTGACCAGCAGTTCGCCGTTCCTGTGGAGCGCCTCACAATACATACTGCGCAGCGTGTCTTCCATCACGCAGCCGATGCTGCCCCGCGCAAACTGAAGCTCTCTGCCATCCGGCATAAACAGCGAAGCTGTCAGGGTGTCCGCAGAGGGCTGATACCTGGCATCTGCCATCTCTGCCAGGAATTGCAGCGGCACGCACAGATATTCTCCCCGAATCTTCTGTCCGCCGTTTAGTCCGTGGTATTTCATCTTTTTCCACTGCACGGGAGCTGTGGAAAGAGGCAGCACCCGATTGTGCCACCACACCTTTGCTGTTCCGGGGGTAAAAGCAGCAGCATATGAATCGCCGGTGCGGGGCAAACGGGTCTTCCCAAACACAATGGTTCCGTCCGGCTCCCGATGGAGACCGGAGAACATATAATCCCAATACAGAAAGGCTTCATCCAGCGTCTGACCATGGTCACGGTTTTTAATGTCTATATAGGTCAGTGGTGCCCTAGTGCCAGTATAGAAAGCAATATTGTTCTCTCCCTCAATGCGAATCTGCGGAACAGGATTGCTTCCATTGATCAGCATCCAATAAAAGCGGTTGTATTTATTGATGAGTTCTTCATTATACTCCGCTCGGGGAGGCAGCCCATTTTTCTCCGGTCTGGACTGCCACACCGCTACGGGGCCAGCCACATTTTTTACGGTTCCGTCATCTTCAAACAGCAGCCGCAGACGGCAGGGCCCGCCGGAGCCGGCTGCACCCGCCAATATCTGGCCGTAGAATCGGGAGAATTGGCCGGTCATAAAGTTGCCCATGGACATACCCTGCATGAAAATGCGGCTCTCGTCCACATTGAAGCGCTTCTTCATCAAATCAATCAGGGCAAATACCATCTTGGTATCATGGGTAGCGCCGATGTCCTTAGCCTCTGGCATAACAGGCAGATCAGGGCTGGGATGCTCGTGCTGAATGCCCTCCACTTGCCACATGCGAGCCATGTGGGCATCAGGAAACACACAGATAAAGCCTTCCCGGTCTGCAACCAGTGTCCAGGAGGTATAAACGGCATGCCCCCAGCCGGTCATCAGGCCACCGTGCATTCCAAAAATCAACGGGGTCTTTTTTTCGGGATCGTAAGTCTTTGGAACATACACATACCAAGTATCCGGCTCACCGTCATCCACTAGGACTCCATGGCACTCTTCCAAGCCAATGGGATATGGGATGGAATTGTTTCCGTTTTCATTTACGACCATGCTGCTTTCCTTGATAGCTTCAGGCAGATATTCCCGATTATCGTCATTGGGGACGCCGGGACGCAGAAAGACTCTCTTGTTCATGACAATTTCTTCCCTCATTCCTGGTTTCGGGAAAACACGGGGCGGATTTTTCCCTCTGCCACCAGCCAATCCAAGTATTTTTTCACGTGCTTGTCACAGTATTCCCAGTTGTGTGCGCCATGGTCTATGGTCTTATACACGTCGATGCCAAGGCTCTGGTATTTTTCAATAAAATATTTGTTATCCTGGTAGTGGGTATCTTCCACACCGGTTGCCATGTAAGCGCGGGGAAATTTTTTGCCCGCTGCCATCTGCTTCTGGATCATGTAGCTGATGTCATTCTCTGTACCTTCCAGGAGCTTGGCGTCGCCGATAGCGGAACGGAACATATAGTCGTCTTCCTCTACCCTTTTTACCTCTGTGTCGGTAATGGCTGCCTTGTTGGGGGAAGCGGCCAAAGCCGGCCCCATTTCGACGATGTTTTTCACACCGGAGAATAAGCCGATTGCTGCAAATTGTTCCGGGTCACGCACCCACCACTTCAAGGAGCCGAAGCCTCCCATGGAAAAGCCTGCCAGGAAATTATCCGTTGGTTTCTCGGACAGGGGAAACAGGTGACGCACGACCCTAGGCGTTTCAATCGACAATGTCGAGAAATACTGAAAATTCCCGTGAACCGTATCCATATAGGCCGAGCAAAAGGTTCCGCTGCATACCACAGCGATGCCCGCCTCGGCCGCATACAGTTCGATGGCTGTATACCGAGCCCAATCCGTGTAATCAAATCCACCGCCGGTTTGAAGCCACAATACCGGATACCGGTAGCCTTCCGGACGATCCGCCAAAGAGTGTCCCCATGTGTTCTCCGGGATGATCACATTTACGCCGACCTCCATTTTTAGAGTGTCAGAGTGATAGTAAAGCCGAATGTTTGCCAAAAATCACACCTCCCGCCCATCAAAGAGCCAAGCTGTCACAAAACGAAAGCTGGATTGAAAGCTTTCAAAATCCTGTCCGGGGAGCAGCGGAACAAACAGCGCCCTCTGCCCAGCCACTGCCGCAAAAGCCTCGCTATCCCCAAAATACGGGAAATCTCTTTCGGCGCTGAGGTAAAGACTTCCATCGCCGGCTCCTAGCACAACCGCAAACAGGTCATCTTTACCTCCGTGGAATTCCTTCAAGCTCCCAAATACTGCTTCAAATGCTTCGGGTGTCTGAGGAACACCGGTTTTCTCCCCCGCAGCAGTCCGGCGAATCAAGGACTCCATGTCCAAAATTCCATTCAGAGAGAATCCCTTGCTGTACAGCTCGGGGTACTTTGCGGCGATTTTCAACGCCGCCCAGCCACCTGTGCCCACGCCTCCAATAAACTGATTTTTTGGCTCCGCTGAAATAGGAAGGACATTTCGGAAAATGCCCTGAATTTCTTTGACCAGGAACTTTTCGTAATTGGGGCCAAACTTCATATTTGTTCCCATTGCATGGTGCATATCCGGTGCGATGGCAATGAAGCCGTATTTCTCTGCCAGATTTTCAATAGGCGTCCGCATAAATTGCAGAGAAGTTTCGCCATCGGTATGCAGCAGCCACACCACAGGATAGCGTTTAGCATGCACCTTGTCATCCAACCTGAGTTTATCCAGCCCCGGCAAAAAAACGCGGGCAGTAAAAGAGCCGCCCAGCACAACAGATAAGGCATTAAATTCAAAATACGCCATAATTCTGTACTCCTATCCCTAAGAATCTACATATACAGGATATCTCATTTCTTCGCTCCGCCGCTACCTTTTCTCTGACCTGATGTGTTGTTTTTCTGATTGTAAACAGTATTTTCAGAAAGCCATACGAAGGATAACGGGCATATTCTACTTCGCTTGTATGATGCGCAAAAACCGGCAAAAAGCGGACTGCATCATTTCTGCAGCCCGCCGCAACCATATCATAAAACTTACAATCATGCCACCAGGAAACTTCCGTTTTCTGACATTCACTTCTTCCTGTGCAAAACACGGTATTCCTTGGGGGTAACACCTTCTGCACGGCGAAACATCTGCGTAAAATGAGAGAAGTTACCGTAACCCAGCTCCAATGCCACCATGCTTATGGGCAGGTTGGAATTTATCAGCAAATCTTTTGCAACCGTAACCTTGCATTGTATAATGTAGTCCTTAATATTATACCCAGTTTCTCTTTTGAACAAGCGGGTGAAATATTCCGGATTCAGGCTGATATACCTCGAAACATCCTTTACAGTTAGTAGCTTGTCCGTATTGTTTAGAATATAAGTCTTTGCCCGTTCCACATAATTGCTTTCCGGGGATTCTACAGTCCCAGCCTCGGCACCAGCAATCAGAAAGTCTACCGCTTCCTTCAGCGCATCGGTACTGTTGTAGCTCTGCATAAAGCGGTCATATCGCATGTCTTCGTTGAACAGCGATGCCACATCCAACTTCTTCTCGTAGAAGTAAGTAAAAAACATTTGAGAAATTCGTTGATGCAGCATACACAAATCCAAATATTGGCTGGAAGATCCTTCCAGATTCCGGTCCAAATAAGAAAAGATATCCTGGCGCAGCAACCCCTGCTGCCCAGCCTTAAGAAGCCCATCCCAGCGCACAATAAATTCATCCAGCGAGGTGGGTATATGCTCCGGCTCTGCCAGCATATGAACATAAATTAGCCCCGGTTTTCGGGATACATTGTTCTGCATATTGTCATGAATCCGCACTGTGAGCACCCGAATCTCCGAAAAAGGAGCCGTCCACCCCACGTAGCAGGCAAGACGGCTTCCGAGCACCGCTTCCAGCTTCATATACAGGGTTTCCAGCAGGTCGGTTTTGAACGCAAAAGTTTCCAGGCTAAAGAAGAGTACCACAAATTGATTGTATTTGGTTTTGCCAATGATATATTCCACGTTCTGTGGAATGTCCAATTTTCGAATAGTCGCTTTCATGCTCATAATCATTTCGGATACTTGATCCGCCGTTGCCGCTTCAAAGTCAAAATTCAGCACGTCCACCAAAAGCATTTTTACAAAAGACGAATCCGTGATGTGGTAGCCAGCTTCCCTAAGAATGGGTATACTCTCATCCCGACGCTCAGGAATCCTGGAGAACAGGTCCATCATAGTGTTGTTAAGGAACTGCACTCGATGGGAATCAAAAAGGCTTCCTAAGCTCTGAACTTGCCGATGCTTTTTTTCCTGCAAAATCCTGGCTCTGGCTCGGGAGAGAGATTCCTCGATTTTCGCGTAGGGAACCGGCTGTACCAAATAGTCAAAGCATCCCAGCTTCAATCCCTCCTGAGCATATGCAAATATGGCATGAGAGGTCAGCAGGATTCGCAGTGTATCGGGATATTTTTCCCGCACGATGGTGTTAAGTTCCATGCCATTTCTTTCTGGCATTTCGATATCGGATACCAGCACGTCAATTGGAAGTGCTTCCAGAACCTTCAGTGCTTCCCCCACGCCGGATGCAGTATATACCCCATCAAATCCGATTCTACAAAAATCTATTCCGGATGTCAGGCCATTGAGCACGTTGACCTGATCGTCTACAAGCAAAACATTCATAACTATCTCCTTCCAGCGTTTCCGGAATCATGGGGCATCCGCTGCTGTATATCCCTTCGGGAAAGGGATATACAGCACGGAGTGTGCGCCTCCGTTTTCTTCATTATAAAAAGCGGTTTTACAGGACATTCCATACAGCAGCCTCATCCGATGCTTCAGATTAACGATGCCAACTTGGTAATCACTGAATACATCTGCCTGCTCAGAATTCAAACGTTCCAGCACATCTTCGTTATAACCAAGGCCATTGTCAAACAAATGCAGCCGAAGGTAAGGAACCTCATGATAAAGCACCTTCTGTGCTTCAATATGAAAGGCCAGCATTCCACTGCTTCGATCTGCATATTTGAATGTATTCTCAAGAAAGGTTTGGATGACCAGCGGCGGCACGGGAACACTCATTAAATCCTGGGGTACGCTTTGAATCAATAAGAGTGGCACCACTGAGTCCAAATTGATAATGCGGTGATAATCCATAACTTCCTGAAGCTCATCCTGAAGACGGACACACTCCAGATTATCATGAAAAATATAGCGTAAATGGTTGGAAAATGCAATAATCATAGATTGCATCTGGAACCGGTTGCTATTCTCTGACATGCTGTACAGGCTCTTCAAGCAGTTAATCAGGAAATGAGAGCGAGTTTGCAGCTGGTAGTATTGAAGAAGTGCATGTTCCTTTTGCTGACGGCTTGCATAGTTCTGCGCCTCCAACTTATTTTTTTGACGAATAAGTTCAGTCAATGCAACACGGATATCCTCGTACTCCTGATACTCTCCGGGAATGGGTGGATTTTCCACGCTCTCTTCGCCGCTGAGTCTTGCAATCTGCCTGCCAATCTCCTGAATAGGGAACAGCAGAGACTGATCCAGATCCCGTATGACAATTCGCAGGAAGGCCAGGAGCAATCCGACAATACCCAAGGCCAGGAGTACACTAGGAAGCTGATCCGCCACGATTGTCCTATTGTGCATGGCAATCGCCACCAAAACAGGGCAACCCGACAGCCCCTTTGCGGTGACAGTACAGCCGGTTATTTGCAGTGCTCCCTCCCCGTCGATAACAGAGGCATCTTCAGTTTGGACAATCAGCGGCGTTTCCTGGTAGTACACCAGCATTTTCCCAAGACCATTGTAGGAGTCCACTGGATACAGTTCAAAGTATTTGTCCAAATCTACCATTGTACAGTAGTAGAGGCTCCGATAGGCGTTGACCAGCAATAGAATGTTGGATCCTCCTTCCTGATATAAAAACCACTGGTTAAAATTGTAGTTTTTTTGATCTGAAATCAGGCTGCCCGTATAATGCATGAAATTCATATTTTGTAAGATAGCACGATCATTCTTTACGCTTGTGCCATAGTAAAACAGGGCTTTGTCCGTATCACTATTGTAAATCAAAGAAACCCCATAGGCTGGAGTCTGCGTAACGATCAGCTCCTTGAGGTATAGCTCCGATGTGACATAAGCTGCTTCCGCCGCATTTTTCTGTGCCAGCGTACGAAATTGTATATTTTCCACTGTTAAGCGTTCGCTATAGCCACGGAGCGTAGAAAGCGTATCATCCAATCTTGCAGCAGCCGTTTCTACACTCTGCTGGTTTTTCTCCTTCATGTACTGAAAGCTTTTCGCAACAGATCCAATAAAAAACAAGAGAATTGTCGTAGCGCATACCGCAATCAGTGTGATCAACCAGCTGTGCAGAGGCGCCTTCAGGGAACGAAAATTAGTTGTTTTCATCTTCTTTTTCCTCCGGCGTCAGCCTTTTCAGCACCCGGCTTATGGGAATCACCGTAAGTCTGGCGGTCGTCGCTGCTGAAAAGAAAACCATGATTCCCGTATATACCGACAGAAATTCTCCGGGCATTATGGCGTATAAAGCATAAAACGCACACCGTATTCCTAAAATAATCAAGGTGCAAGGCAGCATAGACACGCATAGGATCATCGCGTTTTGGAGCGTTTTCCTCAGTGTATTTCTGTATCGGGCGCTTAAATTCATTGCCCAAATTCCCACTGCATACACATAGATGATCCACGCAATCAGGATCCAGTCCCAAAAACCAGAAAGGTTCCATCGAAGCAGAACATCCAGCACAAGAATCAAGCATGCCGGAGCAACTGCTGCCAATAAAACTCCTGCAATCCCAAGTGGCTGGAGAAAGTTTCCCCGAAGTGCCCGGAGAAAGGCAGAGAATACGCCTGGTTCTTCCCCTCGATGAATAGCCAGTTCCACTGCATATAATGCGCTGACGGATGCGGGAAACGTAACTACCCCAATGCAGCATATCATGAAAAGGAAATTCAGAATCAATTGATCCAAAATTCCACCCATAATTTTGCTTATCAGGCTATCTGCTTTCATCGAGGTTTCCATCCTTTCTGCTTCGGGGTGCTTTCGGTAAATACCTGAAACTGTCTTCTGAAACGTACGCCGTATAACCCGGAAAAGACTCGCTTGCAGTACAATTGTGCAGTATTGTCTCTGTATTGAAAATGCCACGAGGAGAGAGGCACCCGAGGATGCCTCTCTCCAAGCTGAAAGGGTAAGAGAATCGTATCTTTATTTTGCAGCCAGCCAAGCATCCAGCTGCGCCTGTTTTTCTGCAACAATCTTATCGACGCCGGCGTCCTTCAGTGCCTGCTGAAGCGTAGCCAAACCGCTTTCGGGATCCATTTCGCCGTTAATCAGTGGCAAATAGTACTGGTCAACTACGCTGGAGCAGGCGGCCATTTCATCCGCTACAGGACTGGGATCGAACACAAATCCCAGAGCCAGGGACTTTTTCGCCTCGTGGTTGGTCTCCATCATCATCTCCGACTTATTTTCAGGCTGATACCAGAAGGTGGGGCATCCGGAGATGTTGGGCCAGTAGTCCATAGGCATGCCGCACCATTTGTCGTCAAACGCACCGACCATGTTGCCGTTGGCATCGGTGGGATACCGCAGCTGACCGTTCTCGTCCACGACATAGTGCTCACCTTCAATGCCGTAAGCCAGCGCAAATGCCAGATCGGTATCCGTATACAGAGCATTCAACAGCGTAACAGCAGCTTCGGGAACCTTAGTGAAAGAGGAGACATGCCACATATAGGTTTGAACGGTACCGGTAGTGATGTAGCGGCCGCCGATTTCGGCGCCGACCATGTCGCCGTTCAGGTTCTGCTGAACATTGGACTCATAGCAGAATTCGTCAATGGAGAAGGAATAGCCGGGAGTGCCATCGGTAACACCATACATAACGTTAAACAGGGTTGCCTGATCATTGCTCATGGGATCGGGGGAGATAATGTCGTTTTCTTTCCAGATTTTAACCTGATCCATAAAGTCCAGGAACTGAGCAGACTCATAGTAGTTCTCAACCGTTGTAGAAACGTCGGGGTTCAGAATGACGCCCAAGTATTTGCTGTCACCCAAATCATCCAGATCCTTGGGTACCCAGTAGGTCTGAGTTGCACCGGGAATCAGGTACGTGGAAGGTGTTGCCTTCTTCATTGCGACCATTGCTTCGGTTGCATCGGCTAAAGTGTGAACCTTGGACCAGTCAATACCGGCCGCATCAGAAACACTCTTTTTGCAGGTGTAGATATTCGGAGTAGACCATGCGGTATAGGCGGGCAGGCCATACAGGCCATCTCCAATTTTACCGCAGCTCAGGATCTCAGGCCAATCCTTGAACAGCTCCTCAATGCCGGCACCATAGGTGTCCATGTACGGAGCCAGATCCAGCAGCTGCCCGTTTGTGTACAGTGTACTCTGAGACATGAACCAGAAAGAGGTGAAGATATCCACAGAATCTTCACCGCCGGTAAGCATCAGGTTCAGCTGCGTATTATCCTGCTTCAGCACGATGTCAATCTGGATACCATACTTCTCCGCCAGGATCTTGTTAACAACAGCTTCGACTTTTTCTTCGTCTTCACCAGTGCCGGGCTTGTTGATGCACATCCTAACTACAGGCATGTCCTTGACATCGACATTGGTATCCGGTTTTGCGTCAGACACAGTGTTGTTATTAGAAGATGCAGGTTTGGCATTATTCTCGCCGGATTCGCTACATGCGGCCAGAGAGAAGATCATAGCTACTACCAATAATAGGGCGAACAGTCTCTTCATATTTTTTCCTCCTTTATTTGGAGTTCGCTAACTCCTGGCACTATATTACCAAAAGAGGAGCCGTAGTTGCCACTCTATTTCTGACCTGCAATATCGTTTTTCAGACTTTTGCACAGTTATACGAGAGATTTTTTTTCGACTTTGTGAGTTTCGCTCAAGCCGGGAAGAACGATTAAGTCTTTGCAATGTGCTTTTATTATACACTAGTTTGTCAAGTTTTTCTTCCTCTTGACAAAAACTGCCGGGAATCAAAACATTCCTCGGCAGTTTCTCGTTATTCAGGCGTTGTGTGTCTGGCGCTTTACCTGATGAATCCATTTATCCGTGGACATCCGATAAATAAACCAGATACTCTTGAGTACGTAGTCGATCCGGACTGTCAATAACACAATAAATGGGGATGCATGCAGTACCAGACCTACCACATAGCCCAGTGGAATAGAGGCCACCCACTGGAAAATTACATCTGCTACCATCAGGAATCTGGTATCTCCACCGCCCCGGAGGACACCTTTACCCAACGTAGATGCAATATTTTGGAACGGAACCACGATGGCACTTGCCAGCATCATGGTTTTGGTAATCTCTACCGTATCCGGCGCGATGTCGTACAAACCTATAGACCAGTCACCGATGATCAGGATCAGCACTGCACCGATTATACCAAGGATAGAGGTAAGCATCAGGAAGGAGTACCCCCTGCGTTTTGCCTCTTCGTGGCGTCCGCCGCCAACGGATTGGCCGACCATAATGCCAGCGGCACTGCCAACACCCTGCGTCGCCAGGGTACACATTCTATCTACGACCATTACAATGGAATAAGCACTGACGAACTCTTTGCCCATATGGCCCAAAATAATGCTGATGGCGCTGGATGCGAAAGCCAGGATTGTATCACTGATGATTGCCGGGAGCCCCAACCGGACGAATTCCTTGAACAGGGATATTCCTGGAAGCTTTAAAAGGCCGGTCACCCTGTATTGCAGCTGCTTGTCCACGAATAAGACGAAGAGGACACAGACCACAAATTCCACAATACGGGAACACAGCGTGCCAACCGCAGCGCCGGCTACACCCATTGCCGGAAACCCCAGTTTTCCAAAGATGAACACATAGTTGGTGCCAATATTGATAAAGAAGGATGCAATGGAAACATACAGCCCAATTCTGGGATTACCAACAGAACGCATAATATTGGAAATTACCAGTGCAATCCCATGGGGGAAGTAGACGAATGCGGTAATTTTAAGGTATCTGGCCCCCATCTCGATAACTTCCGCATCTGGTGTATAGATGGACATGATTTCTCTGGCGAAGAAAAAGCTGACCAGGCCGAACAAAATACTGGCAGCGGCAATGATCTGAATCAGCAGATCAAACACTCTGCTGACCGTAACCTTGTCTCCGGCTCCCCAGTACTGAGCTGTTAAAACAAGTCCGGCAGCACTCAACCCCATACAGAGGAAGGTGTAAATATTATAAAACTGATTTGCCAGGGAGGATGCGGAAATTGCGGCCTCCCCCAGCTTGCCCACCATAATGGTGTCCATCATGTTTACGCCCTGATTAACAATCGCCTGGAGTACTACCGGAACAATAATCAAAATTGCCTCCCAGTAGAAGCTTTTATCCGTGATGATATAGCGTTTCAATGTTCCTCCCATAGCAGCTCCTATCTTGTAACGGTCACGTCAAAGGGCAACACAGGGAGTCCCTGACTGCTATACACGTTCAATTCGCACCATGGCTTTTGGCAGAACGCTATCCGCGCAGTCTGTGCCGCCTTATCTGTCTGAATGGTAATGCTGCCGGCGCTGACCTGAACCAGAACATTTTCATCCTTTTTTTCATCCAGGAATACCTCAAATGTTTTCGGCTTTTCCCCCTGCACAGTCAAGCCACCGTGGGTGTGCTTCATGGAAACAACAATGTTATTTCCAGAAAAAAACACCCGATCCACCGTCGGGGAATCTGCGCAAATATGCCAGCCGTACACCTTATCCAATGCCTGCCACGCGAGTCGGGTGCCTATCGGACGTTTGCGCTTTGGGTGTATATCGTAGCGCATACCTACATCCATTGCAGTTACCATATATGTCTGTTCCACCGTCCTGGCAATGCGCTCTTGTGCCTTTCGAATTGCCACAAAATCCAGATACTCTGCCATGACCTCAAAGGACGCCAGCTGTACCATAATAAAAGGCAGCGTCTGCTTCCACTGATCGCGCCAGCAGCGGATTACCGCCTTCATTGCGCTTTCGTAGTGTTCAGAGAAATATTCATCCGATTCGCCCTGATACCAAATAACGCCGCTGACGGTGAATGGTACAATGGTTTTCAGCATCAATTCATACAGGCCGCAGGGACGAAACGCCGAGAACGGCCAGTTGTTCATGGTCATCAGCCGTTCGTGCATCGCCTCATCAATAAGCGGAGTAATGGGCGCCAGATTCGGCTTGCCCATATCAATGCCACTTTCCAGAATCCGCTTTTGAATATCGATGTAATTGGGAAGCTCCTTGCCGTAATCCATCCCGGACTGAACCTCGTGTGCCTTATCCAGGTAAAATTGCAGGTCTCCTGTGAGGTATTCCTCGCCGACCCAGCAGGAAGCGGAGGTTCCGCCCCAGGTGCAGTTGATAATCCCAATCGGGACCCCCAGCTTTTCCTTTAGCGCAAGGGCAAAGTAAAAGCCGACAGCGCTGAAACCACCCGATTCCGCCGGGCAGGCTTTCCGCCAAAAGCCCGCATCAGACATCCTGTAGTATTTCTCCTGACCAGGAAAGGATATTTTGGGGATCTCGAAGCAGCGGATATCTGTGTCCTCTATGGTAAGGGCAGTCTCCTTTTCCGCATCATACTTCAAAAGAAACTCCATGTTGGACTGGCCGCCTGCAATCCACACCTCGCCCAGAGCCACGTTGGAAATAACCACGGTATGGTCTTCTGAAGAAATTGTCAATGAGAGACCCACAGCAGCTTCCATGGGCGGCAGGTACCCCTTCCAGCAGCCGTCCTCAACCGGGCAAATTGTTTTCGCTCCACCCAATTCCAGCGTAACCGAAGCGCAGTCTTCAGCGGTACCCCAGACGGAAATCGGTTTTCTTCGCTGGAGTACCATATTGTTCTGAAAAATCAAAGGAATTGAAATGCTCATACTGCTTACCTTCTTTACAGCTCCAACATCCGGTCGGTACCTGTGTTGGGGTCAGCATATGTGATACGAAATGTCAGCGTCTTAAAGTCAGCATCCAGACTTGCTCGCAGCATGCCATCCACCCAAGTCATGCGAATGCTTCCTTCACCGCCTGCAAGCTTTGCGGAGAATTCCCCATCGAACACGTTATAGTCGTTGCGAAACCGCATTAATTTAAGCAGCTTCTGAACTACCGGTTTCTTAACCGCTGCGTCAATTTCTTCCAAAGTGAAGTTGTGGCGGTTTATACTGCGCCCTTCTCCGCCGCTGCGGAGGAGGGCGATGTCATTCTCGCCCGCCAGCATACCAACATAATACACCTGCGGAATGCCCGGCGTAAAGAACTGAACGGCGCGCGTCAGCAGGTAAGCGGCGTCATTGCAGTTCAGCGCGCTGTAATAGGTGCAGCGCATTTGATACCGCCGGGCTTTTCCGTCGGAGCGAACCATGTAGCCGGTGGGAAAAAACGGCTTTGCAGGTTCCAAAATTCGATCCACGTTATCCACAACCAGGTCAATTTCATCATCGTCCAGCAATCCCGCCACATCGACAACTCCAATTCCATCATGGGTATCCAAGGTGGTGTATTGATTGCGGGGGCAAATTTCAAGCCAGTGAATCAGTCGGTCTGTGCGGCCGGAATACACGCTATGAAGCAGGAGCATGGGCAGAGCAAAGTCGTATACCCAATAGCCTCTTTCTGCCATTTTCTTTTGGATCGTGTAGTTTTCGTGGATTTCTGCCAACATTTGCGTTCCAGTATCACGCAGGGGCTTCATGGCAATATCCAGCACGTTCCATACGTCCGGTTCCACAAAAAAGCAGGAGGTGCCGGGACGCTTGGTTGCGTAGGCAAAGGCGTCGAACCGGATCAGTGGGACATGACCTGCAATCCTGCCAAGGTTTCTCTGATAGTAATCCTGCGTTGCCTTGGCATAGGGGTCAATATCTACCTGCTCGGCAAAAAAGGTATTCCAAAGCTTTACTACTTTTCCATCCGCCCTGGTGAATTCTTTGGTGGGACCGCCGGGACGGCGCAGATACATAGCGTTGAATTCCTCCTCAGTGGGTTCCCCGTTAGGCCAGAACGTATTCCAGTGGATAAACATATTTCGGAATTCAGAAGCATCCCCTTTTTCCATATAGTCCTGAAATTCAGCGCTGCGGATAGATACGTGGTTCAGCATAAAGTCCGCCGCCAAGGTATATTTCTCTGCCAACCGGTCAATATCCGACCAATTGCCGAAAGCAGGATCCACTCGGTCATACTCGATAACCGCAAAGCCGCGATCTCCGGAGGATGGGAAAAAAGGAAGGATGTGGAGGCCTTTCACTGCACCCCGAAAATATTTTTCCAGGGCGCTTTCCAATTCTTTTAGATTTGAACCCATACTGTCAGCATAAGTAATGAGCATAACTTTGTTTTCTATCTTTTTCATATAATGACGCACTCCCTGATTTGTTTATCAGCCCTTCACGGAACCCAGAGTAATGCCTTTTACAAAGGACTTCTGGAAAAAAGGGTATGCCATCAGCACGGGCAGCACAGCAATTACTGCAATAGCCATGCGGGTGCCAACGCTTGGTATCTGCACGCTCATGGAAGAACCGGAAGTTTTTGTCGCCAGGTACATGGCATTGGTGATGATCTCGTTTAGGAAGTTCTGCACGCCGTAAAGTTTGTCGCTTGACAAAAAGTACACGCCGTTGGTCCAGTTGTTCCAGTAGCTGATCATAGAAAGTAAGGCGATGGTTGCGATAACGGGACGGCTTAAAGGCAGCACAATTCGGGTAAGAACCTGGGTTTCACTCGCACCGTCAATCTTAGCGGCCTCAATGATCTCCTCGGCTATATTGGAGTTGATGTAAGTGCGCATGGTGATGACATAAAAGGCGTTCATCAGCAAATACGGAACAATCAGCGCCCAGATGGTATTCTTGATTTTCAGGACATTGGCATAAATCATATAGGTTGGCACCATACCACCATTGAACAGCATGGTAAAGAATAGAAACAGCGATATAAAGTTTCTGCCCGGCAAACTTCTGCGGGATAAAGGATACGCAAACAACACAGTCATTGCTACATTACAGCATACACCTACGGTAGTCACAATCAAACTGATTTTCAAGGAGTGGAGGAGGCTGCTGCGAGTCGTCCACAGAAACTTGTAGGCATCCAGGCTGAATTTTTCCGGAAACATTGAATAGCCATTCTGTGCGAGGCATGCCTCGTCAGTAATGGAACTCATAAACAACAGCAAAAAAGGAAAAATGCAGGCTATGGTCATAAATGCCATCAGGAAGTACATACAGATGGTAAAAGGCTTGTTTTTTGTAATCATAGTGTATACACCTGACCTTATTAGAATAGAGCACTTTCGTTATCAATCTTTCTGACAACAGTATTCGCGGTAATAACGCAGATGAAGCCCAGCAAGGACTGAAGAAAACCAGCAGCAGAGGAACGGCCAATATCGTTGGCTTCCAGCAACGCGCGATACACATAAGTATCAATGGTCTGTGTCGTGGAATATAGCAGCCCGCTGTGCATAGGCACCTGATAGAACAGCCCAAAGTCAGAAAAGAAGATACGTCCTACGGCCAGCAGCACCAGGATAATTACGGTTCGCTTTAAGCATGGTATGGTCACATTGCAGATTTGCTGCCAAACGCCAGCTCCATCGACAACCGCCGCTTCATACAGTGATTTGTCGATGCCGATAAGCGTAGAGTAGTACAAAATGGATTGATAGCCGAAGCTCATCCAGATATAAACGATAATCAAAATCGCCGGCCAAGGCTTCGAATTGGCATACCAGTTGACCGGTTCCAGCCCCAGCATTCCAAAGACTGTATGGTTGATAAAACCAGATTTAGGACTCAGAAACGCAAAAACGATGTAGCTGACAATAACGGAAGACAGGAGATATGGAATCAGAATTACAACCTGCGAAAATCGTTTGAAGAATTTCTGCTTGATGGCATCCATTGCTATTGCGCACAGAATAGCGAAAGCATTACCGACAAAGATGAAAGCCAGGTTATACAGGATCGTGTTCCGGGTCATAATCCAGGCATCACCGGTTTTTAGTAGGAATTTGAAATTGTCCAAACCGCACCAAGGACTTTGTAGAATACCCAGCCGATAATTCACCTTTTTGAAAGCAATCACCAAGCCAAACATAGGCATATAATTGTTAATGATAAGGTAAACGATGCCGGGTATCAGCATCAAATAAAGTGGGATAAATTGACCGAATCTTTCACGGGACAACCTGCGTCCTTTGGGTGTTCTTTTTGCCTTCATAAGCCCCTCCAATGTCCAAATGTGTATAGAAGCACATCTTTAATATCCTAATTCTATCAGATGATCATTTGAAATGCTATACAATGTCTGCTTTAGAATGTCATTTTTCTGTGCGACAAGGTCGAATATCAAAAGCCCGGTTCGATTTTGCAACCGAACCAAAACAGCAGAACTGACATGTCTCCCCTATGCCGGGCACGGAACTGTCTCCGGTTTGTACTAACAGTCCTCAAAGCCCTAATATTCAGATTTAAGCAGGGCGGCGCAGTATCAGCGGAACCACCTTATCACCTAACTCAGCACGCTACAAGATGTAGCGACAGCTCTGGTCAAGCGCAGGAATATCTGATTGCCCGTCATGCGGCGGTTGAAACGGAAACAGTACTCGTCCAGATATGCCTGGAGCTTGGTGCACCTTCCGTGATATGTTCCCTGAAGGAATGCTTTCAGATTACTGATTACCTTGTGTACCCAATACCTTTTGCGACCGCTGACGCGGGAAAGGGGCTGTCACCGTACTGGACAGACGTAAGCGTCAAAACTAATAACGTCGCATCCTATCAGTCGGAATCCCCAATGCCTAAGTCGAGGGGACTCGAACCCCACCAAAATACTCGTTTCGGTAAATGCTTACGGCAGGCCCACCCAGTGAGCCTGCCGTTCTGCTATTCTTTGTATTTACTGAAATCCATCCAATCTACGGCAGGGCGCTTACTCTCGCCATAGCACTTATCCAAGTATAGATTGCGATACGGATTGTAGAGCTTGCGCATTTCTTGTTTCTGCTTATAAAGGTCAGCTTCAATTGCTCTGCGGACCCGTTCCAGGAAAGTTCCTCCGGTTGCAAGCTTTGCTTCTGCGCAATGGACGACAAGCCCCATAAAGAAATCATCTTCCTCCATCAGGTATTTACCATTTTCGTACGGATACAGGGCGAAAATGATATCACATTCTCTTGGAAGCGCATCTATTTCTTCCTTGTGCTTCGGATAGTTTGCGAGGGCTTGCCAGTAGGGTTTACCTGGAGCTCTCCTCTCCATTTTGCGTTTTCACCACAAATCTCGCCGTTAAAAATTGCTGGAAATTGAATTCTGTTCTCTCTGAGAATTTTTGCGGCATTGGGAACTGTTTTTCTGCCGCTCTTTGGAAATGTCACGCTGTCCCCACTTCCTGCTGCGCAAATCTGGATCGCAGTACAATCCTTGTTGAATCGAATCTGGACGGGCATCTTTGCCATTTTTTTCTGCCACTTTACTGCTGAGCAGTACACTCCCTGTTTCCTCTATTTTTACATACATGGCGGCCTGCGGAGCGGAGGGGGTGACTAGAATACTGAATTCTTCGTCTGTCATGTTTTTCAGATCCAACATCATATTCATCCCTTTCTTTATTTTGGAGCAGAAATTCTGCATTCCAACGGAGCGTTCTCTGGCAGCAATGCGGCAACATTTTCAGGTTTTGTCAAATCCATCCTAGCTGCCATGCGGAGGGTGTGAGAAAGATACTCGTAGGGATCCAATCCATATTCCATAGCGGTGCGTATAAGGCTGAACATAACCGCACTTCCGGCAGCACCTTTTGGGGTGTTGGCAAACAGAAAATTTTTACGGTCGACGACAAAGGGCTTGATACTCCGTTCCGCCCGGTTATTGGATATCTCCAGCCTGCCGTCTTTCAGATAATTCGTCAGGTAAGGCCATTGCTCTTTCAGATAAGTCAGTGCTTTGCCCAGGGCGGATTTCGGTGCGGCGTTCCGGATACTTGCCCACGACCACAAAGCGTCTAAAACAGGTTTTGCCTGCTTCAGCCGCTGCTTATAACGTTCTTCCGGTGCTATCCCTTCCAGACTCTGCTCTATTTCAAACAGCACATTGCAGTACGCCAATCCCTGGGATGCGGAGCTTCCTTTGGCTTTTCCCTTTGGAAGAGATTTTACCGCCTCGTCAAATTTCCTACGGGCATGAGCCCAGCAGCCAACCACGGTTATCTCCTCCGGAAGATTATGATACCCGGCATAGCCGTCTGTATGGAGGTATCCATGGAAGCCATTCAGAAATTCCTTTGGATGTTTTCCACCTCGCCCCGGCTGGTATTCGTACAGCACAATGGGCTTTTGCGTATCCCCGCTGGTGCGGTAGAGCCACATATAGCTGTCGCTTTGAGGCGCTTTTCCAGGCTCATGGAGGACTTGGAGCGTCGTTTCATCCGCATGGAGTACCTCTCGGACAAGCAGTTCCCGGTGCAGTCGGTCATATACCGGCTTTAAGTAGTCTTCTGCCGCTTTTAGAATCCAGTTAGACATGGTCTGCCGGCTTAACTGAATACCACGGCGATCCAGCTCTTGTTCCTGACGGTAGATGGGTATTCCCATGACAAATTTTTGTGTCATAATATGGGCAACGGCCTCTGGCGTAGCAAAACTGCCGGGCAGAAAACGATTCTCTCTGGGCGCACGTACCACAGGTGTTGTAATATTCTCCTTGTTACAGTGCTGGCAGGCATAGCTGTAGTAGATATGCTGTTCCACAACCACCCGTGCGGGAATGATTTTCAGCTTGTTGAGAACTTCTTTTCCAATCTCCGTCAGCTCTCCACCGCATTGGGGGCAGGCCAGTTCCTTCCCTTCCAGCCGGTGTTCAACTTGTTCTACCGGAACATCCTCTGGGATTTTGTCCAACGTGTATTCATGCTTTTTGTGACGCTTATGGGCAGCTACAACAGTCACATCTTCCTTGTCCCGTTGTTCTTCCGCAAACACTTCCGCTTCGTTAAACAGAAAGCTCAGCTGCTCGGAGAGTGTGTCCTCGCTCTCTTCAGAAGACGCACCGAAACGCTTGCGCTGCGCAAGGCGCAGTGCCTCCATGAGCACGTTCATACGACCCTCAAGCTCAGAAACACATCTGCTCTGAGCTTGAAGTCCCTCATATTCCGCCCGGGAAATAGTAACGGTTTCCGGGGTGCTTGTCTGGAAAGAATCTGTCTTTTTCATGGAATGATTATACCATATAAATGTAGAAAAGTACAGAAAAATGATCCGTTTTATACAATTTCCAATCCACTTATCTGCCTATGCGCCTTTGGCTGGTCAATGCTGAGTCCCTCCATCAGCCAGCGGTATTGCTGTATGGTGAGGGCTTTGGCTTCGCTTTCTTTCCGCGGCCACTGGAAGATGCCCGATTCCAAACGCTTGTAGAGGAGAAGAAAGCCGTTTCCCTCCCAATATAGGGCCTTGATTCGGTCCCGCCTTCTTCCGCAGAAAAGAAACAGACAGTTCTCCAAAGGATCCAATGGAAATCGCTGCCCTGCGCCTGTGTGCGTGTTAATTCCTGAAACAGCCGCCGCTGCCAGTAGCAATACGTTTTTTCCGAAATGCCACGTTCCTGACACCACGCCCGAACCGTCATCCCGCTGCCACGGCAGGCCGCAATTTTTCCACTCCATTGCTCCAGTCGTTCCTGCTTGGACAGTACTTGTAGACTTTGTTCCATTTTGACCATCTCCCTATATGCCAAATGTCTCCCATGCAGACTGAGGGAGACATTTGGAGTTTGAAATATTATCTCACGGAGATGGTATGGTAGGCAAGATGTAGGGAGGTTTGACGCTTACGGACAGACCGTTTCCTGTGGCAGCAGAAGGACGAATATTTGCAAGCACGGGAGGCTTGCGGATATTCGTTCTTCGGGTGTAGGTGATGCAGCAAAGCGCAGGTTAGAGGCCGAAGCCGTGCTGCATCGCCGGGGGCGCAAAAGGTATATAAAGCCCGCCGCAGCGACGCGTTTCCCCAAAAGGTCATCGATCATTCATCCATCATTTCATCGATCTTTTTTGAAACGGCAATCCATGCTTCTATGATGGATGCAAACAAAAATGTTCGCCGCTGCTCATACCACCATGGCAGTTCCAACCACACGTTATCCAGGGCTTGCGCCTCGGTTTTCTTCGCTCTGCTTTCGGACAGATGAAAACACTTTGCCGTCTCCGTCAGCGGATGCTCCTTCTCATCATCGAAACCAAAGCGATAACGGAGATACCGTTTCTCTCTGGCTTCGATCATTTCAAACGCACGGTGGATATCGTCGTGACGCTCCTGTGCCAGATAAATTTGCTCCGGTGTCTGCTTGGTGGGATCGACAATGAAATTATGCTTGCTCTGCACCTCGTCTTTCGCAAGCTCATCCAGAGAAATGATGTTGTTCAGATTCTTCGCCTCAAAAGATACATTCTGCGAGCGGATATAGTCGATCATGGCGTTCCGTATTGCGGGAGCAGCGTATGTCAGAAACAAATTTCCGCTGTCGGGATTATAGCTATCGATGCAGCCGAGCAAGCCCAACGAGCCTTCCTGCACAAGATCGTCAAGTGAAATTTGCAGAGATCGGTTCAACTCCGCTTGTGCGCTCCACACTTCGCATGCAGTCTTTTTGATGAAGCGAAGATTGTTTTCAATCAGCAGATTCTGTGCATCGGCGTCTCCCCGCTTGGCCAACGCACAGAGCTATTCATTGGTTATCGGGTCTCTTTTCATGGTTTTGTACCGTACCGGTCATTGCAAG
>OLYI01000156.1_pt1 | contig 32609 bp, 39 predicted proteins | sample 1644251 | NCBI WGS metagenome assembly OLYI01 (sample SAMEA103958140, study PRJEB25191) | human gut metagenome | biome: human-associated habitat [ENVO:00009003]; feature: intestine environment [ENVO:2100002]; material: feces | place: Germany | collected 2013/2015 | reverse complement strand
TTTCGAAATAAAGACAATATGATACTGGCATTTTCAACGGGTATGTGATAAACTTCTATTGTCCATTTGGACCGCCTCCTTTGATTTTGAGTTTGGCTTGCGACACCATTCTTAATATATCACAGGAGGTTTTTTATTGATATCCTCACCGCTTCCAGCTATTCCATTCTCCCCAGCATAGCTGGGGGATTAGACTTTTCATTTACAGAAAAAGTTTCACACACTCGCACATTCATCAATCGCATTTCGCAAATATTCTTTCTGCGTAAGGAATACAGTGGATGTTGGTTTGAGACCATCTTCGATGATTTTCTGATTGATCTCATTAAGTTTTTGTTGGTCGTGTTTCTGTGCCATATACTCTTTCTGAGTGATTTTCCCTTCAGCCGAAGCCAGAAGATCTATCTGGTGAAGTCCTTCCTGTTGGCACCGATCCATGACAGTTTTCTTAAAAGCGTTCATGAATTTATCAGTGGAACGATGCTTGTAACCGGCAGCTTCCTCATGTGGCTTATCCATATATGGCTGCCTTTCCACTGCAGTCTTCCGCACACTGTTTATGACGATGTGGGTATGGATATTTCCGGACTCATTGTGACCGTCAGTATGAGTAACCACCAGTGCCTGATATCCAGGAAACATCTGCTTTGCAAGTTCCAAACTGATTGCCTGTGCTCTCTCTCCGGTAAGTCCGTTTTCTGTAACATCAGCTGGATCGTAGCTGATAATGTAGTGGTGACTTTTGATATCTTCACGTTTCTTATTTTTGTGAAAATGAGCATTTGTCAGTTCACATTCCTTGTCAAAAGACATCGGATCACAGTTCAGTCCATCCATATAAAACTCTTTTCGTAGGATGCTTCGTCCGGATTCATCTACAATCTTTTTCCCGGTTTTTTCATCATGTTCAAACAGAAGGTAATTGATAGCAGCCGAGTAATTTGCATTTCTGCTTTTAATGTGTTTTACGATTGCCATTCATACCACCTGCCAGTTTCAGTACCTCTTTTCTCAATAGGAATAAGTCCGTGATGCACTGATGGATTTCATTTTCTATAGCACGAGACTGACTGCCACCGCTGTTAAAATGCTTGGCGATCTGATTGAGATTCGATCCGATCTTTCCATATTCACTGACCAGTTTTCTGAGATCATTCATGTCTGCAACAACTTCAATCTGATGATGGATTTGCTTTTCCAATAGAAGTTTCCTCAGATATTCTGATCGATTAATGGACAAACAAGCAGCACCTTGGTCTAATAAATCCAGTTCGACATCGGTAAGACGTAATCCTATAAAATGTCTGTGATTCAGTTCTTTATCTTTGTTTTTTGTTCTCATACTCCTCCTTCCGCTGAGACTATTCCTCCCGCTGGGAGTCCACGTATTTCAATATCGGCTGTCCCTTCCGATATTAGAAATAGTGCTGTGAACACCTTCAGGTGGAACCAACAGACGAGTGAAACGTCTGTTATTGAGAGGGTATGGGGAGATCCCCATCAAGATAAATCCCATAGGAGAACAGGATGCCAAACGGCAATACTGTTAAACATGGGTGGATCTTGCTCTTATTTGTATCCCTCTATATAACGAAACGCTCAGAGGCTGTTTTACAGTGGGGGAAAAGAAAAAATATCAAAAAATTGATGATTAATGGTGAGCTTGTGATAGAATGGAAAAAAGAGAAAAGCATAAAGGATGTAGTTGTGGAGAATATTTGTTATGATTAGAAAGTTGCTGAACGGAGATATCGATAGAGTTGCTGACATATGGTTAAAGACAAATCTGAAAGCACATTATTTTATTTCCAATCAATACTGGAAAAGTAATTATGAATTAGTGAAAGAAATGATGTCACAATCCGAAGTCTATGTGTTTGAAGCAGATAAAATGATACAAGGATTTGTAGGACTAAATGATGAATATATCGAAGGTATTTTTGTCTCCGATGAAATGCAGTCATGTGGCATAGGTAAGCTTTTATTAGATTATGTTAAGGATAAAAAAGTTAGCTTACGATTAAATGTATACCAGAAGAATGCCAGAGCAATTTCTTTTTACCAAAGAGAAGGGTTCATTATTCAATGTGAAGGTTTGGATGAAGCTACTGGTGAAAAAGAGTACACTATGCTATGGAAACGAAAATAGAAATCGTTAAGGAAAGAATCGAAGGTGGTGCAAACGAAAAAGCAGTATTGAGACTTTTCATTAACTGCCCTTTCGTTTGCATCAATTTCGATTTTTTCTGGTTGAACAAAGCGCGTCAACTCTATATGGACTTTTAATTCTGACACTCTATTTATAATAGGATAGCATGTACACATAGAAACACATAGAATTTATAATTCAGTCCTGTATTATGACACCAGAAATAAGCCTCCCTAAGGAAGCTAAAAAAATATACAGTTATGATACGTTAACAGAGCATATGTGGTTTTGGTTTTATAAAATGTTGTTCTGTAGGCAGAGGAATAATCTTACCACCACAGGAAGAGCACTTGCATATATCTTTATTATAAAGAAGACGGATAATGGCAGGTGCATCCATATCTTTCAGCTTGGAAATATATTTTTTGCAACCAAGGATGTTTCTGCATAGGGTAATCTTTTTCTTCTTATTTCTGGATGAAAGAAGACCATAGTGCCTGATACGTACAAAACGTTTTGGAGGAACATGCATTAAAAATCGACGGATAAATTCCTCGCCGGATATGGTGATCTCTTTCCAAAGCCCTTGGTTTTTGTAATCTTTAGCAGAAAATGTAACTGTAGATTCTGTCATGTCTTTGATACGGTAGTTGCTGATAGCAATCCGGTGGGTGTATTTTCCAAGGTATCTGATGACAGATTCGGCACCGTCAAATGGTTTCTTGCAATAAGGAATCCATTCCTTTGCATAGCAGGTATTTAACAATTCCTTGAAAGTATAGTGGTTTTTGTAAGGTGCAGCCGATCCATGAAATTCAAGCCTGTCATTTTCCCAGAGCTGCTTAAGTTCAGCCATGTATTTTCCACGAAATGTTTTTGAGATTACCTTAATCGGAAGGAAAAAATCTTTCCCATTGTCTTTCCAATGATTTTTCACATCCAGCCCTCCACCAAGAACAATCGCATGGATATGAGGATGAAAATTCATGGTACTTCCCCATGTATGGAGGATACAAATATAGCCGATATCAGTCCCAAGATATTTACTGTCAGCAGCAAGTTCACTGAGAGTATCTGAAGCCGCATGATAAAGAGCAGCGTATAAGAATTTCTGGTTGCTGTAGATAATGGGATTGAGTTCTTCCGGAACTGTAAAAACCACATGGAAATAAGGAGCATCTAAGATATCCTCCCGCCGTGCATCTACCCATTTTTCTTTTGGAAACTCCTGACACATAGGACAGCATCTGTCACGGCAGGAGTTATAGTGGACTGATATGCAGCCGCAGTCCTCGCATACGCTTACATTCACACCAAAGGCGCCGGTTTTGCAATTCATGATGTGATAAGCGGCCTTTCGCTGAGCGGGAGAAATACTATGTGTGGATTCAAAAGATGAATAAAAACGATGAAAAACATCCTGAATCGTACAATCCTTACTCATGATTCACCACCTTCCGGGTTGTCGAACGGGCTGCGGATTCCAAGAAGTGTCTTGTTGCTCACATGAAGGTAAACATCTGTAGAGCGAGGATCAACATGTCCCAGAAGTGACTGGATATATTTTATATCTGTGCCACTTTCGAATAAGTGGCTGGCAAAACTATGACGGCACGCATGAGAGGAAACATGACGGGTAATGCCGGCGAGTTTAGCACTTTTCTTAAAGAACTGGTTAACACCGGTTATATCAAGATATCCACCGGTCCAGGAACTTGGAAAAAGGATATCTTTAGGGCGACCACATTTGTACCAATACTCAGTGAGAAGGTCTAAATTTTTTTGAGACAGAATCGTATACCTGTCAATTCTGCCTTTGGTTTCACGAACATGAATTGTCATGTTGGTACGGGAAATGTCATCATAATGGAGATGAACGACCTCCGATACACGTAATCCAGAAGAATACATAGTTGCAATAATCGCTTTATGCTTCAGATTCGGAGTGGCGTCAATGATTGCATTTATTTCATCGCGGGATAGAACAGCAGGAAGATTTCGCTCTCTTTTCATAGCCGGAACAGTGTCATCATCCCAGACAGTCTTCAGCACCTTTTTATATAAGAACTTTATTGCAGACCGATAGTGATTGTGAGTTTCAGGAGACCTTCCTTCCAGACGTTTGGCAGTAAGAAAACTTTCCGCATCTTCAAGTGTAAGATCAGAAACATTTTTTCCAATCCAACGAAGGAAGTAACTGACATCAGAGCAATACAGTTGAATAGTTCTTTCACGCAGGTTACGTTTTTCCGCTTCATTGCGGATGGATTCAAAAATATCTTTATACATAATAAAACCTCCAGAATAAGTAGTGTTAATAATTACATCTACCTATTCGGAGGTGCATTAGCGTCATAATTCCGATTGCGGAAGAGACTGGAAAATGTTATTCTTATCATAGGCAGTGGAGCTTTCTTAGTTCAGTTGTTTCGTGTGGTAACTTAACAATAACGGATTATGGAAAGTAATTCCACTGCTTTTTTAATAAAAATAAAACTGCGCCACAGCCTTGGCAGGCCATCGCGCAGCGATTTTGTTCAATCGGAAGTTGTAGTAAAGGAGGTTTACAATGGGGTTTTGGATTTTTATGTTGATTATGGATTTGCTTCTTCCATTTACGATGATTGGTTTTGGAAGATATTTTATGAAAAAGGCTCCAAAGGAAATAAATTCAGTATTTGGATATCGGACTTCGATGTCTATGAAGAACAAAGACACATGGGAATTTGCTCATAAATATTGTGGTAAAGTCTGGTATGTCTGTGGAATGGTTATGTTGCCGATAACAGTAATATTCATGCTTTTAGTGATTGGAAAAAATGAAGATTGTGTTGGGAGGATAGGAGGAATTATCTGTGGTGTTCAGCTTATTCCTTTAATTGGGTCTATTCTCCCAACAGAAATAGCATTAAAAAAGAATTTTGATAAGAATGGAACAAGACGATAAATTCCAGTTTATCAGTGAGGTCGTTTCGTATGAAAAAGAAAAAACACATCTGGATCTTGATTGCAATTGCCGTGCTGGTATTGGGTGCCGTTGTTTCTTATTTTCTGCCAAAGCGCTTCGGCAGGAATGTGACCCCATCTCAGGTGGACCGCATATCCGTGTTCGACGGAAGCACCGGAACGAGCTTTCTCATTACAGCGCCGGAAGATATTGAATACATCGTAACCAATATTCAGAGCATTCCCATGAAGCGTGCCGGTTTCTCCACAAATCGAACAGGGTTTACCTTCAAAATCAATTATTTAGACCATAGCGGTAAAGAAATGATTCCGGCCTTCTTTCTCAACAGTGACCGTACCATTTGTAAAGACCCTTTTTCCTACGTTTGCAGCGGCGGGTTGTGTTTTGATTACATACAGGAATGTGAAGAACGGTATCGAACCAACGTAACGGAGTCTATCGAAATGTCTACTGAATAAGCCGCTTTGCGGCTTATTCACGCACCGTCAGGTGTGCAATTCCATAAAAACGGCTTTTTGAAACCGTTTTTATGGAATTCAGACAGAAATCAATGCGTATCCGAATTGCATGGCGTTCCATGCAATTCGGCAGGTGCAAGGGTTTTGCACTTTTTAGCGCAAAACCCTTGCACCAGAACAACGCAAAAAATGCCTGAACGTCTTGACGTTCAAGGCGTTTTGCGTTGTTCAGTACGCATTATCGAAGAGAAGTAAACTCCCAAGTTCCAAATTTACGCAGTAAGCCCCAGGTCCGCAAAGACCTGGGGCTTATCATTTACATCTCCTGCCGACCCTCCAGGGCGCGGGACAGGGTGACCTCGTCGGCATATTCCAGCTGGCTGCCCACGGGAACGCCGTAGGCAAGGCGGGTGACCTTGATGCCCATGGGGCGCAGCAGCCGGGAAATGTACATGGCCGTGGCCTCACCCTCGGTATCGGGGTTCGTGGCCATAATGACCTCCTGCACGTCTCCCTCACCAATGCGCAGCATCAGCTCCCGGATCTTGATATCGTCCTGAGTCACCCGGTTCAAAGGGGAAATGACACCGTGGAGCACATGGTATACCCCCCGGTACTCCCGGGAGCGCTCCATGGCAATCACATCCTTGGGCTCTGCCACCACGCAGATGGTCCCATGGTCTCTGGTTTCATCCGCGCAGATGGGGCACAGAGGCTGATCCGTCAGATTTTGGCAGCAGGGGCAGGTGTGCACCGTGCGCTTGGCTTCCAGAATGGCATCCGCAAAGGCCTGAGCCTCCTCCAGCGGCATTTCCAGCACATGGAAGGCAAGCCGCTGGGCGGTTTTGCCGCCGATACCGGGGAGTCTGGCGAACTGGTCAGACAGGTTTTGCAGGGACGCGGGAAAGAACTGCATGGCCCCTCCTTAGAACAGGCCGCCCAGGTTCAGTCCGCCGGTGAGTTTGGACATATTGGCAGAGGCCTCGCTGTCGGCCGTGCGCATGGCCTGGTTCACAGCCGCAATGATCATGTCCTGGAGCATCTCCACATCCTCGGGGTCTACAGCCTCGGGGTTCACCTTCAGTTCCAGCAGCTCGTGCTTGCCATTGACGGTAGCGGACACCATGCCGCCGCCGGACTGGGCGGAGAAGGTCTTGTTCTCCTGCTCCTCCTGCATACGCAGCATCTCCTGCTGCATCTTCTGGGCCTGCTTGAGCATGGCGGCCTGATTCATGCCGCCCATTCCACCGGGCATACCCCGGAATCCACCTTTTGCCATAATAAGATCTCCTTTAGAATTATCTGATTTTTACAATATCCTGATGGGCTCTGCCGAAATTCATCAGTTGCTCCATCCTGCCGGTATTTCCGGTCTGGGTGACATCCACCACCTTGATCTGCACAGCTCTGCCCAATCTGGCCGCCGCCTTTCGGGCGATGACCTCTTGAACGGGCTTTGCACTGACCGACTCTGCCGGGAAGCTCCCCTGGCAGCGCAGTTCCAGAGTGTTTCCCCGCAGCACCCCGCGGACTGGCGCTGTAGGCGTTGCCACAAAGAAGCCTGATACCGGCGGGCTGAGCTCCTGCCGGATCTCCCCTACCAGCTCCAGCCAGAAGCTGTCGCTGTTCACCGGGGCGAACTGCTGCGCTTCTGCATCCGGCGGGGCATCGCTGTCGTCCGGTATGGGCGGCAACTCCTCTTCCGGTTCTGTCTGGGCCTCCGGTTGGGCGGCTGCCTTGGGCGCAGCCACAAACGCGCCGCTTTTCAGCTGGTCCTCCAGCCGGGTCAGTCTTGCATTCAGCGCCGAAGCGTCCAGGCTCAGCTCCGGGCGGCACAGCTCCACAATGCACAGCTCCGCATCCATGCGCCGTCCGGCGCTGCGGTTGAAGCCTGCAACCGTCTGCTGCACCAGCTCCATCATCCGCACGATCTCTCCCGTGGACAATCGCTTGGTGAGCTCCATGACCTCGGAATCCGGGGCCACGCCGGAGAGCATGGTGATCCCGGCCTTTGGGGCCGTTTTCATAACCAGCAAATCCCGCAGCAGGCTTTCCAGCTCATCGAGCAGAGCACCAATGTCCTTGCCCTGGCTGTAAAGCTGGCTGAACAGGGCCAGAGCCTTGGCGGTATCGTGGTCCGCACAGAGCCCCAGCAGAGTGCCGCACTTCTGTTCCCCGGCGATTCCTAAGCACTCGTAGACCTTTTCCGCCGTGACCTCTCCTGTGGAGGCACTGGCGCACTGGTCCAGCAGGCTCAGGCCATCACGCATACCGCCGTCGGCCAGCCTTGCCAGAACCCGGGCCGCGCCATCATCCAGGTCAATGCTCTCCTGATAGGCCACATATTGCAGTCTGGCGGCAATGTCCTCCTGGCTGATGCGCCGGAAGGAAAACCGCTGGCAGCGGGAGAGAATGGTTGCCGGGACCTTGTGCAGCTCTGTTGTGGCAAGAATAAAGAGCAGGTGCTCCGGGGGCTCCTCTATGATTTTCAGCAGGGCGTTGAATGCGGACAGGGACAGCATATGCACCTCGTCCACGATATACACCCGCTTACGGACCTGGGACGGGGTATAGACCGCATCGTCCCGCAGATCCCGGACGTTGTCCACGCCGTTATTGGATGCGGCATCGATTTCCAGCACATCCATACAGGTCCCGGCATCAATGGCCCTGCAGGCCTCGCACTGATTGCAGGGGTTGCCGTTATCCGGGTGCAGACAGTTGACCGCCTTTGCCAAAATTTTGGCGCAGCTGGTCTTGCCCGTGCCCCGGGAGCCTGTAAAAAGGTAAGCATGGCTCAGCTTGCCGGTGACCACCTGGGTTTTCAGGGTTTGGGTCACTGCCAGCTGCCCCGACACATCGTCAAAGGTCTGCGGGCGATATTTTCGATATAGCGCCTGATAGGCCATCTTTCCCGCTCCTTTCCGCGCGAATAAAAAAGATCGGCTCATAACAAGATCGCACACCTATATTTGAATGGATAGACGCTCCCTGAAACCGTGCAGCCAGCTCAAAAGCGGCAACCTCGCGGCACACGAAACATTCCGCTTAATGCTGCTTGGTTCCCCACCTGACATGGTTCACGGGGTCTCGTTGCGCAAGACCGCTTTCTCAACACCGCGGTAACGGCCCAAGAAAAATCTATCCACCCGGGTATAGGCATTCATCCCTGCTGTAGCGGATTGCAGGTACAGGGCACCGCTAACTCCCCGACTAGTGCGACCTTGTTATAAGCCGATCCAGCTTTTAACAAAGTGAAATTATTCAGTTCAGCTTGGTCTCGATAAAATCAGCCAGCTCCTGGAACGTAGTGATCTTCTGATCCTCCATGTCCAGCTCAACGCCCAGCTCGCTTTCCAGATCCATGATCATCTCCACGATGTCCAGGGAATCAATACCCAGGCTCTCAAAAGTGCTGTCCGGCTTGATGTCATCAGGATCCAGCTCCAGCTGTCTGGCCGCATAGTTTACCAGCTTCTCGTACATGAAAATACTCCCTTCGTTGTCAGTCTCTTTGAAAGGTACCTTGGCTATTCTAGTACAACGAGGCGCATTTGTCAATGCTTGATTTTTTCGGCTGCTGCATTTCCCGCCGCGAAAGCGGTTGCCCAGGCAATTTGCAGATTGAATCCGCCGGTATAGGCATCGCAGTCCAATAGCTCTCCGGCAAAGAAAAGGCCCTCCGCCTTCTTAGAGGCCATAGTTTTGGGGTCCACCTCGCCGGTCTTCACGCCGCCGGAGGTAATGATCGCCTCTGCCACAGGGCGCTTGCCGGTGATCTCAATGGGAAAGGCTTTCAACAGCTGCACCAAGGCATGGCGGGACTGCTTGGTCAGACTGTTGGCCTGCAAATCATAGGGAATCCCCAGCCGGTCCAGCACCACAGGAATCATGGACCGGGGCAGCAGGTCCGTCAACGCATTTTCCATGGAACGGTTCTGGTACAGGTCCAGGTCCCGCAAAATCCGGGCATCCAGCTTTCCCTCGTCCAGAGCAGGCTTCAGGTCCAGCACAATGCGGCAGCCCTCTCCCTTGAGATGGCAGCTGGCGCTGAGCACCGTTGGGCCAGACACGCCGAAATGGGTAAACAGCAGCTCGCCAAAATCCTTATATAGGAGCTTTCCCTTGGCGTTCAGCAGCTTCACGCTCACATTGCGCAAAGAAAGGCCCTGCATTCTCTGGCAGTCCTCCCCGACGGTTTCCAGGGGCACCAGGCTGCCCTGGGGCGGCACAACCGTATGGCCTACGGATTGCGCAAGGGCATAGCCGTCGCCTGTGGAGCCGGTGGTTGGGTAGGAAGCGCCGCCGGTGGCCAGGATCACCGCCCGAGCATAGTAAGTTCCCTCTTCCGTCTTCGCCCCCAGGACCGTGCCTTCCCGGAAGAGGAGCTCCGTGACCCTTCCGGTGCGCAGCGTCACATGGGCGTCCGCAAGAGCTCTTTTCAGGCAGTCCAGGATGGAGGAGGATCGGTCCGACATCGGGAACACCCGGTTGCCCCGCTCCGTTTTTAGCGGGCAGCCCAAGCCCTCAAAGAAGGCCTTTGTCTTTTCCGGTGGGAAGGCAGTCATGGCGCTGTAGAGGAAGCGGCCATTGCGAGGAGTGTTTTGCAGGACCTCCTCTGCCGTGCAGTCGTTTGTCACATTGCAGCGGCCCTTGCCGGTGATCAGCAGCTTTTTCCCCAGCCGGTCATTCCGCTCCAGCAGGACCACATTGGCCCCGTTTTTTGCGGCAGTAATGGCAGCAAACATCCCGGCGGGACCGCCGCCGATAACAAGTACGTCACTGGTCATCGGGCACTGCCTGCTTTTCATAGACATTATATTCGTCCCAGATGCGCTCCAGGGTCTCAAAGGTATGGGCAACCTCCCTCTCCTTTTTGGCGGCAATGGCAACGATCAAAGCATTGATCATGCTCAAAGGCGCCACCAGGCTGTCCACCAGAGAGACCATATCGCTCTTGGCCACCAGCACATGGTCACAGCACTGGCCCAAGGGAGAGAGCTTGCTGTCCGTAATGCCAATGACCGTAGCCCCGGCGGAGCAGCAATACCGGGCTCCCTTGGTGGTGGAAGCGGAATACCGGGGAAAGCTGAATGCAATCACCACATCCTCCGGCCCCACGCTGACAATCTTCTCAAACATCTCACCCTGGCTGACGCCGGTGATGACATGGACATTGTTGAACATGTAGTTGAGATAATAGCCCAAAAAGCTGGCCAGCGGCGCCACGGAACGGACGCCCAGAATATAAACGCGCTTCGCCTTCAAAATAGCGTTGACCGCATTCTGGAACTCCTCCCGGCTGACGGTTTCCTCCGTCTGGCGGAGCTTTTCGATGTCGGAATGGAAGACCGTGGAAATCACATCCTGATCCTTCATCCGATCGTTGGCAACCTCAATGCGCTGCACGGAGGTCAGGCGGTTCAGCACCATCTCCTGCATGGCCTTCTGCATATCAGGGTAGCCGTCAAAGCCCAGATCTACCGCGAAACGGACCACCGTAGACTCCGAAACGCCCACATTCTGGGCAAGCTTATTGGCGGTCATGAAGGCCGCCTTGTCATAGGATTCCAGGATATACTGGGCGATTCGCTTCTGTCCCTTGGAAAACCCGGACATATCCTCTTTTAATACTGAAAGAATATCACTGCTCAAGGTGATACCCCCTTATTCTGTTCTCCGTCCGGTTATGTAACCGTACTCTGTCATTCTAACAAACACGGCGGCAATTTGCAAGCGGTTGCGCCATAACTATTTTTTAAGTTTTTCAATTTCCGCCTGGGTCAGACTGCGCCACTTCCCGGCGGGCAAGTCACCCAGGGTGAGGCTTCCCTCCCGGGTGCGCTTCAGCCGCAGGACCTCCATTCCGGCCGCCTGGCACATCCGGCGGACCTGCCGGTTCCGGCCCTCATGGATGACCACCTCCAGCCGGGCTTTCTGCCCGGTGCTCTCCAACAGCCGCACCTTCGGCGGGCGGATATGATAGCCGTCCAGCACAATGGGATGCTCCAGCAGCGGGAGCTTTTCGGGAGAAAAGCCGGAGACCAGGACCTCATAGGCCTTCTCCACCTCGTGACTGGGGTGCATCAGAAGGTTTGCAAAGGCACCGTCGTTGGTGAAGATCAGCAAGCCCTCGGAATCCATATCCAGCCGCCCGATGGGATAGACCCGTGCCCCGCAGTCCGCCACCAGCCGGGCGGCATCGGGACGGCCCTTTTCATCGTGCAGCGTTGTCACATAGCCTCTGGGCTTATGGAGCATCAGATAGAGCAGCTTCTCCTGCCGGGGAAGCTGCTTCCCATCCACCCGGATATCGTCCTTTTCGGAATCTGCCGTATCTCCCAGCGCCGCCGTCCGGCCATTCACGCTGACGCGGCCCGCCTGAATCCACGCCTCTGCCGCCCGCCGGGAGGCAACGCCCCGGGCTGAAAGGATCTTCTGCAAACGCTCCATAAGATTGCTCCCTTTTTCTATTTTCCAAATAACCGCTGCCATGGGGATTTCTTTTCCGGCGGCAGCTGCTCTACGGTCTCGCCGTAAACAAGCGGCACACGCCCTACGATTTTTCCGGAGAGCAGAACATAAGCTGTCCCTGCCTCCGCACCCTGGGCCACCGGGGCATAGGCAAAGTTCTGGCCGCCGATAACAATCTGTGGCTGCTCTCCTTGCGCCAGCGCAAAGGAGAAATTCTCTCCCGCCACCAGGCGGACCTTCCCTGCCCCGCCGAGGATCGTGCGCATTCCCAACTGCTCCCCGGCGCTGATGATCGGCACAATGCGAAAATCCGCAAACCCCGCTTCCAGCAGCGCCTGATGATCCCGCCAGTCGTCCGGCGCATCCATGGTGGCCGCCACGAGACGCCTGCCCTGCCGCTGGGCGCTGGAAACAAGGATTCTGCCGGCAGCCTTGGTGAAGCCGGTTTTGATACCCTCCGCCCCAGGCAGCAGCCACAGGAGCTTATTGTGGTTGCGCAGGGCTCTCCCCCCAGCCTGGACGGTTTTGGTGGACACCGTCTTGGCAAAAATGGGGTTCTCCATGGCGTAAGCCCCCAGCGCCGCCAGATCTGCGGCGCTGGAATAGTGGTCCGGGGCATCCAGGCCGTTGGGATTGGCAAAATGAGTGTCCTTCAAGCCCAGGGTCCGGGCCTTGTCGTTCATCCGCGCCACAAAGCCCTCCACCGTGCCACCGCAGTAAATGGCCAGGGCCACGGCGGCATCGTTGCCGGAGGACAGCATAAGTCCATACAATAGCTCCTGGAGCGTCAGCACCTCGCCCTCCTGCAAATACATGGAGGAGCCCTCAATACCCACGGCCTCCTTTGGGATGCGCATCCGGTCCAAAACGTTGCACTGCTCGCAGATGAGCAGCGCAGTCATGATCTTGGTGGTACTGGCCATACGCGCCCGGGCGGCAGGCTCCCTTTCAAAAAGGTGTCTGCCCGTAACGGGCTCCAATGCAACCGCCTGACGGGCGGACAGCGCATTCGCCTGTACCGGCAACAGCAAAACGGCAGCCAATATCGCAGCCGCCGTTTTGGCAAAAAAATCTCTCATTCTTCTCACCCGGGCTTAGAATGCCCGGATGGAAGCCGATTATTCCTTCTTTTTCTCGAAGAGTGCGGAGATACGGTCCAGGGTTTCCGGGACCATTTCCACAATTCGGTCCGCCGTGGTGTTGGCGGGCTCGGCAATGGTCAGGATCCGCACATTGCCATCCTTTACCACCAGGAAGCACACAGGGGTCACCTTCACACCTGCACCCACACCGCCGCCGAAGGGGTTCTGAGCCGGTGCTTTGGAGGAGACGAAGTCCGAACCGCCGCCACCCAGGCCGATGCTGATTTTGGATACGGGAATAATGGTCACGCCGTCCACCGTCTGAATGGGCTCGCCCACCACCGTATTGGAGTCCACCATTTCCCGAATCTTGGTAATGGTGCTCTCCAGCATATTGGGAAGTTTTTCACTCATTTGTTGCCACCGCTTTCTTCAATGATAAAAACTGTTTGAGCATTCGAATGCCATAGACCACCAGCAGCGAAACGATTCTGCCAACGGTTATGGTCAAATCCACAGCAAAAGAAACCGTCGTCTCTTCGCCGCAGAAGTCGCAGCGGATATCCAGGTTTCGTTTTTTGATGACAAAGGCCCTGTCAATTAAGGACATCAGGTTTCCCAGGGCGGCCCAGGCTCTGCCGTAGTTTTGGGCAAGGTCCGCCGGATCATCTCCCGCCATGGTTAGAACGAAGGTCAGCTCATTCAAACGCAGCTTCCGCCGCAGGCTGCCCAAAAAATCCAGGGCAGTAGGAAGCAAGGGCAGGAAACGCTTCCAGTCCCCCTTCGGCTGCGCGGGCTTCTCCTCCGGCTGGGGTGCGGCAGGAGAAGCCGTCTGTGGCTTCTTCGGCTTCTCCTTTTTGGAGCGGTCCATCTTCCTTTTCAGCCAGTTCGGCAAGGGGTAAAGCCGAATAGGGAGCTTTCCGATCAGCACCCCGGCGGAAAAATTCTGCCCGTCAAACCGAATTCTGCCGCCCAACGGCAGGCAGCTCAGCGCAGCCAGGATTGCCAGAAAAATCGGCCAGCCCATTTATGCCTTCTCCGGCTGGGCCGGGGCCTCCTGGGAGGGTTCCTCCTCCGGCAGCTCAATGGGCTCTCCGAAGGCAATTTTGTCGATGGGAGGCAGCTCCTCCAGAGATTGCAGGCCAAAGGTCCGCAAAAAGTCCGGCGTGGTTTTGTACTGAATGGGGCGGCCGGGCACATTCAAACGCCCCGCCTCTTCAATCAGCTTCTTGTTCAGCAGCGCTGCCACGGAATAGGAGCTGTCCGCACCGCGAATCTGCTCTACCATTGCCTTGGTTGCGGGCTGGTAATAGGCAATGATCGTCAATGTCTCCAGCTGAGAGGCAGAAAGCTTGGGCGGCTTTCGGGTTTCCAGGGTCTTTGTGATGTAATCCGCCATTTCTCCGGAGGATACCATCTGATAGCCCTGTTCCAGCTTTAGAATGCGGATACCACGCCGGTCATAGGCCAGCTTGTCCGCCAATGCATCCGCTGCCTCGGTGATGTCCTTGGGGTCGACCTCCAGGGTCTGAGCAAGGCGGGAAATCTCCACCCGTTCCCCGGCGGCGAACAGAATGGCTTCGATTATACGCTGCAGCTCTTCGCGCTCCATTAGCTCATTTCTCCTTCCACGATGGGTTGCTTCTCCAGCAGCCGAACATTGGGATTCTCACCGCTGGTATCGTCCTCCAACGTGATGGCGTTGGTCTTGCATAGCTCCAGAATGGCCAAAAATGTTGCCACCACCTCGGAGCGGGTCTTGTTGCCCCGGAACAGGCTCTTCAGCCGCTCCACACCCCGCAGAAGCAGCTGCCTGAGCACCTCGCCGGACTTCCGGGCCACAGGATAGGGCTCCTTGCCCACGATGCCCTTAAAGTTCTGCGTTGGGGGCGGCAGCTGGCGCTGGCTGCGCTCGGAGATCATTTCCAGGGCCCGCAAAAGGTCCTTCACATCGTGCTGATACCGGTAGCCGCCCACCTTTTTCAGGGGCTCCGGCTCCTTTGTAAACAGGCACCTGCCGATTTCATTTCTGGGCTCCAGCTCCGCCACGGCCAGACGAATCTGCTCCATGGCCTCCCGGCGGCGGCGCTCAATCAGTCCCTGGCGCAGCAGGTCCAGCTCATCCTCTGCCTCCTGCTGCTCGGCGGCGGAGAGAAGCATTTTTGTCTTGATCAGCATCAAGTGAGAGGCCATGGTGATAAACTCACTGGCAATCTCCATATCCAGCCGCTTCATCTCATCCAGGTAGGCAAGGTATTGCTCCAAAATGGCTGTAATGGAGACATCCTGGATCTCGATCTTATTCTTGCTCAGCAGCAAAAAAATCACATCCAGAGGCCCCTCAAAATCCTCCCGCACCTCTGTGCGGGTATGGACAATGCCCTCCAGCCTGTATTGGGGTTCCGACATACTTCGATTCCTCTTCCTTCAAACAGCCTTTCCCCGGAAAAGGAACCCACGCAGAGGCTTTCCCGGCTGTTTCAATCAAAATAGCATACTTTATGGGTATTATACCATTCCTTCGTCCACTGCGCAAGGCATAAATAAAAAAATATACAAATTGTATCAAAACGATTGCAATTTACGACAGAGTGTGATAAGATACCTCTAGAAAATGTCCGTTGGAGGGATGGTTCGTGGCCAAGAAAAATCGGTATCGTGCGTTGGAAAAATTGATGACGGAAGTTCTTTTGGGAGATGCCCTTGTTTTTATACTGTTTTTGATTTTCTCCTCCAAGGGACTGAACGTGCTCCGTGTCATTACGGCTACCCTGTCGATCCTGGCCTCCATTCTGTCCGTTGGCTGGCTGTTTATCACGGGGGAACTGCTGCGCAGAAGAAGCTTCTGGATGGTGACAGGCTTCGTAGGGATTTTCCTGTGCCTGATCGTCTCCCTTCTGCTCAAGTATCCCTGCCCGCCCATTGTTTGACGGAAAATTTTTGCCCGGCTCTGCTTCAGAGCCGGGTTATTTTTCGCCCTTCATGAACCTTTTTGCCTTTGCCGCCGTCTATATAAGTGAAACCGGTTTTCTATTTCAAAAACAGGAGGTGAATACATGGAATTGTTTGAAGCACTTTTGGCGCAGGAACAGGTTACAAAAACGTCACATACCTTTGCAGACCCTTGTTCTGGCGGCGCTCGGCCTGGGCTGCCTCGATGGGGTCTGCCTGGTCAGCCTGGGCCCAGGCCCGGGTGACCATGTTTCCTGCACAGTAGGCACCGCCGCGGCCCAGACGGTCGAAGGCCAGGGAGACGTTTTTCAGATTGGCGCTGGGATAATCCAGCCCATCTGCCAGCAGGAAAAGATTGGTATATTTTCCCCGGAGATTTTTCAGGCTCTCCGGTGCCCCTGCAGAGGCAGCCACCCCCACCCGGGCATAGCCAAACTTCCCTGTCAGGTTCTCCGCGTAGCGGGAGATACGGTCTGCAGCAGCCATATGGACCAGGCGGCTGCCCGTCAGCAGGTCCTGCAGCTCCGGGGCCGTGCGGTTTGGGGTTCTGGCCGTGACAAAAACATCCCTGCGGGCGGTTTCACAATCCGGAAGGAAGGGCTCTAAAACATCGCTGCCCGCATAGAAGGGAATCTGCACACCGTCGCAGCCATAGGAAGCCGCAGTTCCGGCGCACAGCTCCGCCATTTCCCGGCAGGAGAGCTCCGGGGCCTCCAGCAGCACATAGTAGCCCAAATCAGCGGCGGCCTTCAAAAGCTCCGGCAGAATGCGCAGCATCTCGCTGCCCAGCAGCGCAAAGGCGCTGAGCCGGAAGCGGACGCCGGGAACGAGCCCTTTCAGGCCCTTTAATAGCTCCAGAACATACTGCTTGTACCCATTCTCGAAGCACTCCCCTGCCCAGTGTTCCGGCAGCTGCCCGGGGTAAATTGTCATATCCACAATCAGCGCCGATTTGCGCTTTCTGATTTTTTCCTGTAGTGCGTCTATCGACATAGCCAATCCTCCCGCGTTCTCTTTGGATTTATTCAGAGTTTCCTTGAGTATAGCATAGTTTTTGTCGGAAAGAAAGAGGAGAAAAAGCTTCCAGTCTGTTTTTTCGATTCTGGGGCATACTAACGCCATCCTGCAAAAAAGGAGGAATGGAGTATGAACGCAAAAGGCTGGGCGATCTCCGCGGGACTGGGCGCTGCCGCCGGTATGGTGGCCGTGCTGATGATGCCCCGGAACAATCCCACCCGGAAGCTGGCAGCAAAGGCCGCCGACAAGATGGAGGACGTGGCCTGGAAAATTTCGGACACCCTGTCGGACAAATTTGAGGATATGTAAAATTTTCAGCGGCACGCCCGGATTTCGAGCGTGCCGCCAATTTCTTATGTTTCAGGCTTCCTGAACGTCGAGCTGGATCGCTCCATCCTCCATTCGGGCAGAAATGCCGGAAATGGGCTTCTCGAAGCTGTCGATGACCGCCTCGCTGATGGGATCCTCCAGCTCTTTCTGGATGGTCCGGCGCAGATTCCGGGCACCGTAGACCACGGAATAGGCCTTGTCCACCAAGTGCAGCCGGACCTGGTCCGTCCAGGTGAAGGTCAGGCCACGGTTTTGCAGGCTGCTGCGCAGCTCCTCCAGCATAATATCCGCAATGCCCAGGAAATCCTCCTTGGTCAGATGGTTGAAGGTGATGATCTCATCTACCCGGTTCAGAAACTCCGGCCGCAGGAAGCTCTGAAGGGCCTTCATGGTCTTCTCCTTCACCTGGTCCGTATCCGTGCGGCCAAAGCCCATGCCGCTGACACCACCCTCGGAACCGGCATTGGTGGTCATGACGATGATGGCATTTTCAAAATTCACGGTTCTGCCCTGAGAATCCGTAATGCGGCCGTCGTCCAGCACCTGCAGCAGAATGTTCATCACGTCCGGGTGGGCCTTTTCGATCTCGTCAAAGAGCACTACGCTGTAGGGCTTCCGGCGGATCATCTCCGTCAGCTGCCCTGCCTCATCATAGCCCACATAGCCGGGAGGCGAACCGATGAGCTTGGAAACCGTATGCTTTTCCATATACTCGGACATATCCAGCCGGATCAGGGCATCGGTGCTGTCGAACATATCGTTTGCCAGGCACTTCACCAGCTCGGTCTTGCCCACACCGGTGGGGCCGGCAAAGATGAAAGAAACCGGGCGGCGCTTGGGGGAAATGCCAACGCGATTGCGCCGGATGGCCCGGGATACGGCCTCCACAGCGTGATCCTGCCCAACGATATGGGCTTTCAACCGCTCGTCCATGCCCCTGAGCTGCTTGTATTCCTGGGCCTTGATCTTGGCAGCAGGGATCTTCGTCCACAGCTCAATGATGCGGGCCAGATTGTCCATGGTCACAGCAGGAGCGGGGACCTTTTCCAACTCCTCAATTTCCCCGGCGATCTGGCACAGCTTGCTGCGGATGGTGGCAAGGCGCTCAAAGTCCGTATTTTCCGTGTCCTCATTGAGCATTTTCAGCTCCAGCTCATAGTCATCCCGCTCTTTTTTCAGCTCTGCAAGCTTGGAAATCTCCTTGCTGCGCAGATTCACATCGGAGCAGGCCTCATCCAGCAGGTCAATGGCCTTATCCGGCAGAAAGCGGTCCGTAATATAGCGCTCGGAGAGGATCACGCACTGACGGGCAATCTCCGGAGAAATGGAGACCCCATGGAACTGGGCATAGGTCTTGGAAATGCCCTGCATGATCTGGCAGGCCTCCTCAATGGTGGGCTCCGCCACGGTCACAGGCTGGAAGCGGCGCTCCAGGGCTGCGTCCTTCTCGATATACTTGCGGTACTCATTGAAGGTGGTGGCACCGATAACCTGAATTTCCCCTCGGGACAGGGGCGGCTTTAGAATATTGGCGGCATTCATGCTGCCCTCGGCATCGCCTGCGCCCACCAGATTATGAACCTCGTCAATGACCAGGATGATATTGCCGCAGGCCTTGATCTCCGTAATGAGGCTCTTCATGCGGCTTTCGAACTGGCCCCGGAACTGGGTGCCCGCCACCAGAGCGGTGAGATCCAGCAGGAAAACCTCCTTGTCCCGCAGCTTATAGGGCACATCCCCCGCCACAATTCTCTGGGCCAGGCCTTCTGCAATGGCTGTCTTGCCAACGCCGGGCTCGCCCACCAGGCAGGGATTGTTCTTCTGGCGGCGGTTCAGAATCTGGATGACCCGTTCCGTCTCCACGTCCCGGCCGATGACCTTGTCCAGCTTGCCCTCCCGGGCCCGGGCTGTCAAGTCCATGCAATAGTTATCCAGGAACTTATGCTTGCTCTTTTTTTCCTTTTTCGGCTCCTTCTCCTTGGTCTCTGCATTCTCCGGCTGCTTGGCAGGCTTAGGAAATCCGCCGCCAAAGAGCTGATTCATCAGCGGGAAGGTTGCGGTCTGGCTGTCCACCTCGTCGCTTTCGCCCTCGCTGTCGTCCTTCTGGCCGAACATACTGCTCATTTCATCGGAGATCATATCTAAGTCCTCTTCGGAAATGCCCATTTGTTTTACGGCCTGATCGATTTGCGGAATGCCCAGAGTTCTGGCGCATTTGATACAATAGCCCTCATTCAGGGTAACGCCGTTCTCCACCTTGGTGATGAAGATCACAGCAACATTCTTTTTGCATTTGCAACACATCTTTGGCTGCATTCTATTCACTCCTTTGCAGGGTTCGCCCTGCCGCAAGGTTCCAAAATGGAGTCCTTGCGCATTCTTTTGCATGTACTATAGCACATAGCCGTAAAAAAAGGGAAAACAAATTGTGAATGGAAAACAGCAAGGGCGGCCGCGACCACGCCCCTGCTGTTTGAAAACACGCTATTCCTCCTGGAAGGTATCCCGGCAGGAGCACTCGAATTTATCTACCCCGTCGTCATACCACAGGTGGGTCATGTACAGTCCCCCCGGCGGCACCGTCGGGCCCGCTGCCGTGCGGTTGCCGGAATCCAGAATGCCACCGATCTCGCCGGGGGCAATCTTCCCCTCTGCGGCATAGACCACGGTTCCGGCCATGGCCCGGGCCATGTTGTAGAGGAAGCCGTTGGCACAGACCTTCAAAACCACCAGGTTGCCCCGACGCTCCACATTGTAGTAGTAAACCGTTCGAACGGTGGACTTCACATCCGTCCCCACCGAACGAACCGCCGCAAAATCATGGGTTCCAACGAACTGGTCCGCCGCCGCCTGCATGATGGCTTCGTCCAGATGCCGGGGATAAAACCATGCCCGGTCCACATAAAAAGGGTCCTTTAGTCTGGAATTGTAAATCTGGTAGGTATACTCCTTGCGGACGCAGGAGCCGATGGCATTGAAATTTTCATTCACCTCAAAGGCCTTTGTCACCACAATGTCACAGGGCAGATGGGTATTCAGCGCATAGGGAAGCCGCTCCACCGGAATGGTTGAAGTCGTTCGGAAATTCGCCACATAGCACCGGGCGTGGACTCCCGCGTCCGTCCGGCCGCAGCCGGTCACGTGGACGCTGTGGCCAACCACCTGAGCGGCGGCCTTTTCCAGGGTTTCCGCCACGGTTGGCAGATTCTTCTGGACCTGCCAGCCATGGTAGCGGGTGCCAAGATAGGTCAGAAATAAAGCAATATTGCGCATTTCTTCCTCACAGTCCGAAGCCTGCCAGGACAGCAATCACCGCAATCAAAGTGGCCAGTCCGCCGAAGGCGAAGAAGTCATTGCGGCCATAGCGCAGCAGCTTCATCTTGGTACGTCCCTCGCCGCCCTGATAGCACCGGCACTCCATAGCCGTGGCCAGCTCATCCGCCCGGCGAAAGGCGCTGATAAACAGAGGCACCAGCACAGGGATCAGGGCCTTTGCCCGGTCGATAATGCTGCCGGTTTCAAAATCTGCGCCTCTGGCCTTCTGGGCGTTCATGATCTTGTCGGTCTCCTCGATCAGCGTGGGAATGAACCGCAGGGCAATGCACATCATCATAGACAGCTCGTGGACAGGCACATGGAGCTTTTTCAGGGGGCCCAGAAGGCTTTCCAGGCCGTCCGTCAGGGAGATGGGGGACGTGGTATAGGTCAGCAGGAAAGTGCCGGAAATCAGCATCAGAATACGGCTTGTCATGAGGATGGCCCGCTCCAAGCCCTCTGTGGTGATGGTCAGCTTCCAGAGCTTCACCAGCACCACGCCGCCATCGGAATAGAACAGATTCAGCACGCCCGTGAACACCAAAATGATCACCAGCGGTTTCATGCCCGATACAATGGACTTGGGCGGGATCTTCGACACGGAGATGGCAAAAATCAGAAAGCACAGCACCACCCCATAAGAAATCCAGCTCTTGGCCAGGAACAACGCCACAATATAGAGAATTACACCCAGCAGCTTCGTGCGGGGGTCTAAGCGGTGAATCACAGAGGTTCCGGGGAAATACTGCCCCAGGGTAATGTCTTTCAGCATACGCCCTTCCCCTCCTTCAGCCGCAGAAGCTCAGCAACCGCCTGATCAATGGTATAGACATTCTTCACATCCACGCCCATGGAGCGCAGCCGCAAAAACACCTGGGTCACCTCGGGAATGCTCAGGCCCATATCCAGCAGCTCCTGCACGTGCTCGAAAACCTCTCCCGGGGCGGCATCCATGGCAAGGCGGGAGCCGTTCATAACCAGCAGCCGGTCTGTCAGTCTGGCCACATCCTCCATGGAGTGGCTGACCATGAGCACCGCCGCATTCTTAGCTGCCCGATAGGCCCGGATGTTGCCCAGGATCTCCTCCCTGCCCACAGGGTCCAGCCCGGCCGTTGGCTCGTCCAGAATAAGCACTTCCGGCTCCATGGCGATAACACCGGCAATGGCAACTCTGCGCTTCTGCCCGCCGGACAGGTCGAAGGGAGAAACCCCCAGCTGCTTTTCCGTCAGGCCCACAAAGCCCGCAGCCTCCCGGACCCGGCGATCGATTTCTTCCTTGGAAAGGCCCATATTGGTTGGACCGAAGGCGATGTCCTTATAGACCGTCTCTTCAAAGAGCTGATACTCGGGATACTGGAAGACCAGCCCCACCCGGAACCGGGCGGCTCTTGTAAGCTTCTTATCGGACCAGATGTCCTGGCCGTCCAGCAGCACCCGGCCGGAGGTAGGCTTTAGAAGGCCGTTGAGCTGCTGCATCAATGTGGATTTTCCGGAGCCGGTGTGGCCGATGATGCCCACAAACTCTCCGGGATTTATGGAGAAGGACACCTGATCCAGAGCCTTATGCTCAAAAGGGGTGCCAATGCTATAAATATAAGTCAGGTCTTCCACCTGCAAAATTGGATTCAATGTCAATTCCTCCCACACGTCAGGCCTTCAGCCAATCATAAAGTGCCTGCGCGCATTCTTCGGGGTTCAGCGCATCCAGGGGCAAATCAAAGCCCTTTTGCCGCAAAGCCCAGCACAGCTCCACACTGTCCGGGGCCGCAAGGCCCAGCTTGTGCAGCATCTCCACCTGAGCAAACACCTGCTTGGGCGTTCCGTCCGCCGCAACCTTGCCCTTGTCCAGCACAATAACCCGCTGGGCCTGTGCCGCCTCGTCCATATGGTGGGTGATGAGCACCACGGTGATTCCCTTTTCCCGGTTTAGCTTTTCCACAGTCTGCATCACATCCGCCCGGCCTCGGGGGTCAAGCATGGCGGTAGGCTCGTCCAGTACAATGCACTTGGGTTCCAGGGCAATGATGCCCGCAATGGCCACGCGCTGCTTCTGCCCGCCGGAGAGCAGATGGGGGGCGTGCTCCCGGTATTCGTACATACCAACCTGCTTTAAAGCCCTGTCCACCCGGCGGCGGATCTCCGGGGCTGCCACACCCAGATTCTCCGGGCCAAAGGCCACGTCCTCCTCCACCACGTTGGCAACGATCTGGTTGTCCGGGTTCTGGAAAACCATGCCCACGCAGCGGCGGACTGCCATAATTCGGGTCAGGTCGGAGGTGTCGATGCCGTCCACATACACCTTTCCGCCGGAAGGCAGCAGGATTGAATTGAAATGCTTTGCCAGAGTGGATTTTCCGCAGCCGTTGGTGCCTAAGATCGCAACAAAGCTGCCGCTTTCAATGGTAAGATTTAAGTTTTCGAAAACCCGGGTCCCTTTCTGCCCGTCCAGGTCCGGATAGGCATAGGCCAGGTTTTCCACAGTTATAATATCTTCCAAAAGTGGATCCTCTTTTCTCGGGATTTTGTTTTCTCAGGGTGTCCATCTGCCGGTGGAGCCGCAGGGCAGGATCAGGCCGGACTCCTTCACGGGAAGGCCCAGCTCCCCTGCCGCAGTCTTTCCGCCGTGCTCCGGACCAAAGACCACATCCGAGGCATAGCTCACCGCCGAGGGAGCGAGGCCCGTGGTATAGGAGTTGATGATCACGAACAGAGGGTCATCCGTCAGGAGCTTGGCCGTCTGCTGCAAAAACGGGAAGAAGCTGGTTTCCATTTTCCAGATCTCGCCGCCGGGTCCCCGGCCATAGCTGGGCGGGTCCATGATGATGCCGTCATATTTTCGGCCCCGGCGCAGCTCCCGCTGGATGAACTTGCCGCAGTCGTCCACGATCCAGTGGATGGGACGGTCCGCGAGGCCGGAAGCCATAGCATTTTCCTTGGCCCAGGCTACCATGCCCTTGGCTGCATCCACATGGAAAACCTCTGCCCCACCGGCCGCAGCTGCCAGAGTCGCGCCGCCGGAATAGGCAAACAGGTTCAGCACCCTTACGGGACGGCCCGCAGAGGCCACCCTTTCCCGAATAAAGTCCCAGTTGGCCGCCTGCTCCGGGAACACGCCGGTGTGCTTGAAGTTCATGGGCTTGACATTGAAGGTCAGATAGTCTCTGTACTTGATCTGCCAGCGCTCCGGCAGATGATGGTCCGACCAGTGTCCACCCCCTGTAGAGGAACGGATATAGCGGGCATCCTGCTTTTTCCACATTGGATTGCTATGAGGGGTGCTCCAGATAACCTGGGGGTCCGGGCGAACCAGGATATATTTTCCCCAGCGCTCCAGCCGCTCCCCGTCAGAGGCATCCAAGACCTCATAATCCTTCCATTGATCCGAAATCCAAAGCATAGCTTCTCTCCTTCCATTCTCTCTTACCAGATGGGATCGTTCTGGGATCCATCGTCCGTGCTCCAGCCGCCGTTGTCAAAGCCGCCGTTGCCGTCCTCGCTGCCGCCATTGTCAATGCCGCCGTTGCCGTCCTCGCTGCCGCCATTGTCAATGCCGCCGAAGTCCTCATAGGCCTGCTGGTTGTGAACCGGGCACACCACATAAGGGGTATCCGCACCGGGGTTGGCATCCCCCCGGAAGCCGTGCCAGGCAATGGGGTTGCCGTCGTTATCCACCAGATAGACATAGCCATCCTGGTAGTATTCCGACTTCAGGCCGGAATTCATAGCCGCCTTGATCTCATCCACCTCACTCTGGGTCAGCTTCACCAGAGAGCGGGTCTCAATCTGCGCATCGGGGAACAGGCTGCAGAAGGGCGTTGCCACGCCGCCGCCGGTGACACAGTAGTCCACCTGCACGTGCTTGTCACAGTACTCCGTAGGTGCATCCTCCGGATAGCAGTTCACCGTAGCCACCCGGGAAATGCCCCGGGCATCGGCAGAGCAGGCCGCCGTGGCCAGCTTGCCGGAATCCAGGCAGACCGTTACACTCTGGAAGGACGCGCCGCTGTAGAGGGGCACGGCAGGCTTCCCCTCATGCAGAGGCTGCATGACCATCTTCCACAGACGGGCGGCGGGGTTACCGTAGTTGCCAGTCAGATTGATCTGCTCCGGCTGGTTATAGCCACACCACACAGCTGCGGTGTAGTAGCCAGTGTAACCGCAGAACCAGCGGTCCCGGTTGCTGGAAGTTGTGCCGGTCTTACCGGCAATGTTCTGGCCCTGGAAAATGGCTGCGCCGCCGGTGCCGTAGTTGGCGGCATTGTACAAACAGTAGTTCATATATTCCACGGTCTTCTCCCGCAGAATCTGGCGGCTGTCCTGGGTATTGTCCAGAATCAGCTGACCGTCGGAATTATAGACCTTGGTGTAGAGCCGTGCCTCCCGATAGGTGCCATTGTTGGCAAAGGTGGCATAGGCCGCGCTCATTTCCCTTACGGTGGAGCCCACGGTCAGCGCGCCCAGCGCAAGCGGTGCCACGCCCACGTCCGAAAGGCTCTGGCCGTTGGACAGGGCATAGCTGCTGGTCAGGGAATCCTGACCGAAGTTGTATTTTGCAAAGCTGTAGCCATAGTCCGTGCCAATGGCCGTCAGAGTATTGGCAGAAATGGCGTTGACCGAGGAAACAATGCCGGAGAAGATGGTTCTGGAATAGTCGTATTGCCGGCTGTCGTTTCTGGGGAAGGGTGTTCCGTCGTTGTACATCAAGGGCATATCCTTAATGACCGTTGCGGGACTGAAGCCGCCCTTTTCAAAGGCAGGAGCATACACGGAAATCGGCTTCTGAGAGGAGCCCGTCTGCAGCTTCGCCTGGGTGGCCTTGTTGTAGGCGAAGAAGTCCGTCTTCTCTCCCACACCGCCGGACAGTGCCACCACATCACCGGTCCGGTTGTCGATGACCACAATGGCAGACTGGAGCTGCTGGGTGGAGCGGGTGGTGGGGATATTCTCCAGATTGGTATAAATGGTATCCACCTGGTTCTGCACGTTCATATCCAGGGTGGTATAGATATGGTAGCCGCCCTTCTGGATGCGCTCCAGGTAGTAGTTCCGGGTCTTCTCTCCGGCGCTCTCCCAATCCACGCCATCCTGGGCTGCCAGATCGGAGGCCACGTCCAAAATGGCAGCATCCACAAACCAGGAATACACATTCTGAGAGGCGTCCTGGTTGACAGAGGTCAGGCTGCCGCAATTGGGGCAGTAATAGTGACTGCCCTCCTGGTGGAAGGTGCTGACCGTGCCCGCATAGCCGCAGCTTTCGCAGACGGCCCAGCGGTCCGCCGCATCGATGCCCTCTTTGAAGACCATCTCCTGGTTGACTGCCTCGTCATATTCCTCCTGGGTCAGATAGCCCTGGGAGCGCATTTCAGAGAGCACATTCAGCTGGCGGTAGCGGTTCCGCCCCGCGCCATCGCGCATTTCGCCCTTATATTTGAAGACATATTTGGAATAGGGATTGAACAGGGACGGGTTATTGGTAATGCTGATGAGGCTGGCGCACTCTGCCGTGGTCAGGCTCTGCAGCTCCTTGCCGAAGTAGGCAGCGGCCGCACTCTTCACGCCGTAGCAGCCCTTGCCCAGATAGATACGGTTCAGGTACTCATACATAATGAGGTCCTTATCGTATTCCTTTTCAAACATCTGGGCCCGGAAAATCTCCATGACCTTCCGCTGCACCGTAATGCTGTTTTCCTGGGTGACATTTTTGATCAGCTGTTGAGTAATGGTAGAGCCGCCGAACTGAGAGTCCCCGCCGAAGAACATATTCATGCAGGCCTTGACCGTGGTAATCCAGTCCACGCCCTGGTGCTCATAGAAGCGCTTATCCTCAATGGCCACCGTAGCATTGATCAGGTCCTGAGGGATCTCGTCCAGAGTGGCAATCTGCCGGTCCGTGGTGGTATAAATCTGCTGCAGCTGCTGAATATCGCCGTTGCTGTCCACATAATAAAGGAAAGAGGTCTTTTCCAGATCGTAGTCATCAATGGACCAATCCGAGGCTTCCTTCAGAATATCGTTTTGCAGATAATCCCCCAAGGTGCCCACAAACACCACACCGCAGATCAGCAGAATCAGCGCCACCGTCAGCGCCGCGCCAATGGCGATCTTCACCACCGACAGTGCCGTGCTGCCCAGGGTATAAAGCGTCTTCAGCGACCAGTGGGGATTCCACTCCTGCCGCAGCTTCTTTCTCCTTTTCTTTTTGGGATTTTCATTTGCCATGCGTATAACCTCCAATGCCGCTCTGGGCGGATTGTGCCTTTCTTTTGGGTAAGACAGAACTTTCCGTCATATCATCCGCAAATTATAGCATATTCCTGACAAAAGGGAAAGCCCCAATTTCTGAATAATCCGTAAAATTCCCGTCCGGGCAAAAATTTTAACGCTTTTTATTTCTCTAGTATTCCCGGAAAAGAGTTTGAATTATCGGTCTTTTCCCGGATATAATATAGAGAACTCTCCCCTTTCGGAAGGTGCCGAAAAAGGGGAGCATATTTTCCTCTTGATTTTTCCGCCGTCTGGTTGTAGAATACAGACAAAGAGAACCCGTATTCAAAGGAGCAATCTATGGAAGATCAATATGGATCCGACTTTATCACCATCGTGGATGAGGACGGCAAGGAATATGAGCTGGAAGTTCTGTCTACCCTGGAATACAACGGTGAAACCTATATGGCCGTAATTCCCGCCGATGCCGGTGAGGAGGGCGCAGAGCTTTCTCTGGAAGTGAGCATTCTCAAGTCCACCGAGGAAGACGGCGAGCCCCTGCTGACCGCCATTGAAGATGAGGAAGAGCTGAGAGCCGTGTACGACCTCATAATGGAGGAGCTGTACGCGGAGAACGAGACGGAAGAAGAGGACGAATGATCCTTTCTTTCCCTGCTTGGTGCGTGTTGTGTCCTTTTGGACCCACATTTTTGAATTGGGAAGTTAGACTTCCCGGCGGGATTGCAGACCTCCCGCCCTCGCTTTGACGTAGGGTGGACGCTGGGAGCAGAGAACGCCGGGAGCGGCAACCCACCTGCCGTTTCGTGCAGGTCATAATTGGATGCGGTACGGCTAAAGCGGGGTGCCCGGAGGACTTCGGTCCTCCGGGTTTTTTCTGTTTCTTTGTAAATTTCCTTTTTTCCTCTTGAAACCCCGAAAGTTTTCCGCTATAATAACCGGGTCTATCTGCAAAACCTACGCAGAATCGTCAGACCTATGAAAACGAGAGGAAATGATACCATGAGTGCATCCAGCAAGAAGAAGCTTCATGCTGAAGAAGCCAATGCCAAGCTGACCGAAAAGCAGCTGGCTCAGCAGAAGGAAGACAAGAAGGTCAAGGCCTATACCATCGCCTTCTCCATTGTGCTTGTCGTCCTGGTTCTGGTAGCTGCTTTTGTCGGCATTAACCGTGCCGTCTCCAACAGCGGTTCCCGGGAAAAGAAGACCGTAGCTCTGACTCTGGGCGATACCACCCTGAGCAATGCCGAGCTAAGCTACTATTTCATCGACACCGTCAACAATTTCTACTCCCAGAACGGAACCTACGCCGCCCTGTACGGCCTGGACACCACCAAAGCTCTGGACCAGCAGGTCTTTGATGCCGACGCAGGCACCACCTGGGCAGATTACTTCCTGAGCTCTGCCGAGCAGAGCGCCCGGGCTACCTATGCCATCGCCAATGAGGCAGCTGCCAACGGCTACGAGCTCAGCGAAAGCGACCAGTCCCAGCTGGATTCTCTGGAGTCCACCCTGTCCCTGTACGCCTCCGCCTATGGCTACTCCAAGCCCGAGGCCTACCTGAAGGCCATGTACGGCAACGGCGCAACCCTGGACAGCTACAAGGAATACTACCGTGTGAATCTGCTGGCCAGCGGCTATCAGACCGAGTACCGGGACAGCCTGACCTACACCGACGAGCAGGTAGAAGCTAAGGACGCCGAGGACCCCGCCGTTTACAATTCCTACAGCTACAACCAGTATTACCTGAGCTCCAGCCGCTACCTGGATGATGATGCCACCAACGCCGAGAAGGCCGCTGCCGCCGAGGCAGATGCCAAGAGCCTGGTAAGCGATGAGATCAACTCTGTGGAGGCTCTGGATGCCGCCATTGCCGCCCTGGAGGTAAACGCCGACACCACCGCTTCCAGCTCCGCTATGGACGACACCCGTTATACCTCCGTCAGTTCCGTGGTTGCCCAGTGGATCAGCGACAGCAGCCGCCAGGAGGGCGACAAGACCTATATCGCCAACACCTCTACCACCACCGATGACGACGGCAATGAGGTGGAGACCATCTCCGGCTACTACGTTGTGTATTACCGCTCCAGCAGCGACAACAGCACTCCCCTGGTAAACGTGCGCCACATGCTGGCAGGCTTTGAGGGCGGCACCACCGAAAACGGCACCACCACCTACTCCGATGAGGAGAAGGCAGCCGCCAAGGAAAAGGCCGAAAGCTGGCTGCAGACCTGGGAAGACGGCGACGCCACCGAGGAGAGCTTTGCTGCTCTGGCAAACGAGAATTCCACCGACACCGGCTCCAAAACCAACGGCGGCCTGTATGAGAATGTCTACCCCGGCCAGATGGTCAGCGCCTTTAACAACTGGTGCTTCGACGAGAACCGCAAGGCCGGCGACACCGGCATCGTGGAGACCTCCTACGGCTACCATGTGATGTACTTCGTAGGCCAGTCCGATGAGACCTACCGGGAGTATCTGGTCAAGAACGATCTGACCAGCGAAGACTATACCAACTGGTACAACGGCCTGGTGGACGCCCTGGATATGACCGTGGGCGATACCTCCTATATCCGCACCAATCTGGTCATGAAGGCCAATTGATCGCAATTGAATGAATGGCACCTCCTTTGGGAAAGCTTTCCGAAGGAGGTGCTTTTTATGTGGAATTATCTGCTGGCCGGAGCTGCTGCCGGAAGCATTGCGGGGCTGTTCGGTGCGGGGGGCGGTCTGGTTCTGGTGCCCCTGCTGCGGCGGTGCCATGATTTGCCCGACGAGGCCATTTTTCCGGCATCCGTGGCAACCGTTCTGCCCATCTGTATTGTGACCATCCTGGTCTCGGCCAGTCAGGGGGCGCTGCCGGTCCGGGAAGCCCTTCCCTATCTGGCAGGCAGCGCCGCAGGAGGGCTCCTGGCGGGCATTTTCGGCAAAAAAATTCCGGTGCTCTGGCTGCACCGGATCTTGGGGATCTTCATTCTCTGGGGAGGCATTCGAAATCTGTGCAGAGCGTAGCCGCCATTGCCGTCAGCACCGTTCTTGGCTTTCTCTCCGGGCTGGGGGTTGGCGGCGGGAGCCTGCTGATGCTCTGGCTCACCGGCCCCCTGGGCTGGCCTCAGGCCCAGGCCAGAGCCCTCAATTTGCTGTTCTTTCTCCCCGGAGCAAGCCTCGCCACCTTTCTGCGGCGAAAGCGGATCCCCTGGAAACAGCTGCTGCCGGGAATTGCCGCCGGATGTCTCTTCGCCTGGCTTGCCTCTCTGCTTCAGGGACAGCTTCCGCAGGCGTGGCTGCGCCGGGCCTTTGGCATTCTGCTGATCCTCACCGGGATTCGGGAGCTGCGGTACAAGGTCCGGGAATAATCAGAGAATCACCGCTTTTTGAACACCAGATAGCCCTCCAGAATAAGCGACGCTGCCACGGCATCCACCGTGTTTTTCCGCTTTGCTCCATGATAATTGTGGGCGGAGAGGATATTGTGGGCCTCCACCGTGGTTCGGCGCTCGTCCCACATGGCCACAGGCAGATTCGTTGCCGCTTTCAGCTCCTCGGCAAAGGCTCTGCACAGCTCCGCACGGGCCCCCTCTGTGCCGTCCATATTCTTAGGAAGACCCACAACGATCTCCCCCACTTCGTTTTCCTTTGCCAGACGGACAAGGTCCGCCATCAGCTTTTCATGATTCCGGCTGGGGACCACCGTGGTAGAGCCCACAATGGAGCACAACAGATCGGAGATGGCCACACCGGTGCGGGCATCTCCGTAATCGATTCCCATAATTTTCATTTCTCTTTCCTCCTGGCTTGTTTTCTCTATTCTACCCGAAGCGGCACAAAAACGCAAGGGTAAAAGGCGAATTCGCAAAGGACGCTTTTCTTTCGGAGCTTCCCGGAATTCTATCAAAAAAGCAGGAAAAAAGTGAAAATTATTGTTGACATCAGCCCTCCCCTATGCTAGAATGATTCTACCTGTGAAAAAGGGCTCTTTTTTTGTGCGCCTTTTTCAGCCCCGGAGCGATTTCCATTGTAGTTTATCGCTTTCTAAATCTTTTTTTCTAGCCGGGTGTGATACAGGGAGGCAAATTTTAAGGAGGTGCCGTTATGCGCGTGAAAGTCACTTTGAGATGCTCTGAGTGCAAGCAGAGAAACTACAACACCATGAAGAACAAGAAGAACGACCCCGACCGTCTCGAGATGAAGAAGTACTGCAGATTCTGCAGAAAGCACACCACTCACACTGAGACCAAGTAAGGAGGACGCCCCATCATGGCAGAAGCGAAGAAGGAAAATTGGTTCAAAAGAACCTGGGGCAAGGTCTGCAAGTACTTCCGTGAGCTGAAAAGCGAACTGAAGAAGGTAATCTGGCCCACTCCCCAGCAGGTGCTGAAAAATGCAGCCATTGTTGTCGCCTGCGTCATCTGCGTCGGCGTTTTCATCTGGCTGTTTGACTTTGTTTCTCAGGTTGGAATCGACGCCCTGATCGGTGTTTTCCACTAAAGGTAAGAAGTCATGGCAGAAACTGCAAAATGGTATGTGGTGCATACCTATTCCGGGTATGAGAACACCGTAAAAGCGACGATTGAAAAAACCGTCGAGTCCCGTAAGCTGCAGGATCAAATCCTGGCCGTTTCCATTCCTCTGGAAACCGTGACCGAAATCACGGAGACCGGCGCCAGCAAAACCTACGACCGCAAGGTCTACCCCGGTTATGTGCTGGTCAAGATGGTTTACAGTGACGATACCTGGCATGTCATCCGGAATGTCCGCGGAGTTACCGGCTTCGTTGGCACTTCCAGCAACGATCCTACGCCCCTGACTGACGAGGAAGTCTATGCCATGGGCGTGGAAAAGAAGGAGATCATCGTCAACTATTCCGTGGGCGATACCGTCCGCATTATGGATGGTCCTCTGAGCTCCTTCACCGGCACGGTGGAATCCATCGATGTCGACAGCAACTCGGTGAACGTGGTCGTTTCCATGTTTGGCCGGGAGACCACCGTCGAGTTTGAGCTCGATCAGGTTGAGGTCGTTTCCCAATAAACGCATCGGGCCGTTCTTTTCGGTCGGAACGTGGGAGGGGCTTTGGGCCCCGAAAGAAATGCGCAGTGCGCATCATTACCACATCTTATTCAGGAGGTGCTATTCATGGCACAGAAAGTAACTGGCATTATCAAACTTCAGATCAACGCCGCTAAGGCAACCGCTTCTCCCCCTGTCGGCCCTGCTCTGGGTCAGCACGGTGTGAATATCGCAGCATTCATCAAGGAATTCAATGCACGGACCAAGGACATGGAGGGCTACAAGATCCCTGTTGTCATCACCGTCTATGCAGACCGCAGCTTCACCTTCATCACCAAGACTCCTCCTACCCCCATGCTCATCATGAAGGCAATTGGTCTGGAGAAGGGCTCCGGTGTTCCCAACAAGACCAAGGTCGGCACCATCACCAAGGCTCAGATCTCCGAGATCGCCAAGACCAAGATGCCTGACCTGAACGCCACCACTCTGGAAGCCGCTGAGAGCCAGGTTGCTGGCACCTGCCGCTCCATGGGCGTCACCGTCGTCGACTGATAGAATGTTGATCCGGAAGCAAGTTCCGGAAATGTGGGAGGATTTTTCCGCATCACCACTTTAAGGAGGATAATTACATT
>OLYI01000141.1_pt1 | contig 34176 bp, 38 predicted proteins | sample 1644251 | NCBI WGS metagenome assembly OLYI01 (sample SAMEA103958140, study PRJEB25191) | human gut metagenome | biome: human-associated habitat [ENVO:00009003]; feature: intestine environment [ENVO:2100002]; material: feces | place: Germany | collected 2013/2015 | reverse complement strand
CGGCAGACTGCAAAAACTTGTCGGAAAAGCCCGTAAGGGGTTTTTCGACAGTCTGAAGCGAGACTTCTCCGGAGGTCTCGCTTGTGTTATAATCCAAAAAAATATGCGCACCACGGTCTTGGCTCCGAGGTGCGCATCCACAGGAAGATTGGGAACGATGACTCGGGGCAGCTTTGCGATGCCCCAATGAAGAAATTTTGCGCTTTTCAACAGCTTGGGCGATCCGTGCTGGGCCGATGGTCTCAGCGGCCTCCTTTTCGATCTAAAAGATACCGCAGTCCGCGGCTGAGGAGAAGGCCAAGACATACACCGGAGAAGTCGATCCAGACATCGATGAGGCTGGAACCCCGGCCCGGGGAGAAAATCTGGATGGTTTCATCGATGCAGGCAGCGGCCAGCCCCAGAAGCAGAGGCGCGGTCACATGCTCCCGGCAGGAACTATTTCTCCACAGGCCTGTGAGGAAAAAGCCGAGAATGGTGAACTCCGAGAAGTGGGCCAGCTTCCGCAGAACGAACTGCCCTTTGTCACCGAATACGGCGAACAGATCGGAGACGACTTCAAAGATTCCACCGCTGATCTCCTCGGATATGTCTCCGGGGACGAAAGAATTGCCCCAGATGAAGGCAAGGTTCAGAATCACAAGGCACAGATATAACGCGAAGTGCTTTCGGAGGTGCTTCTTTTCCATTACAGAATCCCCAGATGCTCCAGAAGAATCTTCACGCCCAGCAGAATCAGAATCACGCCGCCGACGATCTCCGCCTTCTTTTCGTACTTGCTCCCGAACACGGAGCCAACCTTCACGCCGATGGCGGAGAGCACAAAGGTGGTGGCACCAATGAGCAGCACGGCCAGGAAGATATTGCTGACGCCTGCCATGGCCAGGGAGATACCCACAGCCAGCGCGTCAATGGACGTGGCTACAGCCATGATGAACATGGTCTTTACGGACAGGTCTGCGTCCGGCGTTTCCCCGTCCTCGTCCTTGCTCAGAGCCTCCCGCAGCATATTGATGCCGATGAGTGCCAGCAGGGCAAAGGCGATCCAGTGGTCAATGGCGGAGATCGCATCGATGAACAGCGTGCCGAGATAGTAGCCGATCAGGGGCATCAGGGCCTGAAAGCCGCCAAACCAGGCGCCGCAGACCACCATGGCCTTGGCGGGAGCCTTTTTCATCGCCAGACCCTTGCACACAGAGACGGCAAAGGCATCCATACTCAGGCCAACGGCAAGAATGAACAGTTCAATAACGCCCATGGGGAGGTCCTCCTAAAAGTGGATTTTTACAGGGGCAGATAGGTACAGATCAGATTGATGAGAAATACGGCAGCGCTGCTGCTGAGGGCCACCACCACAAGGCTTTTGCCAAGGTATGCCAGAGAAACGGCAACGATCAGCGCACCGATTCCGGCGGCCAGGGTCCCGGCGCTGGTGAGGATGGCGGGGAAGGTCATAGCCGTCAGGCAGGCATAGGGGACGTAGTAGAGGAAGGACCGGAGAAACCGGCTGCGGATGGGCTTGCGGAAAATGGTCAGCGGCAGCATCCGGATAAGGTAGGTGGTGAGCGCCATAGCGGCGATGTAGACATAGATATTCATACTGCTTCCTTCGCCTCCTCTTCCGAAATGGGGAACAGGGCGGCACAGACACCTGCCGCCAGGACGGTGCAGATGACGATGGCGATACCGGCGGAGATGTTTTGGAACACCGGTACCCAGTCCAGCAGGCAGCTGCACACCAGGGCCAGAATCACGGCAACCAGAACAGGGCGCTCCTTTTTGGCAGGGGGCACCACAATGGCGATGAACATTCCGTAGAGCATAATGCCCAGGGCCGTCCGGATGGCCTCCGGCAGGATGGAGCCTGCCAGACCGCCAAGAACGGTTCCCGCCGTCCAGCCCAGGAAGGGCAGCAGCCCCAGCCCCAGCAAAAACGGCACCGTCAGCGGCTCCTTCCGGGACATGGCCAGGGCGAATATTTCATCCGTATTCATAAAGGCAATGAAAAGCCGGGGGAAGAAGCCGATTTTTTCCCCCATGCGCTGGCTCAGGGCCAGACTCATCAGGGCATAGCGGCTGTTGATAATGAGCTGGGTCAGGATGACCTCCCACAGCCCGGCCCCTGCCAGGATCAGGGTGAGCCCGGCGAACTGGCCTGCACTGGTAACGTTGGTGGCGGAAATCAGAAAGGCATCCAAGACCCGGATGCCCTGGGAGGCAGCCAGGGTACCGAAGCCAAAGCTCACGGAGAGATACCCCATCCCCACCGGCATTCCCCGGCGGACGCCCAAGGTATATTCGTTCCAATTCATGATTTTTCTCTTTTCTTCAAAGACTAGTTTCACTATTCTAGCGCTGTTTTTACGGTTCGTCAAGGGATTTTGTACAAAAAGGCGGGGCAGCCATTTGGCTGTCCCGCAGAGCCTGTGTGCTTAGAAAATGGGCACAACAGCGCCGGAGTAGGTCTCGTTAATGTAGTCCTTGACCTCCTGGCTGGTCAGAGCCTTGACGAGAGCCTGGGTCTTCTCGGTGTTCTCGTTGCCCTCCTTGACCACCAGCACATTGGCATAGGTCTGGGCGGAGACGGAGTTGGGATCTTCGGTGGCGATGGCGTCGGTACCGGCGTTCAGACCGGCGTTCAGGGCGTAGTTGCCGTTGATGACGGCCAGAGCCACGGAGTCACGGACACCGGCGATCTGAGCGGCTTCCATCTCTACAATTTCCACATTCTTGGGATTCTCAACAATGTCCAGAGCGGTGGCCTCCATGCCAACACCCTCCTTCAGGGTGATGATGCCGTTGGCCTCCAGCAGCAGCAGGGCCCGGGCACGGTTGGAGCCATCGTTGGGAATGGCGATCTTGTCGCCGTCGGCCAGATCAGCGATTGCGGACTTGGTGCCGGCGTAGATGCCAAAGGGCTCATAGTGGATTGCGGCAACGCTCACCAGGTGGGTGCCGTTTTCTGCGTTGAAGGTATCCAGGTAGGGCTGATGCTGGAAGTAGTTGGCGTCGCACTCGCCGTCCTCCACAACATTGTTGGGGACCACGTAGTCGGCGTACTCGGTGACCTTCAGCTCCCAGCCGTCCTTAGCCAGGACGTCACCGGCGACCTTCAGAATCTCGGCGTGGGGCGTGGGGGAAGCGGCTACGGTGATGGTCTTGTCGCCGGAGTCCTTCTTACTGCCGCAGGCGGTCAGCGCGCCCAGGCACAGAACCAGGGCCAGAACAATTGCAAGTGTCTTTTTCATTTTTCATTACGCTCCTTATCGTAAGGGTTTTATTTCAACGGGGGATTTCCCGGTGAAAACATATGGATGTTTTTAGTTTTTCTTCCGCAGCCGCTTGTCGCAGCGGTTGGCCAGGCGGGTGCCCAGGGACTGGAAGAGCTGGACCAGAATGATCAGACCGATGACGGCTGCCCACATGACGATGAACTTGAAGTTATAGTAGCCGTAGTTGATGGCCATCTTGCCCAGGCCGCCGCCGCCGATGATGCCGGCCATGGCGCCGTAGCCCAGAATGGTGGCAATGGTGATGGTGCCGCCGGAGATCAGGCTGGGCAGGGCTTCCGGCAGAAGCACCTTGCGGACGATCTGAAAGGCACTGGCCCCCATGGACTGGGCCGCCTCTACAACGCCCTGATCAACCTCCCGCAGGCTGGATTCCACCATCCGGGCCACCAGCGGAAATGCGGCAATGACCATGGGCGGGATGGTGGCGGCAGTGCCCACCTTTGTGCCAACAATCACCTTGGAAAGAGGCAGGGCAATGATCATCAGAATCAGAAACGGAACGCTGCGCAGCAGGTTGATGATGCCGTTGAGAATGGCCATGAGCCACTTGGGCAGGGGGTGAATGCCGTCCTTTTCGCCGGTGACCAGCAGCACGCCCAGAGGCAGGCCTACCACATAGGCAAACAGCACCTCCAGTGCCAGGGAATACAGGGTCTCCCACAGGGCAAAGCCATATTCGCTGGAGATAATCTCCATCTGGGCGGCAACCTTCGCCGCATCGGAAAACAAATCAAACATGTTCCTGCACCTCCTCTGCGCTGACACCCTCACAGCCGTTCAGGAAATCCAGAATTTCCTGCTTCTTGGCGCTGTCCTCCGGCAGGCTGATCAGCATGGTGCCGAAGGCCTTGCCGTCCACATTCCGGGTGGCGGCGCCCATGATGGAGGGCTCTACACCGGTCTGCTTAATCAGCTGTGCAAAGACGGGGGCCTCGGAAGCGCCGCCGTTGAAGGCGATGCGGGCAATGGGCATATTCCAGGCCGCCGCAGGCTCTGCCACGGCAGGGCTCACCAGCCGTCGGCCAGCCTGGGACTGGGGATTGGAGAAGACCTGTTCCACTGCGCCGATCTCGGCTACCTTGCCGGAGTCCAGAATGGCCACCCGGTTGCAGATCTGCTCGATGACGGACATCTGGTGGGTGATGAGAATCACGGTGATGCCCTGCTCCCGGTTGATTTTTTGCAGCAGGCTCAAGATTTGGCCTGTGGTCTTGGGGTCCAGGGCGGAGGTGGCTTCGTCGCACAGCAGCACCTCGGGGTCTGAGGCCAGAGCCCGGGCAATGGCAATGCGCTGCTTCTGGCCGCCGGAGAGCTGTACGGGGTAGGCATCCGCCTTGTCCGGCAGGCCGACGGTTTCCAGCAGCTCCCGGGCCTTTTCCCGGGCCTGCTTTTTGGGCGTGCCTGCCAGCTCCATGGGGAAGCAGATATTGTCCAGAGAGGTGCGCTGCTCCAGCAGATTGAAGCTCTGGAAGATCATGGAGATTTTCCGCCGCTGCTGTCGGAGCTGCTTGTCGCGCAAATCGCACAGGTTTTGCCCGTGGAACAGAACATTGCCGCTGTCCGGCCGTTCCAGCAGATTGATGCAGCGAACCAGGGTGCTTTTGCCCGCACCGGACAGGCCAATGATGCCGAAGATATCGCCCTGCTCGATGGAAATGGACACATCCTGCAATGCATTTACTTGATTTTCGCCGCTGCCGAAGGTTTTGTTTAGCTTTTGCAGCTCGATGATTGCCGCCAAATGGAATTCCTCCTTCAAAAAAGAAACCGTCCCCGCGCCTTAAGGCACAAGGACGGAAAAATCCGTGTTACCACCTTGCTTCGCGCTGCCCTCACGGGAAAGCGCCTCGGGGAGTACCAGCATACTCCTGCGCTGTAACGGGCGCTCCCGTCGCGGGCTCAAAAAATTCACCCCCGCGGCTCCGGAACCATGTTCGGCGGCTTCGTACCTGCCCCTTTCCACCATGCGGGGCTCTCTGAGAGGACTGTGCGCGCTTACTCTTTCCATCTATGCCTTTTTCTGTTCGTTTGCCGACATAATACCCCAATTGAGACGGTTTGTCAATCCCTTTTCTTGGAAAACGCTCAAAGTAGTCCTGTTCGCCTGCTATAAGATTCCCTGATAATCAATCAGGTCCAGCACCTGCTGCCCCCGGGCGGTCAGCGCCAGACTGCCCTGCACGGGGCAGCTTAAATACCAGCCGTCTTCGCAGCCCTTCAAAGGGGAACGGTAGTCAATGGAAATGAGGCTTTTCTTTTCCAGCACTTCCAGCACCGGCGTTTTAGACGGGTCATTTTCAAAAATGGGGGCTTCCTCACCCAGGGCTCTGCCCACCGGCAGGAAGGGCGTCTGGGCGAGAAGCAGCAAAAAGTCAATTTCCGGCTGGGTCATGGTCAGGCTCCTGTCGCAGCCGCCGCAGCCGGTGCAGCCGCCCTTACAGCCGCCGCAGGAGGCGCAATCGTGCATAAGCATTCCGTTCACCGGAGGCTGTTGGCGTGGCGCTTGATGGCCTGGAAGCTCTCGTCGGAAATGACGTGCTCCATGCGGCAGGCATCCGCTGCGGCGGTCTCCTCAGAGACACCCAGATGGATGAGCATTTTGGACAGCACGGTGTGGCGCTCGTAGATGGTCTCCGCCAGGGCACGGCCCTTCTCCGTCAGGAGCAGGCCGCCGTCCTTGCCCACGGTGATATAGTTCTCCTCCCGGAGAATGCCCATGGCCCGGGAGACGCTGGGCTTGGAATAGCCCAAATATTCGCCCACGTCCACGCTGCGGACGAAGGGTGTTTTTTTGCTCAGCACCAGGATGGCCTCCAGGTACATTTCACCGGATTCGTGTACGCTCATAGTTGGTTCCTTTCTTGTGGGAAGCTGCTGCCGCTCAAGCAGTCTGCTCTTATATTATCATGACTTTGTTTTCATTGCAGCGGTCTTCGTGGCGGAGATGCTTCCGCCGATGTCGCGGACAGCTGCCCTGATTTCCGTTACTATACCAAAAAATGCCCCAAAAAGCAAGAGAGCTTCCGTGCATTTTGCAAACAGATAAAGGGCTGCCCAAGGGCAGCCCCGAGAATCTTTATTTCAGCCGCTGGGTCAGCTTGTCGGCACAGTCCCAGATGAGACCCATCAGGGCCGCGAGAATTGCGGTGGGGATGGCCAGCAGGGCCAGAAGCGCCATGGAAACGGCGGTTACGGCTGACAGTGCCAGTTTCCTGCTCATTCTGCCTTGGCCCCGCTGACGATGGTGTAATAGGTGTTGGAGGTGAGCTTGTACACAAGAGCATAGGCCAGGGCGAAGATCAAAAAGCACCCCAGGGCCACCCCGGTGACCAGCACCTTGTCAAGCAGGCCGAACAGCATCAGAATTTTCCACAGGAAGGGGAAGGCGAAGCACAGGTGCAGCCCGGCCATGAGCAGGGGAGAGGCGAAGACCGTGAGCATCTGGGAATTGATGGAGGCCCGGATCTCCCGCCGGGTCATGCCCACCTTGCGCATGATGGCAAACCGGCTGCGGTCCTCGTAGCCCTCGGAGAGCTGCTTGTAGTAGATGATGAGTACGGCAGCGAAGAGAAACACAATGCTCAGCATTACACCCAGAAACAGCAGGCTGCCGTTCAGCTCGTAGAAGCCGCTGCGGTTGGCCTCCCGGCTTTCTACCATGGACATTTGCAGGCCGGGAAGGCCTTCTCCCAGCTTGCCCAGGTCCGCAGAAAGCTTCCGGGCAATGGCCTGTTCCCGGTCGGTCTCCGGTACATCAAAGCCGCAGATCCACTGGAAAGTGCCGGTTGCGCCGGTCAGAAAGCCCTGGCTGTCCTTTGTAACGAGAACCACGGTGGGGGTGACGCTTGACACGGCGGAGCCGATGTCAAAGCACTGCGTCAGCACTTTCTTCACCCGCAGCGTCGGGCCGCCCTCCAGGGCGAAGCTGTCCCAGCTGTAGCGGAGCCGGGAGCAGTAGAGCAGACATTCCCCGTCCTCCAGGGTTTCCTGAGTGCCCATCATCCGGTTGTAGTCCTCCAGAGGCAGGGCAATCACCGTGCCCAGCTGGTCATAGGAGCGCAGGGCGCCATGCTCCTGCCGGTAGGTATCCGCATCCCAGTAGAGCCCTGTATCTGTCAGAAGGCCGCTGGTCTGGGCAGAGCGGTAGCTGTGAATGGGGGCGTCGCCTGCCGCCTGCCGGACGGCTTCCTCCAGAATGGGAGCGCTGTCCGCCATCGTCTGCCAGCTGTCAAATCTGGACGTGATCGTGATACCGTCGGGATAGCGGGCCTGGATGCTGCCCTCTGCGCCGATGTACAGGCTGGCGGTGGAAACCAGCATCACCAGCACCGTGGTCAGCAGAATGCAGATAGAGGCCAGGCCAGCGTCGTTGCGCCGCATCCGGAACATCATGGAGGACACGGAGACGAAGTGGTTTGCCTTGTAATAGTACCTCTTGTTCTTTTTCAGCAGCTTGCACAGCACCACGGAGCCCGCCAGAAACAGGGCATAGGTGGCAAGAATGACCAGAAGGACAGCTATGAAGAACCAGGTCAGGGCCGACAGAGGCTCCTGAATGGCAACGGCCAGATAGTAGGCGTATCCCAGCAGGGCAATGCCCGCCAGGGCCTCCACCCAGAGAAACTTGGGCATCCGCTCGCCCATGCTGGCGGTTTTGATCAGCTCCAGGGGCTTTGCTCGGCGCACCCAGATCAGGGAGTTGAGCAGAAGCAGCAGAAAAATGCCGCCGTAGACCAGAACCGTGATGACCATGGCCTTCGGGCTGAGCCGAATTTTGTAATCAATGGGCTGGTGCAGCAGATTCATCAGCGCCAATTCCGCCGCCTTGCTCATGGCGACGCCAAGAAGAAAGCCGCACAGCAGGGTGATCAGCGCCACATAGAGGTTTTCCCAGAAGAGCACCCGGCTGATGTTCCGTTTGTCCATGCCCAGCACATTGTAAAGGCCGAATTCCTTGTAGCGCTGCCGGACCAGGAAGGAATTGGTATAGAACAGAAACAGCAATGAGAAGACCCCAATGACAAAGCTGCCCAGCCGCATCACAAAAACCGCCCAGCCGCTGCCCCGGACGGAGGCCATCCACGTGGCATCGGTCATTGCGTAGAGAATGTAGAAGATCATGACCATGACGCTGCCGGTGAGCAGATAGGGGAAATACAGCTGCCTGTTTTTCCGGATGCCGTCCCAGGCCAGTCTGCGATAAAGTGCTCTCATGCCTGCTCACCGCCTGTTGCCAAAGTGGTCAGCGTATCCGAGATCAGCTGATACATCTGTTCGTTGGTGTTCCGGCCCCGGTAGAGCTGGTGGAAGACCTGTCCGTCCTTGATGAAGAGCACCCGGCTGGCGTGGCTGGCGGCCTTGGCAGAGTGGGTCACCATCAGGATGGTCCGGCCCTGTTCATTGATGCGGCTGAAAAGCCCCAGCAGTTCATCGCTGGACTTGGAATCCAGCGCACCGGTGGGCTCGTCGGCCAGAATCAGCTTGGGGTCCGTAATCATGGCCCGGGCCACGGCGCAGCGCTGCTTCTGACCGCCGGAGATCTCATAGGGATATTTTTTCAGCAGGGGCAGGATACCCAGCTCCTGGGCAATGGGCTGGAGCTTACCGGGCATTTCCTTGTAGCTCTTCCCGGCCAGAACCAGAGGCAGGTAGATGTTGTCCTCCACCGTAAAGGTGTCCAGCAGGTTGAACTCCTGGAACACGAAGCCCAAATTGTCCCGGCGGAAGGCGGCCATCTGGTCCTCCTTGACCTTGCCCAGGTCCTGCCCATCCAGAATGACGCTGCCTGCCGTGGGCCGGTCCAGGGCGGCCAGAATGTTCAGAAGCGTGGTCTTGCCGGAGCCGGATTCGCCCATGATGGCCACATATTCTCCCTGCTCCACGCTGAAGCTGACGGACCGCAGGGCCTCCACCTGATTGGCACCGAACCGGGTGGTATAGACCTTCCGGACCTCGCTGACTTCCAGTATTTTCATTGCTTGTTTTCCTCCTTGCGTTTTCTGGGGCTATTATAGCAAGGGAAAGCCCGGCACTCCATCGATTCGGCTTACAATTTCCGGGGAAAAACGAACAGTTTTGTAAGAAATGAAATCCCGCCGCTTTCTCGCGGCGGGGATGTTACAGGTGTTCCAGATAGCTTTCCACGTCGAAGGGCTTCAGCTTTTCGTCCTTGCGCAGATACAGAGGATGATGGGGGTGCCCCTTTTTGGTGACGGCGCCGGCGCAGTACCAGCGGGCACCGTACTGCCTGCCGATTTCCAGCATATCCCGGACGCATTGGGGCAGGTACGCCCGCTTTTCAATGATGGCACCCCAGGCAGCCCAGACGGCGGGCGCTTTTGACAGCGAGAGAATATAGCGGAAGGCCTCCATGTTCTCGCGGTGCAGAACCGGATTGCAGACCCGCTCCATGGTGTCCGGATCTGTGGCCCGCTGGGCATAGACGTTGAACATGAGAAAGCTGTCGTAACCGTTGCCAATGGCAATGCGCTCTACGGATTTCAGGGTGTTGTCCAGGGCGTCCGGCTTGGCGGTGGAGGGATTGATGCCGATGCAGATCAGGGGCTTTTCCCCCCGGGTGCCCAGAATGTATCGGTACTCGGAGTAAAAGCAAGGGGCATACAGCCACCGCCCAATGTCATAGTCTGCACTTGGCGTATTGGCGGAGGCCAGGGCTTCTCGGAAGGTCAGCACATCGATTTGCGCGGTAGTACCGCTGGGAATGTGCGCCATCAGCTTTCCTCGTGGGGGAACCACCAGCTTTTCTGGGGGTCATAAAAGCCGCATTCCTCCGGGGTCAGGCTTTTCTGGGCGCACCAGCGCTGGAAGGCGGTATCCAGGAAGGGGTAAACACCCTCCATGGTCGATTGCAGGGGGATGGTTTTGCCGTTCTCCAATTGCAGCTCTACCACGATATTGCCGCCGGTGATCAGATAAAGCTTCTGGCTGACAATGGCGCTGTAGGGATAGGAGACGCTTTTCTTGAACAGGGTGGATACCAGAAAGCTGTCCTCTCCGTAAAAAATGCCATAGCCTAAGTAATAGACGGTGAGGGATGCGCCCAGCAGGAAGACGATGACGCCGCCCCAGAGCAGAACCTGATCTCCCTTGAAGCCGCTGACAATGGCGGCAACGCCCAGAGCGCAGAGAATAACCCCGAATACGCCATAGCGCTTATTGACCCGGACAGCCTTGCCGGACAGATGCTCGGCCTTGTTGCGGAAAAGCTTCTGAAAGCCGATATCCACAAGACGGCAGATGCCGAAAACCAGGGCCGCCGTAACAATCCAAATGAGTGCCTCCATGTTGCCGCCTTTCTTTAAGCCCAGAGGACTGTGTCCACGGGAATGTCAAATTCTTCTGTTTCCAGCTCCGGCAGCACCTGAAAATCGTAGCACAGGGCTACCGTGGGATGATTTGGCTCCCGGGAGAGAAATTTGTCGTAAAATCCGCCGCCGTAGCCGATGCGGTGGCCCTGGGGGTCAAAGACCAGGCCGGGCATCAGCACCAGAGCCTCCGGGTCTGCGGCCACGGGACCGTCGGCGATGGGCTCTGGGATTCCTGCATAGCCCTTGGCAACGGCGTCCAGGTCGGACAGGAGAATGAACTTCATCTCGTCGCCGTAGACCTTGGGCACGGCAACGGCCTTGCCGTCCAGCAGGGCCTGCCGCAGCATGGGCACGGTCCGGACCTCCTGATTGTAGGGCAGGTATCCATAGACGGTCTTTGCCCGGGCGTACTGGGGGCAGGCCCGGAATTTCTCCCCCAGAATGCGGCTTTTTTCTTCGATTTGCGCTTCGGTCATGGCCCGCTTTTGGGCACGGATCTGCTGCCTCAGCTCTTTTTTATTCACCATCTTGCGTTTCCTCCTGCTCTGCTGCCTTCCGGGCCGGTTTGCGGAACATCCGGAACCATAGGAAAATGGCAATTTGTCCGGGAATGCCCAGCAAAAACAGCTTCCATACGTTTGCGTGGGTGAAGACCAGCAGGGAAATATACAGGCTGGTCAGGCTGCCCCAGACGATGACGGAGATCAGCGCCCGGTTCCAGCTGAACATGCCCCAGGCGGAGCGCAGGCTCAGAAGAACAATGGCGTTGACGGGAATGGCATAGACAAAGGCCACCCAGCTGCCGGGAATCCGGAAGGAGGAGATGACCACGAAGAAAAACAGCGCCACGAACCACACAAGGGTGCTGACCAGTGCCTGGATAATGCCTTTCCTGGCCGTGGGCCGTTCCGGCTCCTGCAGCCCGGCTCCGGCGGGGGAGTCGCTGCTGACCAGCGCGTCCATGGTAACGCCGAAAAGCTGCCCCAGCTGCATCAGCGTCAGAACATCGGGGACGGATTCTCCCCGCTCCCATTTGGAGATGGCTTTGTCGGAATAATTCAGTTTTTCGGCCAATCCGGCCTGGGTCAGCCCTGCTGCCTTTCGGAAGGAGGCAATATTGCTGCCGATCCTGGCTTTGATCTTCTCGTCGTCCATGCTTGTCCTCCTGCGTATGTACGATCCTATCTTTAAGATTAGTTTAACATAATCCGAAGGGCATTTCAACAAGCAAATTGTGAACGAAAAGCATTTTGGGGCTCCCCAAGAAGGGGAGCCCCGGAACTGCTGCGGATTATACTGCGTGCCCTGTGCTCTGGATCACGCCGACCACCCGGTCCACAAGCTCCTGGCACAGGGGCTTGCTCTCGGCCTCTACCATGACCCGGATGACGGGCTCCGTGCCGGACTCCCGGACCAGGATTCGGCCGGTGGAGCCCAGCTGGGCAGTAACCTCGGCAATGGCTTTCTGCACGGCAGGGTCTGCCTGGGCTGCGGCCTTGTCGTCCACCCGGACATTTTTCAGTACCTGGGGGTAGAACGTAAAGCCCTCGGAAAGCTGGCTCAGGGTCTTCTTTTCAGCGATCATGGTTTCCATGATCTTCAGGCTGGTGAGGATACCGTCGCCGGTGGAGGCATAGCGGGAGAAAATGATGTGGCCGCTCTGCTCGCCGCCCAGACGGTAGCCGTTCATCATCATGTTTTCGTAGACGTACTTGTCGCCCACCTTGGTCTTCTCATAGCGGATGCCGCACTCGTCGAAGGCCTTGTACAGACCGAAGTTGCTCATAATGGTGGTCACCACGGTGTTGCCCATGAGCTGCCCTTCCTCTTTCAGGTGCTTGCCGCAGAAGTAGAGAATATGGTCTCCGGTGACGACCTCGCCCTTTTCGTCCACCGCCAGGCACCGGTCCGCGTCGCCGTCAAAGGCGAAGCCTGCGTCCAGACCGTTTTCCACCACAAACTTTTGCAGGCCCTCAATGTGGGTGGAGCCGGCATTGGTGTTGATGTTGTAGCCGTCGGGCTGATTGTTGATGACATAGGTCTTGGCGCCCAGGGCGTCGAACACGGATTTGGCAATGTTCCAGGCGCTGCCATTGGCGCAGTCCAGACCGATGCGCAGACCCTTGAAGGAATACAGGCCCAGGCTGATCAAATAGCCGATGTACCGGTTTCGGCCGGACACATAGTCCACCGTCCGGCCAATCTGCTCCCGTTTGGCGGCGGGGAGCTCCTCCCAGCGGCGGCCGAAGCACTCCAGATTTCCGTCAATGTAGCGCTCAACCAGGGCGATGACGGACTCGTCCATTTTTTCGCCGGAGCTGTTGATGAGCTTGATGCCGTTGTCGTAGTAGGGGTTGTGGCTGGCGGAGATCATAATGCCGCAGTCGAAGCCGTCGGTTCGGGCCACGAAGGCCACGGAGGGGGTGGTGGTTACGTGCAGCAGGTAGGCATCCGCGCCGGAGGCCACCAGACCGCCCACCAGGCTGTACTCAAACATGTAGCTGGAACGGCGGGTATCCTTGCCGATGACGATTCGCGCCGGATCGTCGGAACCGGCCCGGCGCTTCAGCTGGCCATAGTACCAGCCCAGGAAACGCCCCACCTTGAAGGCGTGGTCGGCAGTCAGGGTTACGTTGGCTTCGCCGCGGAAGCCGTCAGTGCCAAAGTATTTTCCCATAGGTATCCTCCTCAGTCTTTCCGCTTGGCGACAATGTTGCCGCCGGTTTTCCAGATGCTATCCGGGGGGACCACCCCGCGCACGCAGGAGGTGGGATAGATATTGCTGTGGGGGCCAATGACCGTTCCGGGGTTCAGAACGCTGTTGCAGCCCACTTCCACGAAGTCGCCCAGCATGGCGCCAAACTTTTTCAGCCCGGTGGGAATCTGCTCGTCTTTGGACTTGACAACGACCAGGGTCTTGTCGGACTTGACGTTGGAGGTCAGGCTGCCTGCACCCATGTGGGATTTGTAGCCCAGGATACTGTCGCCCACGTAGTTGTAGTGGGGGACCTGCACATTGTCGAAGAGAATGACGTTTTTCAGCTCTACGGAGTTGCCAACCACGCAGTTTTCGCCAACCAGAGCGCTGCCCCGGATGAAGGCACAGTGGCGGACTTCCGTTCCGGCCCCAATGATACAGGGGGCGCCTAAGTAGGCGGTGGGGGCAATGGTGGCCGTTTTATGGACCCAAACGGTGGGGGAAATCTCGGTATAGTCACTGCCAAGCTGTTTTCCCAGGTCGAGGATCAGCTGCTTGATTCCGGCAAGTGCCTGCCATGGGTAAGAAAAGCCCATCAAATAAGGGCCTGCAATGCTGTGGGAAAAGTCAAAAAGGTCTTTTGTTTGCAGCATGGGGTATTTCTCCTTTCAGCGGAAGAAACCGCATACCGCTACTATACATCAGGGGCGGTGGCCGTGTCAATTCCTTTTTTAGCTTAAAAAGATAAAAATATTGTTAAAAAGATAAATGAAAAAGAAAGCAAAATCCGCCTCTCGGCTTCCGGGCAAGAGCATGGCCGCATTCTTTGCGGTGCTGTTCGGAAGCGGAGAGGCGGATTTCCCCAACGCCCCATCAGGGCATTGTCAGCTGCACCTGGTCCAGGAGCAGGCGGTCGGCAAGGCGGGAGATGAAAGCGGCATTGCTGGGGCGGGGGATTTTGCCGTTGCTGTCTGGCTGGAAGATCTGCCCCCACTGCTCATCACTGCGCCGCTCCCAGGCATGCTGAATGGCATTGCGGATGGAGCGCTCCACCTGGGTGGGCGAGCTGGAAAACTGTTTGGCTACGCTGGGATAGAGCTCCTTTGTGATGGACTGCATGGGGTTGCGAACCATCAACAGCACAGCCTCCCGCAGATAGGCATAGCCCCGCAGCTTTGTGGAGATGCCAAGGGAAATCAACAGATTGGAGACATGTGTCTTGGGATCCGGCGCGCTAAGCTTGGGACGGGGCTTTTGGTTGCTCAGATCCCGCACACGCTTGGCAATGGCCCGGATATCGCATGGTTTAACCATCAGATATTCTACCCCCAGTTTGGTGGTGGCGCCGATAACGTAGTCATTGACAAGACGGGTCGTTGCCAGCACGGTGGGGCGGATGCCGGAATCGGACAGCACCTGCAGAAGGGTCAGACCGTCCAACTCCGGCAGCATCAGGTCCATGATCAGAAGATCCGGCGTTGCATTGCGCAGAATCTCCAAGGCCTCCTTCCCGGTTTGGCAGGATTGAATGCGATAATTTCCCTGTAGAGCATTTATCAGGTTGTTGCGGAATTCCTCGGAACTGTCAGCGATCAATAACGTCATGGTTTCCACGAGGATATGCCCCCCTTGTTGCAGAATGTGAGTTAAGAATAGCATACGAGGTTTTCTTTTTCAATGTGTGTGGAATGACTTTTTATCGACCATTTTCGACAATTTCCGACATTTCACGAATCAAAAGTCCGGTGCGCCTGATTTGTGCGCACCGGACAGAAGTATTTATCGCATATTGACTACGGATTGGTGCCAGAATGACGGTTGAAATAATCAAACCACTCTTGAAAACTGCCTTCTGAGGGCATTTCGCTGCCATCCTCTGCCGAAGAAACGGCGTTGTCCCGGGGCTTTTCGCCCAAAATGATATTCAGTGTCAGCTCCTTGCCGCTGCGGTAAATCGTGACGGTGGTTTCATCTCCGGGGGAGAAGCTGCGCAGGATGCGGGCCAGATCACTGAAGCTGCCAATCTTCTGCTCACCCAGGGCAATGATGATATCTTTGGCCTGGACGCCGGCCTGCTCGGCAGGGGAATCGGCCTCCACGGAGTCCACATAGGCACCGCTGGGAATACCATAGTTTTTTACCGCCTCTGGGTCTACGTCCATACCCATAATGCCGAGGTAGGCAGAGCTGATGTAGCCCTTTGTTTGCAGCTCTTCCAGATTTCGCTTCAGGTCATCAATGGGAATGGCGAAACCAATGCCCTCAATGCTTGCGCCGGAGGAAGAGGTGCCGGAGTATTTGGCGGTGGTAATGCCGATGACCTCGCCCTTCATATTGAACAGGGGACCACCGGAATTTCCGGAGTTGATGGCGGCATCGGTCTGGAGCATGGTGGTGTAATTATTGTCCGAGGAAATCTGGCGGTTGATGCCGCTGATGTAGCCCACGGTCTGGGTGGCGTTCAGGGTTCCCAGAGGATTGCCAATGGCAACCACCATGTCGCCGATCATCAGCTCACTGCTGGAGCCAAGGGTAACGGCCTGGAGATTCTGGGCATCCACTTTTAGAAGAGCCATGTCTGCGGTGGTATCGTGGCCGATTACGGTGGCTTCAAAGCTTTCGTCGGACTGGGTGGTGACGGTAACGGAAGCGGCGTCCTCTACCACATGGTAGTTGGTGACGATGTAGCCGTCCTCCGTCAGAATGAAGCCGGAGCCCGTGACCGTGGCGTTCATGTGCTGGCCGTTCAGGGTCATGCTGGTATCGCAGGAGATGGCGACCACGCTGCCCACGTTTCGGGCATAGACCTGAGCCGGGGTCAGTCCCTGGGTAGGGACCACGGTACCGGCCTGAGAGGCCCCGGCGGAGCGGTTCAGAGTATTGATCTGGCTCTGCAGATCTGTCAGCTGCCGGTTCAGGGCGGCAACGGTCTGGGCGCTTTCTGCCTGTGCGCGGCTGGCGGCGAGCCGGTAGGTTACGGCGCAGCTGCCGAAGAGTACCAGTGCCGCGGCGGCAGCGCAGACAATGCGCTTGTCCCTGCCCTGACGGGCAGGGCGCACCTGCTTCTCCCGGCTGTGCTTTGCGGCTTTGGCCTGGGACAGGGGATGGGTATCATAGTAGCCGGAGTAGGGGGAATTCGCATAGGGCGAAGACGGCTTCTTCCCTTGCGTCTCAGCTGTGGACGAAGCATTGGGAGACGGTTCTACCAGAGGTTCCCGGTCGGTATCGGCCGGTGCCTCCCGGAGCGGTTCTGCTGCTTCGGGGGCGGTTTCCTGTACGGTTTCCGGTGCTTCCTCGGGCGCGGGGGACAGTGAATCCAGATCTGGGGAAGCTGTTTCGTCGTAGCTGCTCATGGCAAGCCCTCCTCGTGACGATTTGGTTTTCCCTATCATACAAAAAACGGCAGATTCGTCAAGGAAAAGCCGCCAAGCCTTTTTTGCAGGCAGACCTGCCAAAGGCCTGCCTGCAAAGCTTCCCCTTACTTCTTGTGGAAGGACATGCAGTCGGTGCACTGGTCCTGGGTGGGATTGCATTCATGGGTGCCTACCAGAATGGAATCCAGGGAGCAGTAGTTCTCGGTTCCGCAGTGGTGGGCGCACTGATTTACGGTACATTCGATGCACTTGTTGGCGTGACAGTTCATAAAAGGTCCTCCTTGGCTTTTTTGTGAGAACGCTGCTGCGTTCAAGGCTATTTTGACCCAAAACACCGCTGAAATACTGGAAAATTATGGATTTGGCAGGCATTCGGCACAGCCGGATGCAACAGGTATTTTTGTATCGATTTTCATTGACAATTCCCACCCGGGAATGTATAATGTATGCGGAATTTGTTGGGGATCTGCAGAGTTACCTCTGCACAGCATTTTCCGGAAGATTATCGAAGATGGAAAACTGTCTTTGGAAAGAAAGGAAATTTGCCATGATTTACAGTGCAGAAGTACAGAATATGTGCTCCGTGGCTAAGGGCGCCTACCATGGCCCCGCGCCCATTCCCGAAGAGGGAAAGTGGGTCCAGGCTAAGGAGATCAAGGACATCAGCGGCTTTACCCACGGTATCGGCTGGTGCGCTCCCCAGCAGGGCGCCTGCAAGCTGACCCTGAACATTAAGGAGGGTGTCATTGAGGAGGCTCTGGTGGAGACCATCGGCTGCTCCGGTATGACCCATTCCGCCGCTATGGCTGCTGAGATTCTCATCGGCAAGACCATTCTGGAGGCACTGAACACCGACCTGGTGTGCGATGCCATCAATACCGCTATGCGTGAGCTGTTCCTGCAGATCGTTTACGGCCGCAGCCAGTCCGCATTCTCCGAGGGCGGCCTGGTTGTGGGCGCTTCTCTGGAGGACCTGGGCAAGGGCCTGCGCAGCCAGGTCGGCACCATGTTCGCCACCAAGTCCAAGGGCCCCCGCTACCTGGAGATGGCTGAGGGCTATGTCACCCGCGTTGCTCTGGACGAGGACAACCTGATCATCGGCTATGAGTTTGTAAACCTGGGCAAGATGATGGACTTCATGAAGAAGGGCGACGATGCAAACACCGCTTATGCCAAGGCAAAGGGTCACTATGGCCGCTTTGACAACGCGCCTAAGTACATCGACCCCCGTCAGGAATAAGAGGAGGACGAAACAATGGCTTTGTTTGAAAGTTACGAAAGAAGAATTGACAAGATCAACGGCGTCCTCGCTCAGTACGGCATCTCCTCCGTGGAAGAGTGCCGGGATATCTGCAAGGCGAAGGGCTTCGACCCCTACGAGATCGTCAAGGGCATTCAGCCCATCTGCTTTGAGAACGCCTGCTGGGCTTACACCGTGGGCGCTGCCATCGCTCTGAAGAAGAACGTCAAGACTGCCGCTGAGGCTGCAGAGGCCATCGGCATCGGCCTGCAGGCATTCTGCATTGACGGCTCTGTGGCTGAGGACCGGAAGGTCGGTCTGGGCCATGGCAACCTGGGCGCTATGCTGCTGCGGGACGAGACCAAGTGCTTCGCCTTCCTGGCCGGTCACGAGTCCTTTGCCGCTGCCGAAGGCGCCATCGGCATTGCCCGCTCCGCCAACAAGGCGCGTAAGGAGCCTCTGCGGGTCATCCTGAACGGTCTGGGCAAGGACGCCGCCCAGATCATCTCCCGGATCAACGGCTTTACCTATGTGCAGACCAAGTTCGACTACTACACCGGCGAGCTGAAGATCGTCAAGGAGTACAAGTACTCCGACGGCGAGCGCGCGGCTGTCCGCTGCTTCGGCGCTGACGACGTCCGCGAGGGCGTGGCCATCATGCACCACGAGGGCGTGGACGTTTCCATCACCGGCAACTCCACCAACCCCACCCGTTTCCAGCATCCCGTTGCCGGCACCTACAAGAAAGAGTGCATCGAGCAGGGCAAGAAGTACTTCTCCGTGGCCTCCGGCGGCGGCACGGGTCGTACCCTGCATCCCGACAACATGGCGGCCGGCCCCGCTTCCTACGGCATGACCGATACCATGGGCCGTATGCATTCCGACGCCCAGTTCGCCGGTTCCTCCTCCGTGCCTGCCCACGTTGAAATGATGGGCTTCCTGGGCATGGGCAACAACCCCATGGTCGGCGCTACCGTTTCCGTGGCTGTGGCTGTTGAGGAAGCGCTGAAGAAGTAAAGGAACACTTTCCTTTCCCAAGTAACAAACAAAGAAGCACATCCTGCCTGAGAAATTAGGCTGGATGTGCTTCTTATTTTTATTCCAGCGGTGCATTTCGCCTTCTATACTCTATAAAGAAGCGTTCTATTTATAAATAAGAATAAATTATTTTTCTTCTAGGCGTTGACAAATATGAGTCAACGTGCTATTATGCTCTCGAGGTGATTGACATGGCAAAGCTTATCTCCGAATGTCCCGTCTGCGGTAATGATTTGAATATCACAAAGCTTCAATGCCCCTGCTGTGGGATGGAACTTTCAAACTCTTTTGAAATCAGCCCCTTTGATAAACTGGACAATGACCAGTACCTGTTTCTTACCACATTTCTGAAACACCGTGGAAACCTGAAACTGCTGCAGGAAGAACTGAACATCTCCTATCCCTACGCGAAGAAGAAACTGACGGAACTGCTCAGCGCACTGAATCTCACACAGGAAAACGACGAAACATTTATAAAGGAGGATGTTAATATGCAAATCCAGTTTGAAAGTAAGGAAAGCAATCGCGCCGGAGATATTGTCAGGAGGAAGCTCATGGAAAACGGCGGACGTGCCATCGTGACATCCATCAGCGGCAATCGGTACGGCATAAAAGCGGACACGGACGGTCAGCACATTCTGTGCAATGAACTGCCCCCAATCTATACCTATGATGTCTTTGACGTGATCGTCGATCTGCTAAAAAAGCAGCCGAACCACAGAGCCGGAAAAGGAAATGCCCGAAACTACAGGCTTGGTGAGGCCGGGTGTGAAGAAAACACCGTCGCAGGCGCTATTCTGAAAAACTACTTTGGCAAAAGTGCAGGCGAGTCCGGCGTTGACCCGGTGTTTGTGTTGGCCGCCGTTCTGGAATGGGCTGGAATCGCGCATAATCGCCGGGGCTATCTGGAACTTACCGCCGCGTATTCGGAGGAATTATAAACTTGCTGGTGTTTCTGTTGTCTTTTGTCATATCATTCCTGTGGTTCTTTCTGTTCAAGCACAACAAATATTAAGCGCCGCGCCATCCCCAATTAAAAGGCCGCAGGTTCAAGCCATCGCCTGAACCTGCGGTTCTTTCCGTTCTTCCTCAATCCTCGTCCCAGTTGTGCCAGACGTTCTGGACGTCGTCGTCGTCGTCCATGATGTCCAGCAGCTTCTCCATCAGGGAGATCTGCTCCGGGTCGGTGAGCTTCTGGTAGTTCTGGGGTACCATTTCGATCTGGGCGGATACAAAGCTGTAGCCCTTCTGCGTCATGGCGTCGGCCACGGCGTTGAAATCGTCGGGGTCGGTGTACACGGTGAACACGTCGTCCTCGGCCTCGAAATCATCCGCGCCGCAGTCCATGGCGTCCATCATGACCTGGTCTTCCTCGTAGTCGCCGTCCTCGTTGTCGATCACCAGCACGCCCTTCTTGTCGAAGGACCAGCTGACGCAGCCCGTCGCGCCCAGATTGCCGCCGAATTTGTCGAAGTGGTGGCGCATGGAACCGGCAGTGCGGTTGCGGTTGTCGGTCATGGTCTCCACGATCACCGCCACGCCGCCGGGGCCGTAGCCCTCGTAGGTAATGGTCTCGTAGTTGTCGCCGCCTGCGCCTGCCGCCTTTTCCAGGCAGCGCTTGATGTTGTCGTTGGGCATGTTGGCGGCCTTGGCCTTGGTGATGACGGTGGCCAGACGGGAGTTATAGGCGGGGTCTGCACTGCCGCCCTCCTTCACCGCGACGATCAGCTCTTTGGCGATCTTGGTGAAGGCTGCCGCGCGCTTGGCGTCCTGCGCGCCCTTGGTTTTCTGGATGTTATGCCATTTGGAATGTCCGGACATAGGTATATCTTCCCTTCAGCGAGTATATTCAAAAATCTTATCTATTTTATCAGAATCCGTGACAAAAATCAACACTTTCTCAATAGAATTTCATGCAGTCCCGGTGGGTTTCGGAAATTTTCACCTGAACCTCCGGGAACGCGGCGGCGATTTCCTCCGCCAGCACGGCCACGACGGGGTTCTCCGTGGCAAAATGCCCCGCGTCGATCAGATTCATCCCCAGCGTCTGCGCGTCCCAGAACTCATTGTACTTGATGTCCGCGGTGACGAAGGTGTCGCACCCGGCCTCGAAGGCGCTCATCAGCTCGTCGGAGCAATGCCCGCCGCCCACCGCCACCAGGCGAACCGGCTTGCCGCCGTCCACGTAGCGCAGTCCCTCGGCGTTCAGGCTGCTCTTGACGGTTTCCAGAAATTGGGAAAGGGGCTGCTCCTCTACCCTGCCCCGGCGCAGAAGTCCCCACTGCCGCCCCTGATCGTCCCGGAAAAAGGGCGGGATGGTCTCCACGTCGTTCAGTCCCAACGTAGCCGCCAGCACGTCGTTGACGCCCCCTGGGGCGCAGTCCAGATTGGTGTGGGCATTGACGGCGCTGATGCCGTGGCGGCAAAGGGTCATGATGCTCCGGCCGACGGTCGTTTCCTCCGTCACGGATTTGAGCGGGTCAAAAATAATTGGATGGTGGGTGACGATCAGCTCCGCGCCCCACTCTACCGCCTCCCGGCACACCCCCTCGAAGGGGTCGAGCGCCACCAGACCCTTGGTAACGGGGGTTTCCCGGCTGCCGCAAAGCAGCCCCACATTGTCCCAATCCATTTTCATGTAGGTTGGGGCAAAGGTTTCTACGTACTTGAGAATGTCAGCTACAGTCGTCATCGGTCAGTTCCTCCAAAATCGCTTTGTAGTGCCTGTATTTTTCCTCGTCCCCGCCGGACAGCCCCGCAACGGTCTTGCGAAGGCCGGAAAGCACACTCTCCCGGAAAGCCGGAAGCAGTTCGCTGCCGCTGCGGCGCAGTGCCGGGGTGATGTAATACTCACCGTCGGTCAGCGTCTCCCCGGGGGCGTAGACCACTTCCATGACGGGGTAGATGAATTTCCCGTCCTTCGCCAGCGTCTCCTGACGGATGGCGTAGCCCTGACGGTACAGATACCGGCGCAGCTCCGGCCGCTTGCTCTGGCACTGGAGGATCAGCCGGTAGCGTTCGCTTTTCAGCCAGGGCGCGGCGTCCAGAATGGACATCATGGTGTCCGCCCCCATCCCCGCGCAGACCATACAGTCAAATTCCCGGGGGACATCGCGGATGCCGTCGGACAGGCAGAAGGACATTCTCTCCTTCACGCCGAATTTTTCCGCGTTGCGAATGGCGCTTTGCAGGGGCATTTCCCGGACGTCGGAGGCAATGACCGCGCTGGCGATGCCGTTTTTCAGAAGGTAAATGCCGAGATATCCGTGGTCACAGCCCACGTCCGCCACCCGGTCGCCGGGATTGACATAGCCGCAGCAGGCCAACAAGCGGTTGGAAAGGGGTATTTTCACGGGCGTCCCTCCTTCTATACGAAAAAAGCCATCCCGGCAATTGTCCGGGATGGCGCTGCCGGTATTTTATCCGTTCTGCTTCGCGGCTTCGTTGGCCTCGTAGGCTTCCAGGAAATTGTTCAGCTGGGCGAGGAACGGCTCGCAGTCCACACCGTGGACCATGCAGGCTTCCTCAACGGTCTCGCCCCGGGAAGAGGGGCAGCCCAGGCAGTGCATACCGATGGCAAAGAACAGGGGTGCGGACTGGGGTGCGACGTCCAGAATGTCCCCGATGATGGTATCCTTTTCAATTTTTACAGCCATTATAATGACCTCCTTGTTTTTATCTGCGATTATTATAACCGCACACGCCGAAAAAAACAAGAGGGAAGTCACAAAAGATACGCAGCCTCTCCGCAGATTTTTTGTGGCGGGGTGGTCGATGATCAGAGCATCCGTCCTCGCCCATCCAGACAACACCCGCAAAATCCGCTTCTTTCCCCATAGAATTGGCCGGGCAGCGCTGCATCCCCTTTGCCACGCCGTTTTCCTGTTCAGCCCCGACGTACCATGTGGTAAAACGCACCTTCTCCAATGGATGTTGTCTGTTGAATCGGCTCGCCGACAATGCGGAATCCCGCCTTTTCATAGCACCGGATCGCCCGCTGATTCCATGTTCTGACTTCCAGGTACATAGGTTTCCCGGGAAACAGCGTCTGCGAAATTTCCCACGCTGTCCGGGTCATCTGCTGCCCGTAGCCCTTGCCGCAGCAATCGGGATTCACCCCGATTCCGAAGAACACCTCCGGGTCTTCCCCGTTCAGATTGATAAAGCCGACCAGATCTTTCCTGTCATAAAAGGAATACAAATGGTTCTCCGGATTCGCAAACCCGAACCCCCGCTTTTTCTGTTCCTCATAGGAAAGGCTGTTGTAAATCGCGTATTCCCCGGGATATTTCCACCGGGCGATGCAGTATTTTTCTTCTTCGGTCATTTTGTGATACTCAAGCATGTTCTTCCTCCTGAAAATGGTTTGATGCTCGGTTTACCCGCTACATTATAGCAAGGAAACGGGAAAAGTCAACCTGCCCGTATCGACCGTGTCCTTCCGATTTCATCAAAACAGTTCGCCCTCCAGCCTGAGAAGTCTTAGGCCGGAGGGCGTCGGTTCTGTTTTGCTTATTTCGTCTCGTTGGTGCCATAGTAGGCGTTGAGATACATCTGCTTGATCTCGCTCATGAGGGGATACCGGGGGTTCGCGCCGGTGCACTGGTCGTCGAACGCCTGCTCCACCATGCTGTCCAGACGGTTCAGGAAGTCGGTTTCGTCAATGCCGTAGTCCCGGATGGTCTTTTTGATGCCGATTTTGGCCTTCAGCTCGTCGATGGCCGCGATCAGTTTTTCCAGCTTCTCCTCGTCCGTGGCGCCGCCCAGCTTCAGATAGTCGGCGACCTCGGCGTACCGTGCCAGGGTGTGGGGATGGTCGTACTGGGAGAAGGTACCCATCTTCGCAGGAACCTCGGCGGCGTTGAAGCGCAGGACTTCGTCGATCATCAGGGCGTTGGCAACGCCGTGGGGCAGATGGTGGAACGCGCCCAGCTTGTGCGCCATGGAGTGGCACACGCCCAGGAAGGCGTTGGCAAAGGCCATACCGGCCATGCAGGCGGCGTTCGCCATGTTCTCACGGGCCTTGGGATCCTTCGCGCCGTTTTCGTAGGCGGAGGGCAGGTTCTCAAAAATCAGCTTCAGGCTCCGCAGCGCCAGACCGTCGGTGTAGTCCGTGGCCATCATGGAAGCGTAGGCTTCCAGCGCATGGGTCACGGCGTCGATGCCGGAGGCGGCGGTCAGACCCTTGGGGGCGTTCATCATCATGTCGGCGTCCACGATGGCCATTTTCGGCAGCAACTCATAGTCCGCCAGCGGGTACTTGACGCTGGTGGTTTCATCGGTGATGACAGCAAAGGGGGTCACCTCGGAGCCGGTACCGGCGGTGGTGGGAATGGCGACGAAATAGGCCTTTTCGCCCATCTTGGGGAAGGTGTAGACACGCTTGCGGATGTCCACGAAGCGCATGGCCATGTCCTGAAAATCCGCCTCGGGATGCTCATACAGCACCCACATGATCTTGCCCGCGTCCATGGCGGAGCCGCCGCCGATGGCGAGAATCAGATCGGGCTTGAAGGCTGCCATCTGCGCCGCGCCCTCTCTGGCACAGGCGAGGGTGGGATCGGGAGCTACGTTGTAGAAGGTGGTGTGGGTGATCCCCATGGCGTCCAGCTTCTCCTCCACCGGCTTGGTGTAGCCGTTCTGGTACAGGAACGCGTCGGTGACGATGAATGCCTTCTTGTAATTTTTCAGCTCGGCCAAAGCCACCGGCAGGCAGCCCTTCTTGAAATAAACCTTTTCAGGCGCACGGAACCAGAGCATGTTCTCCCTCCTAATTGCCACAGTCTTGATGTTCAGCAGGTGCTTGATGCCCACGTTCTCGGAAACGGAGTTGCCGCCCCAGGAGCCGCAGCCCAGCGTCAGGGAGGGAGCCAGCTTGAAGTTGTACAGGTCGCCGATGCCGCCGTGGGAGGACGGAGTATTCACCAGAATGCGGCAGGCTTTCATTTTCTCCGCAAAGGCGTCCAGCTTCTCCTTCCCGCTCACCGTGTCCAGATAGACGGAAGCGGTGTGGCCGTAGCCGCCATCCTTGACAAGGGTGTCCGCCTTGTTCATGGCGTCGGTGAAGTCGGACGCCCGGTACATGGCAAGCACGGGGGACAGCTTCTCGTGGGCAAAGGCTTCGGAGAGATCGGTGGAGGTCACTTCGCCGATGAGGATTTTGGCGGTCTCGGGGACATCGACGCCCGCCAGCGCCGCGATGGTATGGGCGGACTGACCCACGATCTTGGCGTTCAATGCGCCGTTAATCAGGATGGTTGCGCGAACCTTGTCGATTTCTTCCGCGTTCAGGACGTAGCAGCCGCGCTTGATGAACTCCGCCTTGACCCGGTCGTAGATGCTGTCCAGCACCACCACGCTCTGCTCGGAAGCGCAGATCATGCCGTTGTCAAAGGTCTTGGAATGGATGACGGAAGAAACCGCCAGCAAAATGTCGGCGCTGTCGTCAATGACGGCGGGGGTGTTGCCGGGGCCGACGCCCAGAGCGGGCTTGCCGGAGGAGTAGGCAGCCTTCACCATGCCGGGGCCGCCAGTGGCGAGGATCAGGTCGGCCTCCCGCATCACCTGATTGGTCAGCTCCAGAGAGGGCTTGTCGATCCACGCGATGATGCCCTCCGGCGCACCGGCGGCGACCGCCGCCTCCAGCACCACCCGGGCGGCGGCGATGGTGCAGCCCTTTGCCCGGGGGTGGGGGCTGATGATGATGCCATTGCGGGTCTTCAGGGAAATCAGGGTCTTGAAAATGGCGGTAGAAGTGGGGTTCGTGGTGGGAATGACCGCCGCGATGACGCCGATAGGCTCGGCAATGCGCTGAATGCCGTAGGCCGTGTCTTCCTCGATGACACCGCAGGTCTTGGAATTCTTGTAGGCGTTGTAAATATATTCGGCGGCAAAGTGGTTCTTGATGACCTTATCCTCCACTACGCCCATACCGGTTTCGGCTACGGCCTGCTTGGCCAGAGGAATGCGCATCTGATTGGCTGCGGTAGCGGCGGCCAGAAAAATTTTATCCACCTGCTCCTGCGTATAAGTGGCAAATTTCTCCTGTGCCGCGCGGCACTTTGCCAATGCTTCGATCAGTTCCTGAGCGGTGGTTACAGGTGCATATGTTTTATCCATGAAAATCGACCTTTCCGAACATTAATTATCAGTACTTTATTACCGATATATTGCTATCGATATAATAGCACATATCTCTGAAAAGTCAATCCCCATAATGAAATTTATTCGTAGGCAGAAATAGCCGGACTTTCGGAGCGTATCGCTCTGAAAGCCCGGCTGCATTCTTCACTTATCACGTGCCAAGATAGGCCGCCTTCACCGCTTCATTTGCCAGCAGCTCCTCGCCGCTGCCGTGGAGGGTGATACGCCCAGTCTCCATGACGTAGCCGAGATTGGCGGTTTTCAGCGCCATGTTGGCGTTCTGTTCGATGAGCAGAACCGTCACGCCCTGCTTGTTGATCTCCTTGATGATCTCAAATATGCCCTTGACGATGATGGGCGCAAGTCCCAGAGACGGCTCGTCCATCATGATGACCTTGGGGCGGCTCATCAGCGCACGGCCGACCGCCAGCATCTGCTGCTCGCCGCCGGACAGGGTGCCGCCCGCCTGCCATGAACGCTCTTTCAGCCGAGGAAACAGGTCAAATACCCAGTTCAAGTCCTCGGTCAGATCGTCCTTGCGCAGGTAAGCGCCGATTTTCAGGTTTTCCAGCACCGTCATGTCCGGGAAAATACGCCGTCCCTCGGGTACCAGCGTGATGCCCTTGGACACGATCAGGCTGGAATCCATGCCGGTGATGTCCTCGTCCAGAAAGGAGATTTTTCCCGCGGAGGGTTTCACCAGCCCCGCGATGGCGCGGAGGGTGGAGCTTTTGCCAGCGCCGTTTGCGCCGATCAGGGTCACGATCTCCCCTTCCGGCACGTCCAGACTGATGCCCCTCACCGCTTCGATTCCGCCGTAATGCACCTGCAAGTCCCGAATTTCCAGAATGTTACGCATCCTCCGTCACCCCCAAATACGCCTCGATCACGCGCTTGTTCTGCTGCACTTCCTTCGGCACGCCCCGGGCGATCTCACTGCCGAAGTCAATGACATAAATGTAGTCCGAAATCTTCATGACCAGATCCATGTGATGCTCAATGAGGAAGACCGTCAGATGGTGTCTGTCCCGAATCTCTTTGATGTACTCCGCCAGTTCCTGCGTCTCCTGCGGGTTCATGCCCGCCGCCGGTTCGTCCAGCAGCAGCAGCTTGGGGTCCGTCGCCAGAGCGCGGGCGATTTCCAGACGGCGCTGCAGACCGTAGGGCAGGCTGGTAGCAACCTCGTCCTTGTACTGCTCCAGTCCCTGCTCTTTCAGCAGCTCCATGGTTTCTTCCCGCATTCTCGCTTCTTCCTTGGCGTTCGCCCGGAAAATGGCGGAAAATACGTTCTGCTTGGCACGCATATGCTTGGCGACCAGCACGTTTTCAAACACAGTCATGCTCTTCCACAGGCGGATGTTCTGGAAGGTACGGGCGATGCCCAAGGACACCACATGATCCGGAGTGGGGTCAATGTTGCGCTCGTTCGCATACTTTTCCCCGTTGGTTCCCAGATAGTTCTTTTTCATTTTGCCGGTGGGGTGGTTGCGGATCATGGTCTTGCCCATGAATTCCACCCGGCCGTTGGTCGGCTGGTACACACCGGTGATGCAGTTAAAAGCCGTGGTTTTGCCCGCGCCGTTAGGGCCGATGAGGGCGACGATCTTGCCCTCCGGCACGTCCAGAGACAAATCATTCAAAGCCACAACGCCGCCAAACTGCATGGTGACGTTTTCCATACGAAGAACGTTTGTTTCGCTCATGCCGCTTCAGTCCTCCTTTTCCGCCGCCGGGGCAGCCTTTTTCCGCTTTTTCAGCAGTCCGCCGATGCCCTTCCAGCTCAGCTCCTTCTCCCCCATGATGCCCTTGGAGAAGAACAGAACAATAATCATGATGACCACGGAGAACACGACCATCCGGAAACCGCTGCGCAGCAGGGGCACCTTGAACGAGCCGATATAGGTCTCCCGATCCAGAAACCGCAGCCACCACTCAGAGCAGGCCACGTACAGGAACGTGCCGATGACGGAGCCGGAAACGGAGCCGATGCCGCCGATGACCACGATCAGCAGAATCTCATAGGTCATGGTGGAGGTGAACACCTTCGCCTGGGCGTTGGCAACATACATGGCGAACAGCGCGCCGCCCACGCCGGAGAAGAAGCTGGAAATCACAAAGGAGAGCATCTTGTGCTTGAACAGGCTGATGCCCATGGCCTCCGCCGCCACCTCGTCATCCCGGATGGCCTTAAAGGCGCGGCCGTAGGAGGAGTTGATCAGCAGAACGATCAGGGCAATGCAGATGATCGCCACAAGGAAGGGAACGAATGTACTCAGCCGCAGAATCACCTGCCCCGCGCCGTTTTTGATATTGAAATCGGAGAAGGTGGGGAAGCCTTTGATCATATTCGCGCCGTTGGTAATGGGGCCAAGGGTCTGCCACTGGAAAATGGCCCGCAGGATTTCGGCGAAGCCCAGTGTGGCAATGGCGAGATAGTCGCTTTTCAGCCGCAGAACCGGCAGGCCGATGAGCGCCGCAAACAGTGCGGCCACCAGTCCCGCGAGAATCAGTCCCACGAGGACGGCCAGTACCAGCGCCAGCCCGCCGCCGAACCCGGCGCTTCCCAGAAAGCTCTGGAACATATCCACCAAGGAAAACTTCACAGCCGAGCCGCCGTAGAGGTAGTAGACCTGATCCTTGGCAGCCATGGGAACGGTCAGGATGGCGTAGGTATACGCGCCCAACAGCATGAAGCCCGCCTGTCCCAGAGAGAACAGGCCGGTGAAGCCGTTGAGCAGGTTCATGGAAACGGCCACCAGAGAATACACCGCGCCCTTTTTCAGCACGGTAAACAGCTGGCTGGTGGGAAGGAAGACCGCAGGCAGTCCGGGAATGCGGTCGCTGATGTTTTCCAGCAGGATAATCAGCAAAAGCAGCACCGAAATGGAGATCAGCGCAGCGAAGCTGCCGTTTTTGTTTGTTTTCTGTTTCAGCATATCCGGCACCTCCTTAAACCTTATCCGTGGCCTTTTCGCCAAAGAGTCCGGTGGGCTTGCAGGTCAGGATGATGATGAGCAGCGCGAAGGTGAAAGCATCAGAGAACACGGAAACATTCCATGCCGAGGGCAGGCCCTTGATGATGGTCTCGCAGATGCCGATCAGGAACGCGCCGATCACCGCGCCGGGGATGGAGCCGATGCCGCCGAACACCGCCGCCACGAAGGCTTTCAGTCCCGGCATGGCGCCCGCCATGGGAGTGATGGCAGGATAGGTGGTAAAATACAGAATGGAACCCACCACCGCCAGCGCGGAACCAATGACAAAGGTCATGGAAATGACATTGTTGATCTTGATGCCCATCAGCCGCGCCGTCTCAAAGTCCTTGGAAACGGCACGCATGGCCATGCCGATCTTGGTGTGGTTGATCAGCTGGGTCAGCAGCACGATCAGCACCAGAACCAGAACAGGGGTGATGATGACCACCAGCTTCGTGGAGGTGCCGACAATGTCGATGGTTTTGTTCAGAATTCCGATGGTGGGATAAGTCATGGGCTGGCCGCCGGTGACGTAGGTCGCAGTGTTTTCCAGCAGATAGCTGACGCCGATGGCGGAGATCATGACGGACATTCTCGGGGCATTGCGCAGGGGCTTATAGGCCGCCCGCTCAATGAAAAAGCCCAGCGCCACCGTCAGGATGATGACAACAGGAATTGCCACGTAGATCGGCAGCACGGCGGAAACATAAATACCCAGCAGGCCCGCGACCATGAACACGTCGCCGTGGGCGAAGTTGATCAGGCGCAGAATGCCGTAGACCATGGTGTAGCCAATGGCGATCAGCGCCAGCTGCCCGCCCAGAGAAATGCCGCTGAGCAGAATGGATACCATGTATTCCAGAGAAAACAGTTGTTCCACAGGGGTTCCTCCCTTTCTTTACGGAATCCCCGAAGAAGCCGTCAGCAGCCCCGCTCCGGACGGTTTTTTCAGAGATTCCCTGTCATAATAATACGACTGTTTGGCGGGGGGATTCGCCCCCCGCCAAACAATTCAATTGGAGATAATATCAGCTGCCGGAGCCGGTCTGGACGGTTTCCAGAACCCACGCGCCGCTGGCGGTGTCCGCCGCCTTGATGTAAGCGGTGTCGCGGATGGCGTCGCCCTGAGCGTCGAAGGCGATGGAGCCGGAAACGCCGGTGTAGGTGACGGAGGGCAGAGCGGCCATGATGGCGGCCTTGTCGCCGCTGTCGGCCTTCTTCATGGCCTCCAGAGCCACAAAGTAAGCGTCGTAGCCCATGGCGGTGACGGCGGAGATGGTGTCGTTGCCGCCGTTGGCAGCCAGCGCCTCGGAGCTGGCGTTGATGTACTCCTTAACGCCCGTATCAAACTCGGGAGCGCCGCCTTCCTGATAGAAGGTGGAGACGTACAGCTGCAGGTCGGTACCCTTGATGGCTTCCAGAACCATGTTGTCGTCCAGGGTGTCGGAGCCGAGGAAGGGAGCCTCAATGCCCAGAGACGCGGCCTGGGTGATGATCTGCACGGCGTAGGCGATGGAGACAGGGGTGAAGATAACGTCCGCGCCCTCGCTCTTGGCCTTGTTCAGGTAGGAGCCGAAATCGGAGTTGCCGGTGGGGAAGGAGTCGGTGATGACCTTGCCGCCCGCAGCCTCAAAGACCTTGGTGAAGAAGGCGATCAGGCCCTGGTCATACTCGTTGCCGCTCTCGCCCAGGCAGTAGGCGGTCTTGGCGCTGAACTTGCTCACGGCGAAGTTGGCCAGAACGTCGGCCTGGAAGTTATCCAGGAAGCAGATACGGAAGTAGTAGCTATTGCCCGCGGTGACGTTGGGGTTGGTGCAGGTGATGCCGATGGCGGGGATGCCGGCCTCTTCAAACTTGGGGCCGCCGGCCATGGAAACGCCGGAACCGTAGGAGCCCAGAACCACGGACACGCCCGCGCTGACCAGAGAGGAAGCAGCGGAGGGAGCCTTGTCGGTGGAGGAGCCGTTGTCGCCGTAGACCAGCTCAACCTTGTAGGTCTCGCCGCCCAGAGTGACCGTGGGCTCCTGGCTGTTGGCATACTGCATACCCTGGATTTCCTTCTTGCCGCCGGACGCAGAGTCGCCGGAAGAAGGCTCAAACACGCCGATCTTGATGACCTTCTCGCCGGAAGCGGAGCCGCTGCCGGAAGAGGAGCAGGCGCACAGGGACAGAGCCATGCACAGTACTAAGATAACAGCAATTACTCTTTTCATTTTCTTTAACCTCCATTCAAAAGCAGCATCCATAGTCGGTGGACATCTGTTTTTGTGATATGGAAAATTATATATGAATTTCTGCAAAATTGCAATTGTAAATTACGATAGAAATTGGTGGCCGATCATTCATTTTTTGTTCAAATTTTACAAGCCTGTTTTCGGTTTATTGACAAGATGACCCGCGCCTGTTATAATACCTAACAATGTTAGCAAATTTCATTTTTCGCCCAGCCCCGAATGGTTTCCCCGTTTTGTCACTCCGGTGCCTTTCTTCCCGGTGTCCGCACCATCGCCCGTGAAAGGCTTCTGCGAGTTATGAACGCCTCCCCGGAGGGCCGGCACCCGCTATGCAATGTCGCTCTCAGAAACTTGCAATACCCCGGCAATTTCACGCCGGAAACGCACCTAAGAAAAGGACGATGCCAATGAAAAATCAACATGAAGTGGAAAAACTGGCCTATGCGATGACCCGTCAGCACTACTTGCTGAACCGGGACATCGTGCACGACCTGTTCACGGAGCTGTCCCTTTCCGACTACATTGCCCTCCACAGCATTGCGGAAGCTGCCGGTCAGGGTGGGTCAGCGGAGCAAACCTACCTGCGGGACTTGGCCGAGCGACTGGAAATGCCCATACCCAAGACTTCCAAAATGATCCGCAAGCTTCACGAGCGGGGGCTGGTATTCTGGTCCCACAGCGGCGACGGGCGCGACGGCACCTACGTCGTCATCACCGATTCCGGCGTCCGAGCCATGGAGCGGCAGGCAAATATCCTGAACGCCTACTACAGCCGGGTAATCGAGGCCTTCGGCTACGAAAATCTGAAGAGCCTTCTGGAGCAGATTTCCCGTCTGGAGAGCGTCATGAACGAAGTATTTGCGAAAGGAGCGGTCGGCACATGGACATGACCCAGTTGAATGACTACACGACCCGCAGCGAGGCGGTGTGCCGCCGGAACGACACCATCTCCCCCCGGCTGTACGAGGAATACGGTGTCAAAAAGGGGCTTCGGGACGAAAACGGCAACGGCGTTCTCGCCGGACTGACGAACATTTCCAAGATCACGTCCTCCAAAATTGTGGACGGCAAAAAGGTTCCCTGCGACGGCCAACTCTGGTACCGGGGCTACCGGGTGGAAGACCTGATCGGCAGCCTCGGGGAAAAGGAACTTGGCTACGAGAAAATCGCCTACCTTCTGCTTATGGGGCAGCTGCCGGACAGCGCTGCCGCGGAAGAATTCCGGAGGCTGCTGGGCGAGTGCAGGACGCTCCCCACCAACTTCACCCGGGACGTCATCATGAAAGCCCCCGGCAAGGACATCATGAACTCCATGACCCGGGGCATTCTGACGCTGGCGTCCTACGACGAGCGCGCCATCGACACCAGCGTCAGCAATTCCCTCCGGCAGTGCATCCAGCTGATCGCGGAATTCCCGCTGCTGGCCGTTTATGGATACCACGCCTATAATTACTACGAAAATATGGACAGCATGGTCATTCACCGGCCTGACCCCGCCCTTTCCACGGCGGAAAATCTTCTGATGATGCTCCGCCCGAATAAAAAGTACACCGCCACGGAAGCGAAGGTGCTGGACACGGCGCTGATTCTCCACATGGAGCACGGCGGCGGCAACAATTCCACCTTCACCACCCGTGTCATCACCTCCTCCGGTTCCGACACCTATTCCACCATCGCGGCGGCTATGTCCTCCCTGAAAGGCCCCAAGCACGGCGGCGCCAACATCAAGGTCATGGAAATGATGGAGGACATCCGCCTGCACGTCCCCGACTGCTCGGACAAGGAGGCTCTGGAGGATTATCTCGCAAAGATCATCAATAAGGAAGCCTTTGACCGGAAGGGGCTTGTATACGGCATGGGTCACGCCGTCTATTCCCTGTCCGACCCCAGAGAGCGGATTTTCAAGGGCTATGTGGAAAAGCTCGCCGCCGAAAAGGGGCGCGGGGACGACCTGACGCTGTACCGCAACGTGGAGGAGCTTGCCCCTCAGCTGATCGCGAAGCACCGGCGGATCTACAAGGGCGTCAGCCCCAATGTGGACTTTTACAGCGGCTTTGTCTACGACATGCTGGGAATCCCCCAGGAGCTGTACACGGCCATGTTCGCCGTGGCGAGAATCGTGGGATGGAGCGCCCACCGGATCGAGGAGCTGATCTGCATGGATAAGATCATCCGTCCGGCGTACATGAGCGTCATGGAAGAACGGGAGTGATTTTGGCAGCATGGACTATTCGTTACTTGCCGGGCAGCTTCTCAATGTGCAGGCGAATCTCCTGCAGGTCCCGGCCTATCAGCAGCTTTCCAAGATGGTGCGGGGCGAGCTGTTCGTTCTGAACTATCTTGCCACCCACGAGACGGCGATCCATCCCAAGGAACTCAGCAAAAAGATGGCCGTCAGCACCGCCCGCATCACCTTTCTTCTGCATCACATGGAGGAAAAGGGACTGATCGCCCGCTCCTCCGATTTAAGCGACAACCGGCAGATTTTTGTCCGGCTGACGGAAAACGGGGTAAATGCGATACAGAAAGCCCGGGCGGAGGTCATCTCCCGGGTATCGTCCCTGCTGGAGGCACTCGGCCCCGAGGACGCCCGGGAATATATCCGCATTCAGGAAAAGATTCTGGACAATTTTCTGGGAAATTCTTAAAAACCACTTTATACACGCGGGTTCCGCGGGGAGCGTACTTCTCCCCTGCAGGACCCGCTTCTTTTTGGGAACGATGCCCACATTTTCCTCTGTACATTTTGGGATTTCCGTGTTATACTAAGGCTGTAATAATCGAAATTATGTTTGCAATAATACTATTTCTTCATAAAATGATTTCATCATTTTATGAAAGCCGTTTCACGGC
>OLYI01000135.1_pt1 | contig 35087 bp, 31 predicted proteins | sample 1644251 | NCBI WGS metagenome assembly OLYI01 (sample SAMEA103958140, study PRJEB25191) | human gut metagenome | biome: human-associated habitat [ENVO:00009003]; feature: intestine environment [ENVO:2100002]; material: feces | place: Germany | collected 2013/2015 | reverse complement strand
CGAAGGATTCGCAGGATAAAATGGTGTTAACCATTTTATCGAGAAATAGTATGATGGCTAAAACTGCCCGGCGTCGAATCGACGCCGGGCAGAAATATTATACCAGCAGCTGCCCGTTGATTACCAGATGGAACGTCAGTCCCAACGCCTGCGCCGCCTTCTGGCACAGAAGCATCCGCTTCATGAAAATTTCCAGATATTCCATCACGGAGCCAAGCTCCGTATCCACCGTCAGAATCAGACGGATGCTGGTATGCTGCTCGTCAAATTCCAGATGGCAGTCCGTAACGGAGTAGTTCACCCGGTCGTGGATGTCCAGCGCTACGGTGGCCTTGTCCCGCACTCTGGAACGGCGCACGTCGGATTTGTCCGCCAGAATCAGCGCTGCCGCGAAGGCGCTCACCGGCTGGCCGGTGCCTTCGTCGTGGTTGCCGATGGCCGTGACAATGGCGGCAATTTCCTCCGGCGGAAAGTTCATTCTGTCAAGGATGCGGAACGCCATCACCGCGCCGCTCTGGCTGTGATCGACCCGGTTCACAACGTTGCCGATATCGTGGAGATATCCGGCGATCTTCACCAGCTCCACGGTTCTCTCCGGGTAGCCCAGCGTTTCCAGAATCCAACCCGCCGTCTGGGCGACCCGGGTCACATGCTGGAAGCTGTGTTCCGTAAATCCAAGGGCTTTCAGCGATGCATCCGCCTGATCGATGTACACCCTGACCGCTTCGTCCTGTTTCACCTGTTCGTAAGTCATTGTTTTCCTCCTTGGTATCCCGCAGGGATACCTTCTTTCTCTATCATTTCTGTTTCCTTTTTACTTTATCCAATCTATGTAAAATTTGTTACCGGGAAATTGTAAAGCTTCTTTACAATCACGCCTTCTTCTTTACTTCCCCCGCGGACTGTGCTATACTTTAGGAAACGATTTCCGGTTTACCGGCAAAAATAAGGAGCATCCGCCACTATGTATGAACAATATTCTTCTCAGGAATTTGAAGAAAAATACACCTATTCCGGCAATTTAGGCGCATTCTGGACGCCGGAAAAGACGACTTTCCGCCTATGGGCGCCCACTGCCGGGGCGGTTTCCATCCGCCTGTACCGCAGCGGCGACCCGGGTGCCGACGACCTTCTTGCCCAGCTTCGGATGCAGCCCGACGTCTGCGGCACATGGACGGCGGAGCGGTTCGGAAATCTGAACGGCATTTACTACACCTACGTCGTCACTGTGGACGGCCAGACCCGGGAGGTCTGCGACCCCTATGCAAGAACCACCGGCGTCAACGGCTGCCGGGGGATGATTCTGGACTTGGCTTCCGTCAATCCCCCGCAGTGGGACACCGATGCAGACCCCCACGCCGGTAAGTCCATCACCGACGCCGTAATTTACGAGCTGCACGTCCGCGACCTGTCCTCTGCCACCAGCGCCCATATTGAGAACAAGGGCAAGTTTCTGGGTCTGACCGAAACCGGCACAAAGACCCGGGGCGGCCATCCCACCGGCCTTGACCACATCAAGGCGCTGGGCGTCACCCACATTCACCTTCTGCCAATGTATGACTTCGGCTTCACCGACGAGAGCCGCCGTCATCCCCAGTACAACTGGGGCTACGACCCGGTGAATTACAATGTCCCCGAAGGCTCCTACGCCACCGACCCGTTTCACGGCGCTGTCCGTGTGGCGGAGGTGAAGCAGATGGTCAAGGCGCTCCACGACAACGGCCTGAGTGTGGTCATGGACGTAGTATACAACCACGTGTATGACGCAGGGGCGTTCTGCATCAACCAGATCGTCCCCGGCTATTTCAGCCGCATCAGCAGTGACGGCAAATACTCTAACGGATCCTTCTGCGGCAACGACACCGCTTCCGAGCGGAGCATGGTGCGCAAGTACATCGTGGATTCCGTCTGCTACTGGGCGGACGAATACCACATGGACGGCTTCCGCTTCGATATCGCCAGTCTGATCGACACCGTGACCATCAACGAGATCATGGCCGCCGTCCATCAAAAGCACCCCAACGTGATTTTCTACGGTGAGGGCTGGGATATGAAGACCGAGCTGACCAAGCCCGGTGTCCAGCTGGCGGTGCAGACCAATTCCGCGATGGTTCCCGGCTTCGGCTTTTTCAGCGACACCATCCGCGACCTGCTTCGCGGGACTACCTTTGAAAGCACCGCGCCGGGGTTCGTCGCCGGGGCGGTCGTGTCCAAAGAAGCGCTGGAAGCCTGCTTCATGGGAATGCCGTCATGGGCGGCTCAGCCAGACCAGTGCGTGAACTACGCCTCCTGCCACGACAATACCACTCTCTTTGACCGTATCGCCCTCACTGCCCCGGACGCGCCCGTTGAATCCCGGATTCGGATGAACAACCTCGCCGCCGCGTTTTATATGCTCTCGCAGGGCGTCCCCTTCCTGCAAGCCGGTGAGGAAATGCTCCGCACCAAGCCCGGGAAGCACGGCGGCTTTGACGACAACAGCTATCGCTCCCCGGACAGCGTCAATTCCCTGAAATGGGCGACTCTGGACAAGCCGGAATATCAGGATGTTCTCAGCTACTACAAGGGCCTGATTGCGTTCCGGAAAGCCCACGCGGCACTTCATCTGTCCACACGGGAGGATGTTCAGCGCTGTGTCCACCCGGTGTACTGTGAAAATGAACACTGTGTGGCGTTTCGTATCGACGAGCCGGAGGGAGAGATTTTCGCCGTCTTCAACGCCGACACCCAGCCTGTTCCCGTTTCCCTGCCGGATGGGCATTGGAACGTAAACATCCGTGACGGCCGCGCCGGAACGGGAACTATGGAAACGGTGTCCGGTACGGTTCTCGTCTCCCCCATTTCCGCCATAGTGCTGACTCGCAGAAAAGCGATCGAGGTCGTGGCGGGGCTGATCTGGGACAAAGACAAATTTCTGATCTGCCAGCGCCCGGAAAACAAGGCGCGTGGACTGCTCTGGGAATTCCCCGGCGGCAAAGTGGAAGCGGGCGAAACGCTGCCTCAGGCGCTCCAGCGGGAGTGCATGGAGGAACTGGCCGTCAAGCTGGACGTCCGCGACCGGTTCATGCAGGTCGAACACAAATACCCGGACATTTTCATCCGCCTGACGCTGTTTCACTGCGTCATCTCCGAAGGCGTCCCCCAGGCGCTGGAACACAGCGCCCTACGCTGGATTCAACCCAGCGAGACTAAAAATTTCACTTTCTGCCCCGCCGACACGGATATTTTGAAAGAAATTGACCGGGTATACGGCGGCAGCAAGCCGCTTTGAGGTAGCACCGTCGGCAATTCTGCCAAATGAGCGAACCAATTCTTGACATTTGACAGCATTTTTACTATAATAACAGTAGGAGAAGCCACTGCATTCTCCGAAGGAGGTTCTTTATGGAAAAGAAAATCATCACCATCAGCCGTGAATTTGGTTCCGGCGGACGCACCGTCGGCCACAAGGTCGCTGAGCGTCTGGGCATTCCCTTCTATGACAAGGAGCTGGTCAATCAGGTCGCCCTGGAGTCCGGCTTCGCCCCCAAATTTGTGGAAGAGCACGGCGAGCATTCCCCCAGCAGCAGTCTGTTTTCCTACGCTTTCGCCCCCCAGGGCGTTCCCGGCGTGATGAACGGCCTGTCCACAGCCGATTTCCTGTGGAATATCCAGTGCAGCGTGATTCTTCAGCTGGCGGAGAAAGGCTCCTGCGTCATCGTCGGCCGGAACGCGGACTACATTCTGAAGGATCGTCCCGATGCGCTGCATACCTTCATTTTCGCGGATATGGCCTTCCGCGCCGACCGCATCGTCCGTCTGTACGGTGAGTCCGACAAGAGCCCGGAGGCGCGTCTGAACGAGAAGGATAAGCGCCGCCGCGTGAACTATCAGCACTACACCGGCCGCACTTGGGGTCAGTCCCAGAATTATGACATCTGCCTGAATTCCGGCGTCCTCGGCATTGACCAGTGTGTCGATATCATCGTCGGCGCCGTGGAAAATTCCAAAAAGTAAATTACATAGGTTTGCCCTGCACCTTCCGGTGCAGGGCAAATTTTTTCGCTCAGACAGTGGCCGTTTCCTTTTCGGAATCAGCAATGTTAATATTAACGCCGTTGACCTCCACATTCTCGTCGGCGGAGATCAGAATGTACTTCACGCCGCCGATGACGCGGGTCTCGATCAGGTCGCTCCGGGCGGGGTCTACCTTGATGACCACATCCGGGGTCTTCACCTCAAAATGCTTGTTGTCGATGATGTTCTTGGGGTGCAGGTCGGCCTCGAAGCCGAAGGTCTCGTCGTAGTCCACGCTGAATTTGGCCAGATGCTCCTGGGAAACGCCGCAGGAGGTCAGCACCTCCTTCACGTCCTCCTTGGAGATCATCAGCGGCTCCGGCACCTTGCTTTCCTTGTGCAGCTCGATGCGCTGGCACAGCTGGTCGTGGACGGTCTGCACCACGTCCAGACTGCAATCATCCCCCAACGACGTGGTGAGCAGCGCCTCGAAGGACTTCTTCTGCTCGGCGGCGGGCTGGGGCACCGGGGTGTTGAACACTGCCTCGATCAGCGCGTCCTGAGAGGCCGTAATGTCGTGGGTGTAGTACAGGGCGTTATAAATATTGGTCGCCCGGTCGTCAAAGGCCGGGAACAGGAATCCCAGCGCGGGGGCGGAGACCATCTGGTTCATCGCGCCGTCGTGGAACAGCTTTTCCTCCGGGACGTAGTGAAGATTCGCCTTGGTCTGCTTGACGGGGCAGATGGCGCAGAGAATGAAGGTGTAGGTCTCGTCGGAATTGTCCGCCTGAGAATCGCCGTCCTTGCTCTTGAATGGGACGTCGTAGCTGTCGCAGCACAGCAGGATCAGGTAATTGCCCTCGATGGTAACGGTGTCGATGATCTTCTGGCAGAATTCCCGGCGAAGCGCGTCGTCCGCCAGCTTGGTCTCCCGCAGATCCATGAGCATTTTATGCTCCGGGGAGCCTGCCACCTGACTTGTCTTGAAGGTGATGTCAATGAGATTCTTGCCGATGGCGCCGGAAAGGGAGCGGCGCAGAAGGGCAAAATACTTGTCGGACTCGTTTTCCGGCATGATGCCGGTACTCTGGCGGAACTCGGAGATGACCTCCTTGTTGTCGTTCACATAGCAGCCGTAAATGGCCGTGATATTGCTGCGATCCCGCCGCAGATGCCGCCGGATCTCGCCGATTTCCTTATCATTCATGGTTTTCCCTCGCTTGTATGTTGAAATGCCCGGATATTATATCACAGGTCAGCGGAAAAATCCAGTCAAAATCGAAGGCGGGCGCTTTCGCCCGCCTTCGTCAGGTTATATTTCTGGGAGTGCCCTCGCGTTACAATCGCTCATGGTCATGCGGGGATAGGTGTCCACGATGCGCTGATATTCCTCATTCGTGATGGGTGTCAGGTCTTCTTTCATAAAGTCAAAATCTCTGTCCCGATACCATTGGTCATTATTGCCGTGGTAAGTAATACTCTCTATCGGAACAGCCGTTTTGTTTTCCACCTGATAATAGGTACAGCCGCTTCCGCCGGAACCCTCGCCCCAGTACTCCAGAACATTTCCAGCACACAAATAAAGCGAACTTCCGCTCAGAATTTCCCGCGCGGTGCCGTTTAGAACGCCGGCCACATTGCTAAGCGTCTTGTCCCTGTTAAACAGCAACAGTTCATCCTGCCCGTCGCCGTCCAGATCACGAAGCGCGTAGTATTTTATCCAATACGTGTCGATTGAGGAAAGATATCCCCCGTAATTGGCCAGCAGCTGGGCGTCATCTCCCGCACTGCTGTCTGCGGAATTCATTTTCTCAAGCGGCTTTGGGTTACAATCCCAGAAGGACATACCGGGATAAGTGTTAACGACCCGATTATACTCTTCCTCAGTGATGGGCGTTAGATTTTCTTCATAAAAGTCGTAATTACTATCCCGGTAGCATTGGTTTTCATCGATATTATAAATAATGCACTCAAACGGAACTGCTGTGTGGTTTTCCACCCGGTAATACGTCCGCTGTTCCGCGCCGGAACCGCCTTCCCATGCTTCCAGAACATTGCCTTCGCAAAGATCAAGCACATTGCCGGACAAAATCTCCTGCGCAGTGCCATTTTGAATTGCGGCCACCTTCATCAAAGTTTCTCCTGAATTATACAGCAGCAATTCGTCCTGTCCGTCGCCGTCCAGATCACGTAGCGCATAGTATTTTATGGAACTCGTGTCGATGATGGAAAGATATCCTTCATAATCAGCCAGTGCCGGGTCATAACTCCCGGCACTGTCGTCTGCGAATGATGTAATTGCAATGGGAAGGCTGGCGGAGGCACTGTAAATTTCGTCCTCCGACCAGTTTTCGTCGGTGATCGGCACAAGATCATTCTCGCCCGTTCCCCGGAACCAGGGGTGATCCGGGTCTGTCGCCGCGTCAAACCGGATAAGGCTGTCCGTGACCAGCTGCCCATTGCTCAGGTGGCAGTACACATAGTCCGCGGACGCCGCGCCGTTCGACCCGATGTTCAGAATGCGGTAGCCTTCCCGCAGCTCATAGGAATTCCGATCCCAGCCGGTGAACACATGCACCAGCTTGCCGTCCACCAGAGAATACAGGTCGTAAATGACCTGCCGTTCGGCGTCGTTGGCGATGATAAGCTCGTCCGTGCCGTCATTGTCCAGATCAAGGAGCGCATAGCCCAACTCGCTGGGGGAGGTTGCGTAGCTCACCAGAATGCTGATGTCCGCGTTGCTGCACGCCTCCCCGCCCCAGTGCTCCGTAAGGGCGGTGACATATTTGGCGATGACCGGCTGGTAGGCTTCCGGAATCGCGGTGCCGTTCTCGGTGGGTGCGGTGGGTGCGGTGGTTTCGACGGGGTCGTTCCGGGTTCTCGGGGCGAGGGACAGGTCAAAGGTGTTGGCAAAGGCTTCCAGCGCCGCCTTTCCCGTCTGGGTGTCCCCCGTCGTGGCGTTCATCACAACGATCACGACAACGGAGTCGCCGGTGTCCGTCAGCACAAGGGAATTGCTCTGTCCTGCGGCAATGAGGACATCCGTCCCGGCGGTGGTGACATAGTTCGACCACTGGTAATCGCTCGTATTCTCGATTTCCCAATAGGCCGTGGACAGGGTCTGCTTCATGGCGCGGTACGCCCGGTATTCTATGGGGTAATCCACGCCGCTGACCGTGGTCGCGCCCCAGAATTCAAAGTTGCCGTCGGCGGAATAGCTGGGATTGCTGGTGGTCACGTCCCCGTTCCCGGAGGCCTTGACCATGCTTCTGACATTCAGCGCGGTGAACATTTCTTCGGTGGTATCCGGGGAAATTCCGTCTCCGACCTTGTTCAGGCCGTATTTCGTGCAGATTTCGTCCACCTTCTGCGCCATTTCCGTATTCCGGCAGCCATAGGCGCGGTAGGCTTCGGAGAGGGTCTCGTCTACATCGCCAGTGGCGTTGTAGCTCTGGACGTAGTCCTTGATCTCCATGCTGGCCTTGTAATTCGCCGAGGATTGCAGGCTTTCCAGCGTCAGCGGCGCGGTAGGGACATTGGACATGGACGGCGGAGTCTTATCCGTCCGTCCGAGGACAAAAATGCCCAGCAGCACCACCGCAAACAGCGCCGCGGCGGCGGGAATGATCGTCCACCAGCGCTGAGACGATGCCTTCTGCTGATGCGCGCCCCGGCGACGGGGCTTTTCGGCGGGAAGCTGGGCTTCCAGAGCCGCGCGCATTCTGGCTCTCTGGGCAGGCGTGGGGTTGACCGTGTTCAAAGCGCCACAAATCACTTGACTTTTCATCTGTCAGCACCTCCTAACATGGTCATAAGCTGCTTTCTTGCCCGGGACAGGCGGCTGCGGACGGTGCTTTCCGGACAGTTCTGATGGGCAGCAATTTCCGCAGTGGTGTATCCCTCGTAGTAGTACAGATAGACGACGTCCTTGTAGTCCTGGGGCAGCGCCAGAATGGCGTCCAGCACGTCGTTTCCCGTTTCCGCCCGCTCCTGGGGCAGGGACGTGTAATCGTCTATGTTCTCATTTTTACGCCACCACTTTTTCAGGGTGTCCTTGCAGAGATTTGACGCCGTGATGATGAGCCACGCCTTTTCGTGGCGTTGGTCTGCAAAAGGCTTTCCGTTGGACATCAGCCGCAGGAAGGTCTCCTGGGTCATATCCTCTGCTTCCGGGGCGTTTTTCATGTATGCATAGCAGACACGGTAAACGGTGTCTACCTGGCGGTCATAGATTTCCATGATTTCTTTGTTGGTACGCAGCAAAGTAGGCATTTGCCTTCCCCTCCTCTCAGATAAGAAACGATTCAATGGGTCAAAATGTTGCATGGCAGATTATTTTTCACAAAAATGCTGTCATCCCGCCGCAGCGGGATGACAGCACTTCGTTTTTCAGCTCCACAGGCATTTCCAGTTCTGGATAAAATATTCCACGCCGGAGTAAACCGTGGTGAGGACAATGACGCCGATAACGACCCAGTTGAGCACAGCCACACCGGGTAGCGCCATCATGACGCAAAGCCCCACCATGGTGCTGGCGGTCTTGACCTTGCCGCTCCATCCGGCGGCGATCACATGCCCCTTCTGGACGGCGATCAGCCGCAGTCCCGTTACGGCAAATTCCCGTGTCAGCACGATCATCAGCGCCCACGCGGGAAACACGCCCCACTGGCAGAACATGCACATGGCGGCAATCACCAGCAGCTTGTCAGCCAAGGGGTCAAGGAATTTTCCAAAATCCGTGACCTGATTGTAATGCCGGGCAATGTAGCCGTCTAAGGAATCCGTCAGGCTGGCAACGATAAAAATGGTGAGGGAAATGTACATCCACAGCCCCGGCGTACCGCCGGATAAGTACATGGTCACCATAAACGCCGGGATCATTGCCACCCTCACCAGCGTGATTTTACTTGCCAGCGTCATGCTTCTTCCTCCACTACATAGCCGCACAGATCGCCGTCGGTGCAGCCGTCAATTTTTACCATGACAAAATCGCCCTCGTGAACCGGCTCGTCGGACGCAATCCAGACCCGGCCGTCAATGTCCGGGGAGTCGGCGAAGGTGCGGCCGTAGAACTGTCCGCTTTCCTCGTCGTACCCGTCCACCAGAACCTCCATGGTCTTGCCCAGCTTTTCGGCGTTGTAGGCGTCCATGATCTCCGATTGCAGCATTTCCACGATCTCCGCCCTCTTGACGGCGGTGTCCGTGTCCACATGCTCCATCTGCGCGGCAGGGGTACCTTCCTCCGGCGAGAACGCGAAAGCGCCGACGCGCTCCAAGCGCTCCTCCCGCAGGAAATCGCACAGCTCGGCGAATTCTTCCTCCCCCTCACCGGGCAGGCCGGTGATCAGGCTGGTGCGGATGACCAGTCCGGGAATCCCGGCTCTCAGCCTTGCGAACAGGGCTTTCAGGAATTCTCCGTCCCCCCGGCGGTTCATCAGCTTCAGGATTTTGCTGTTGCAGTGCTGGATGGGGATGTCCAGATATTTGACGATCTTCGGCTCAGAGGCCATGACCTGAATGAATTCGTCGTCAATTTCGTCGGGATAGACGTAGTGGACGCGAATCCAGTGCAGTCCGTCGATCTCGCAGAGCTTCCGCAGAAGCTCCGGCAACAGACGCTTATGACCGGGCAAGTCTGTGCCGTAACGGCTGGTGTCCTGCGCGACCACGATCAGCTCCTTCACGCCGCTGTCCGCCAGCATCCGGGCTTCGTAAAGCACGTCGTCCATCTGGCGGCTGCGGTATTTGCCCCGAAGGGAGGGAATGACGCAGTAGGAGCAGTGGTTGTCACAGCCCTCGGCGATTTTGATAAAGGCGTAGTGTCCCGCCGTGGTCATGATGCGTCCCGTTTCCACTTCCGGTGCGTCGATGGAGCCGAACTCCACCACCTGCTCCCCATTCAGGAGCTTTTCGATGGCGGGAACGATTTCCGTGTAGCTGCCGGTACCCAGAATGCCGTCCACCTCGGGCATTTCCTTCAGAATGTCCCCCTGATACCGCTGGGACAGGCAGCCGGTGACCAGAATTTTGCCCACCAGTCCCTCCGCTTTCAGGGCGGCGGTCTGCAAAATGTAGTCGATGGCTTCGGATTTCGCCGAGTCGATAAAGCCGCAGGTGTTGATGACCACCACGTCGCTGCCGACCACATCCGACTTGACGGTATGTCCCGCCTCCTGTACCCGATACATCATCCGCTCGCAGTCCACCTGATTCTTGGCGCAGCCGAGGGAGATAAAACCAATATTTGCCATAATTCAGAATTCCTCCTGAAAATCTTCTGTGTCAAAGGAAAGCGCATCCAGCGCACGCCGGATGGTCCCGTAACTGTGACCCCGGCGGATCAGGGCGTCCACGGCACGCCTGACCTGCTTTTCATCGAAGTCCGCGTCCAGACGGCTTTTCAGAAATGCCGTGATTTTTTCCGTCTGGTCGGGATAGTCCGCAAGCACCTCGTCCCAGTATTCCTTGGGGATACGCTTCTCGTAGAGCGCCTGCTTGGCGCGCATCAAGCCGTAGCCCTTGGAGATACAGGAACTGACCACCTGCTCCGCCGTTGCCCGGTCGTCTACCAGATGCAGGTCTTCCATCCATGCAACCGCTTCTTTGGCCTGTTGGGGGTTCTCCCCCTTGCGCACCAGCCGGGCTTCCAAGTCCCGGCGGGAAACGCTGGCCGCGGAGACAATGCGGACTGCCCGCATTTTGGCAGACATCTGCCCGGCGGCGGTGCGGAGGGCTTCCGCCTCCTGCTCGTCCAACTCTTTACCGGAATAGAGCGCGAAATCCTCCACCGTCTGGCGATACAGTCCCATTTTGCTGCCGTCGTCAAAGGTCACCCAATAGCGCCCTGCCCGGTCCGGAGCCGTTTTCAGGGACTCAACCTTCATCGTCGAAATCGTCGGCGCTGACGGCTACCGCTTTATCGGCGGCCTTGGCGGGGGCTTTGGGTGCGCCGTTGTTCAGCTTCCACAGGTTCTCCCGCACCTCGGCTTCCACCTTCTCGGCGATGTCGGGGTTGGCGATAAGGTAATCCTTCACGGAGTTCGCGCCCTGACCGATGCGCTCGTCGCCCATGGAGAACCAGCTGCCGCTCTTCTGGATAATGTCCAGCTGAACCGCCAGATCCACCAGCTCACCCCACTTGGAAATGCCCTTGCCGTAGAGAATTTCAAACACGGCCTCCCGGAAAGGCGGCGCGACCTTGTTCTTGACCACCTTGACGCGGGTCTTGTTGCCGATGACGTTATTGCCCTCTTTGATGGACTCAATGCGGCGCACGTCCAGACGGACGGAGGAATAGAATTTCAGCGCGTTGCCGCCGGTGGTGGTCTCCGGGTTGCCGTACATCACGCCGATCTTCATACGCAGCTGGTTGATGAAGATGACCACACAGTTGGTCTTGGCAATGGTGCCTGCCAGCTTCCGCAGCGCCTGAGACATCAGACGCGCCTGCAAGCCGACAAAGGTATCGCCCATTTCGCCCTCGATTTCCTGCTTGGGAACCAGCGCGGCCACGGAGTCCACAACCACCGCATCCACGGCGCCGGAGCGAACCAGCGCGTCGGTAATCTCCAGCGCCTGCTCACCGGTATCGGGCTGGGACACCAGCAGATTGTCCGTATCCACGCCCAGCGCGGCGGCATACACAGGGTCAAGGGCGTGTTCCGCGTCCACGAAGGCCACTTCGCCGCCCCGCTTCTGGGCTTCTGCCAGAATGTGCAGCGCCAGCGTGGTCTTACCGGAGGATTCGGGGCCGTAAATCTCAATGATTCTGCCCTTGGGCACGCCGCCGATACCCAGCGCCGCATCCAGCGCCAGAGAGCCGGTGGGGATGGCCTCCACGTTCATTTCCGGGCGGTCGCCCAGACGCATGACCGTACCCTTGCCGAAGTTCTTGTCGATCTGGGCAAGGGCCGTCTGCAATGCCTTTTTCTTGTCCGACGCGGGGGCGGGGGCTTCATAAACCGTTTTCTTTGTAGCCATAATCAATCTTCCTTCCTGCCGTACTGGGCAAGCACGGCACGTTCTCTGTCATTATAATCTCTGGTTCGTTCCAGAATGGTATACCCATTTTCTTCCAGAATCCGGCACACATCGTCTCCCTGTCCCATGCCGAATTCGAAGCAGACAAATCCGCCCTTCTTCAGCGCGGGCGTGTAGTTCTCCACGATGGCGCGGTAGAAGTCCAGACCGTCCTCCCCGCCGTAAAGCGCCATTGCCGGTTCAAAATCCCTGACGCTGTGGGGAAGCGCCTGCATTTCCGCCCCGGTAACGTAGGGCGGGTTGGAGACGATCATATCATATTTCCCGAGAAATGCCGGGGCTTTCTTCGTGGCGTCCGCCTGAACGCACCGCACCCGCCCGCCGAGACGGTTCAGGCCGGTGTTTTCCTTGGCGATGGCCAGGGCCTCCATGCTCAGATCTGCCAGCGTCACCTTCGCGTCCTTGACCCGGCTGGCAATGGCAAGGCCGATGCAGCCGGAACCGCAGCACAGATCCAAGATCCGGGGGTCCTGCTCCAGAAACAGCGCCTTGCGGATGGCAAGCTCGGCCACGGCGCAGGTATCGTCCCGGGGAATCAGCACATCCGGCGTCACCCGAAGGGGCAGGCCGTAAAACTCCCACTCCCCCAGCACATAGGCCAGCGGCTCCCCGTCCAGCAGCCGCCGGACGGCGCGGCTCATGTCCCGGCAGACTTGCTCCGACGCATACAGGTCACGGTCTGCCAGAATGGCTTCCGGACTTTTCCCGGAAAAATGGCACAGCAGCTGCCGCGCCATCATCCCCGCCGTCTGGGCGTCCTCGGTTTCCAGCAGCGCATGGCGGGTGTCCAGATACAGCTGGCCGTATTGCTTCACCAACGATCAGAACCCTCCTTCTCCGGCAGCACGGCCTGTACCGCCGCAATGCCCACCTCAATCATGGAGTCGTCCGGCTCGTTGGTGGTAAAATGCTGCATCCACATGCCCGGCGCAGAAAGCGCCCGGGTAAAAGCGTTGTCATTTCTTCCGCACCAGCGGTTGATCTCGTAGGTGATGCCCACCACCACCGGCAGGAGCAGCAGCTTGAAGACGATCATCAGCATCCGATAGCCGAAGGTGCCGCGGATGGTTTCCAATCCGGGGAAGATCGCTAGCAGCGCTGACGACGCGATGGAAAACACAAGAATGGAGATCACCATGACCACCAGCAGGAAGCTGGTGCCGCACCGGGGGTGCAGCCGGGTCATCTTACGCACATTTTCCACCGTCAGGGGCAGTCTCGCCTCGTAGCAGCGGATGGTCTTATGCTCCGCGCCGTGGTAGGAAAACACCCGCTTCATATCCGGCATCCGGGACACCAGAATCATATAGGCCATGAAGATCACCATGCGGATGACGCCCTCCACCAGATTCAGAAGCAGCGTACTGGTAATGATTTTGTCAAAAAATCCGCCGATGACCATGGGCAGCAGGAAAAACAGGCCGATGGAAAGCAGCAGTCCCATGGCCACGGCAATGCCGACGATGGCCTTCTGGAAAGCTTCGCTTCCCAGCTTCTTTTCCAGCCACTTGTCAAATTTGGACGGCTCCTCCTGCATTTCGTCGGGAGCCAGATCAGCAGACCTTAGCAGCGCCTTCACGCCCACGATCTGCGCGTCGAAGAAGTTGAAAATGCCCCGGATAAACGGCCAGTTTTTCCATGAGCCGGGCTGGTTCAGCTTCCGCGGCGAAACCTCCACGGTCAAGCCGTCCTTGCCCCGGATGACGATAGCGTCCTTCTCCGGGCCGCGCATCATGATGCCCTCGATCAGTGCCTGACCGCCGATCATGGTCTTGAATTTTTCACAGTTCTCGGTTTCTTTGTTTGCCATGGTTTCTCCTTAATGTTCCGCCGGAAGACGGATGGTCACCAGCGTGCCGCCGCCCTCGGCGTTTTCCAGCGTCAGCGTGCCGCCGTGCATTTCCACGATCTCGTCGCACACCGCAAGGCCAATGCCCGTGCCCCGGACGCTGGAGCTGCCCTTGTAGAATTTTTTCTTCACCAGCGGCAGCTCGTCCTCCGGAATGCCGGGGCCAAAGTCCCGGATATAGACGATCACATCTTTGCCGTCATAGGACATGGATGCCTCAATACGCTTGCCCGAGCCGCCATGCTTGGCGGCGTTGTCCAGCAGGTTCAAAAATACCTGCCGCATCCGCTGGGGGTCGCAGGGAATTTCCGGAATGTCCTCGTCGTTGTCCAGATAGACCAGCTGAATGCCGTCCTGTGCCAGACGGCCGCCGTACATATACACCGTGTCCTCGAATTCCCCCCGGATGTCCGTCATTTCCACAGCCAGCGTCATGCGGCCGTCCTGCATCCGGGTGAAGTCCAGCAGATCCATGACCATTTCCGTCAGGCGCTTTGCCTCGCTGGAAATGATCTTCATGCCCTGCCGGGTGTCGTCGTTCAGGTCGTCTCCGGCCAGCAGCGTCTCGCTCCATCCGTTGATAACGGTCAGTGGGGTGCGCAGCTCATGGGACAACTGGGAGACGAACTCCGCCTGCATTTTTTCGTTCTGGGCAATTTTCGTGGACATTTCGTTGATGGTGTCCGCCAGATCGCCGATCTCATCCTTGAAGGGCGTCTGAATCTGGACGCCGTAGCTGCCGGAGGCGATTCTCTGGGCTTTTTCCGTGATCTCCGCCACAGGATTTAAGATGGAGCGGATGCAGTAGCCGCTGCTGAGCAGCACCACCGCCAGCACCACCGTCAGCACAAAGCAGCAAACCAAGCACACCAGAATGATCTGCCTGTTCACCAGCCGGGTGGAGGTCACGTAGCGCAGTACGCCGATGACCTCGCCGTTGGAATAGATCATGGGGCAGGAAACCGCCATGATACGCTCCCCGGTGTCCGGGTCACGGCCGATATAGGAGCTTTTGTCCCGGATGCTGATGGCATCCCAGATATCCGACGTGCTGGGAGACGGCCCCGCCCAGGGGCCGTAGGAGGACGCCACGAGACTGCCCTGATTGTTGATAAATTGCAGCTCAATTTTGCCCTTGTCCTCAAAGGTCTTGGCATAGGTGATACAGGACTGGTAGTAATCGCCGTAGTCCTGATTGATATAGTCGGCAAAAAAATCCGTAGTGGTTTTCGCCCGGTTTTCCATGTCAGACTGCATGTTGGAGTAGTAGTAGGTGGCGTAGGACGCCGTTACCGCCATCACGCACACCAGCCCCAGGGCGAAGACAACGCCGACGGTGTTCAGCAGCCAGCGTCTTCGCAGGCCGCCCGTCTTTTTCATGGACTTCATGTTCATTCCGGGTTAGGCGCCCCACTTGTAGCCCAGACCCCAGACCGTGGTGATATAGGTGGGATTGGAAGTATCGTCCTCGATTTTCAGGCGGAGACGGCGGATGTTCACGTCCACGATCTTCAGCTCGCCCTCGTAATCCCGTCCCCAGACGGCAGAGAGAATGTCCTCACGGGAAAGCGCTCTGCCCGGATTCTGCATGAACAGCTTCAGGATCGCGTACTCCACCTGGGTCAGGCGGATGCGGTTCCCATTCTTCTCCAGCGTGTGGTTGCGGGTGTTCATCACGAAGGGTCCCTGCGTCAGCAGCTCGGAGCTGGCGGAACTGTCGCCGCCGATACGGCGGTACAGCGCGTCAATGCGGGCAGTCAGCTCGGCGGGAGAAAAGGGCTTGGTGACATAGTCGTCCGCGCCGGTCATCAGGCCGGTGACCTTGTCCATCTCCTGCGTGCGGGCAGTGAGCATGATAATGCCCATCTGCTTGTTGGAGGCGCGGATACGGCGGCAGACCTCAAAGCCGTCCATGTCCCCCGGCACCATAATATCCAGAATGGCAACGCCAATGTCCGGGGTCTGAGCGATGGCGTCCAGCGCCTCCTGACCGTTCCCCGCCTCGATGGCGTCGTACCCCGCCCGCTTCAGGTTAATGACCACAAAGCTTCGGATATTCAGTTCATCTTCCATAATCAATACTTTTTTCATATGACACCCCTCAAGTCTCTCCCGTTTTCCAATCCTGCTGAATCAGATGGAAGTTGTTGATAAGTTGATTCTCTGTAATGCCGAATTCCGCCGCGTTCGCCTCCAGCTTTGCGGCATAGACCACGCCCTCCGCACGATAGAAGGCAAACCGGCCGTCCACCGTGGCGTCTTCCTCCCGGCTTCCGCCGGTGAGCGCGTATATGGAAAACACGTCCAGCGCCTGCCGGTAATCCTCGTCCCACACGTAGAACGTATACTTACCGCCCTCCTGCTCCACCGATACCCGCGGCGCCCAGCTGCTCGCCAGCTGCATGTACCAGCCGCCTAAGTAATTGTGGAAGGTAAAGAACTTGTCCATTTCCCTGCCCTCCAGATCCATGGCGAACCAGCGGATGAGGAACTTCTGCTTGCCCTCCTGTTCCGGGAAGACCCGCTTCATGGTGATCAGGCTGGGAAGCTCCATCACGCCGTCGCCGTCGATGTCCTCGGCGTAGACGTAATAGTTCCGCAATGTCTGGACGCTGGTGTCCGAATCCCGGGAATAGGAAATATTGGAAAAGCGGTCGTTTCTCCAGGCAAATACGTCGGTTACGATGGCGCTGTTATTCACCGCGCTGGCGACGAACACCGCGGGCGTTCCGCCCAGCAGCCGTCCCACCGTGATCCGCCGGATGTGGGTCGCGTCCTCCGACACGTTGACCTCCACCGAGCGTTCAATATTGCCGTCCTGCATCCGGTACAGCACCGCAGAGCCTGTCCCGGTTTCCGATTCACCGGGAAGAATGACCATCAGCTCGCTACATCCGTCGTCATTCAAGTCGCAGGTAATAAATTTGGAGTAGCCCACCATCATCAGCTGCTCGGCGCTGCCGCTGGAAAAGGAGTACACCGACACACTGCGCAGCACCTGATCGCTGAGCTGCCGCCCGACCACCAGCTCGTAGCCGGGGGCGTTGTCCATCTGCACGTATTCCACCTGCTCAAAGGCGGAGCCATTGCTCTGGATGACCTCCATCAGGCGGCACGTGCCGTCCTCCTCCTGCCGGAAAATCAGCACCTGCAAAGGGTTGGCAGAGTTTCCCTGGGCAAAGACGATATATTCCTCCACGCCGTCGCCGTCCAGATCTGCCATCTGCACCGTCTGCTGGTTTTCCCCGGAGACCGGTGCGGAATAGCTCAGGCCGTACATGGCGGAATCGATGGCGGATTGCAGACTGTCATACTCCTTCGACCGCTTGGGCAGCGCATACATTTCATCCACCGTCTGCAAGGCGCAGCCGGTCAGCAAAATCGACGCGAAGACGATCAGAAGAAGCAGCCATATTCGCTTTTTCACGGCATCAACTCCTCTTGATTGATTATTATACCACAATATGTTCTAAAAGAAAAGCTATTTCAGCACAACATTTGCTTCTCCGAGCACATTTTTCAGCTCAGAAAGCATACTTTCCCGGATGCAGCACCGGGTACCCCGGCGTCGTCTTGTGTCCGCAAAGTAAAGCACCGCTGTGCTGTCCCCCGGGAACATGTTCAGGATGCACCGGATCTTGGGATACAGCATCCCCTCCTCCCCGGGAAGCCGGAGGTACAATGTGCCGCTCTTATTCACATTCTGCGGCTGCTCCGGCGGCGCGCTGCCGTCGGCGTAGTCCGAAATGGGGCGGGCGCGGTTGATGACGATCTGCGGCTCCTTATCGTCCCGGAGGGACAGCCGCCCGGTGATGACCACGGCGCTGTTTTCCCGGAGGTAGCCGCCGTACTGATCCAGCACATTGGAAAATGCCAGCATCTCTATGGACGCGGTATCGTCTTCCACCGTGACATACGCCATCATGGAATTGTTCCGGGTGGTCTTCATTTTCACGGTCTGGACAATGCCTGCGACGCTGATGATCTGGTCGTCCTGAAAGCCGTTGTCCTCTTCCATAAGGCTGCCGATGTGGACAACGTGGGTGTTGCGCAGGTACGGCCGGTAATCGTCCATGGGATGACCGGAAATGTAGATGCCGGTGGTCTCCTTCTCCATGGAGAGAAGCTCCCCCTTGTCAAGCTCCTTGAGCTTGGGGATCGGCACCTTGCCCGCCTCGTCGTCCTCGTCCAGCATGGCGAACAGACCCATCTGCCCTTCCAGATTCTTCTTCCGGGAGGCGGACACGCTGTCCATCATCTGGTCGTATACCGCCAGAAGCTCGCTGCGATGATAGCCGAAACAGTCCATCGCGCCGCATTTTATAAAGTTTTCCACGGCGCGCTTGTTCAGCTCGCCCTCCCCCATCCGTTCCAGAAAATCTTCCAGAGAGCGGAAAGCGCCGCCCTCCGCCCGTTTGGCCGCCATGGAACGGATGAGTCCCCGGCCTACGTTTTTCACCGCGCCGAGACCGAAGCGGATGGCGCCGCCCTCGACGGTGAAGTAGTCCTCAGAATGGTTGATGTCCGGCGGCAGAACCGGGATTCCCAGCTCCCGGCACTCGGCGATATAGCCGGAAATTTTGGTCGCGGAGTCCAGAACGGAGGTCATCAGCGCCGCCATGTACTGCCTTGGATAGTGGCACTTGAGGTAGGCCGTCTGGTAGGCGACCACTGCATAGCACACCGCGTGGGCCTTGTTAAAAGCGTAATTGGCGAAATCCACGATTTCGTCGTAAATCGACTGCGCCACCGCCTCGGGTACGCCCCGAGCGATACAGCCGTCAATCTTCTGCTCCCGGTCGCCGTAAACGAAGGTCTTCCGCTCGGCGTCAATGATCTTCTGCTTTTTCTTGGAAATTGCCCGGCGGATGTTGTCCGCCTGACCCATGGAGTAGCCGCCCAGAGTCCTGAAAATCTCAATGACCTGCTCCTGATAGACGATACAGCCGTAGGTCACCTTCAGAATTGGCTCCAGAAGGGGCGTTTTGTAAGTCACTTTCCCGGGGTTGAACTTATTTTCAACGAACTTGGGAATGGATTCCATAGGGCCGGGGCGGTAGAGCGCCACGATAGCTGTCAGGTCTTCGATGGAGGTGGGCTTCATGCTGACGCACACCCCGGTCATGCCGGTGGATTCCATCTGAAAAACGCCCTGGGTCTTGCCCTCAGCCAGCATGGCGAAGGTCTCCGGGTCGTTATCCGGTGCTTTTGCAATCTGAAAGTCAGGGTCTTCCTGCTGCGCCAGCGCTTCCGCATCCTGAATCACCGACAGGTTCCGCAGACCCAGAAAGTCCATTTTCAGAAGTCCCAACTCTTCGATGGTGGTCATGGTGTACTGGGTGACCACGGTATCGTCGTTCCGGGACAGGGGGACGTAGGTATTGACCGGCTGCGCCGTGATGACCACGCCCGCGGCGTGGGTGGACGTGTTCCGGGGCATTCCCTCCAGACGCATAGCCGTGTCGATGAGCGTTTTTACCCGCTGGTCGCCGTCGTACATCTCCTTGAGTTTGGGGGAAATCTTCATAGCCTCCGCCAGCGTCAGGTGGAGCGGCATGGTGGGCACCAGCTTGGCCACCACATCCGTCTCCGCATAGGAGAAGTTCAGCGCCCGGCCAACGTCCCGGATGGCGCCCCGGGCGGCCATGGTGCCAAAGGTGACGATCTGGGCGACGTGATCCGCGCCGTATTTCTCCATGACGTATTCCATGACCTCGCCCCGACGCTCCGGGCTGAAATCCGTATCGAAATCCGGCATACTCACCCGTTCCGGGTTGAGAAACCGCTCGAAAATGAGGTTATACTTCATGGGGTCGATTTCCGTGATGTGCATACAGTATGCCACAATGGAAGCCGCACCGGAACCGCGTCCCGGCCCCACGGGAATGCCGTTGACCTTGGCGTAGTGGATAAAGTCCCAGACGATGAGATAGTAGTTTACATAACCCATCCGACTGATGACGCCAATCTCATATTCCAGCCGCTCCCGGTATGCTTCGGGCGCGTCAGGATACCGCTCGGCAAAACCCTCAGCGCACAGCTTACGGAAATATTCCTCGTCCGTATACCCCTCCGGCACCGGGTAAGAGGGCAGATGATATTCGTGGAAGGTAAATTCCAGATTGCACCGCTCGGCAATGCGGACGGTGTTTTCAAGGGCTTCCTCGCAGCCGGGGAACAGCCCTTTCATCTCGTCTTCGCTCTTGAGGTAGAACTCCTGCGTCTGGAATTTCATCCGGTTGGTGTCGTCCACGGTCTTGCCTGTCTGGATGCACAGCAGGACGTCCTGCATTTCCGCGTCCTCTTTGCGCAGGTAGTGGGCGTCGTTGGTCACCACCAACGGCAGTCCCAGCTCCCGGGCAAGGCGCTGGACGCCCTGATTCACCGGCCGCTGCTCCGGAATGCCGTGATCCTGCATTTCCAGAAAAAAATTCCCCTCCCCGAAAATGCCGGACATCTTTTTTGCGTATTCCTTCGCGGAATCGTAGTCTTCTTCCATCAGATACTGCGGAATCGCACCGGCAAGACACGCGGACAGGGCGATCAGCCCCTCGTGGTGCTGCTGGAGCAGCTGAAGGTCGATTCTGGGCTTGCCGTAAAAACCGTGGATAAAGGCTTCCGACACCAGATAGCAGAGGTTCTCGTACCCCGTTCGGTTTTCGCACAGCAGTACCAGATGGTAGGGGTCATTGTCGATCCCGTGGACCCGGTCGGCCATGCCCCGGCGGGCGACGTAGACCTCGCAGCCGATGATGGGTTTGATCCCGGCGGCTTTGGCGGCTTTATAAAAGTCAATACAGCCGTACATCACGCCATGGTCGGTGATGGCAATGGCGGTCTGCCCCAGCTCCTTGACACGATCCATAATGCCGTCAATGCGGCATGCGCCGTCCAGTAAGCTGTATTCCGTATGGACATGCAAATGTACAAAGCTCATGCCTTCACCTCTTCCGCCAGCTCCAGCAGCCGCCGCATACGGCTGCCCATGGCGGGCTTCGTAATGGGCGGCTCCATCATCCCCGCCAGCTCGGACAATGACGCGGAGGGATTTTCCTCCCTCGCAATCGCCGCCCGTCTGAGCTTTTCGGGCAGTTTATCCATCGCGCCCGTCTCTCTTATCATGCGAATGGCCGCAAGCTGTTCCTGCGCGGCCTCCACCACCTTGGAGGTGTTGGCGTCGTCGCAGTTGCAGCGGCGGTTGACCTTGTTGTTCAATTCCTTTTCCAACCGGGCTTCCATAATGCCCATGGCCGCCACCGGTGCGCCAAGGAACGTGAGAAAATCGGAGATCAGCTCGCTGTGCTTCAGGTACAGCACCTGTCCCCCGCTTCGGCTGGCCATCTTTGGGGAAAAGCCCATGACCTCCCGCATCAGCGAATCCGTCTCCCGGGCAACGCTCTGGTGGGTGGTCGCCAGTTCCATATGGTAGCCCTTCCCGGGGTCGGTGACGCTTCCCCCGGCGAGGAACGCACCCCGGAGGAACGACGCCTTGCAGCAGTCCTCCTCCACCACCGGCAGGTTCACATGAAGCGCCAGCGTGTCCTGCGCGTCAAAGCCGAAGGCTTCCATGATCGTCTCGATTTTATCGCTGTCCCATATCTGGAACACCAGCTTTCCCGGCGACGCAAGGCTGGGGTAGCTGTCGAAGGACAGATCAAACGCTTTTTTGAACAACTTCGGCAGAATATAGGCAAAATCCCGGCTTTCGGTGATGATTTTAATACCGTCAGCGGAGAAATTGTTGGCAAACAGCAGAACGCCGAAGCACTCCGCCAGAGCGCAGCAATGTTTCTGGGGCATAATCCGGCAGACCTCCGCCTTGGCGGCAGAGGAAAAAGAGCTTGCCATGGGGAGACCACCTTTCCGAATGTTATCTATACATTACCAGATGCGAACCTCCGGCTCCAACCGGATGCCGCTTTTCTGATAGACCTGCTCGGACACCTGGGACAGCAGAGCCTTCACATCCGCCGCCGTCGCGCCGCCCAGATTGACGGCAAACCCGGCGTGCTTCGCGGAGATCGCCGCGCCGCCTACCTGATAGCCCTTCAGTCCCGCTTCTTCGATCAGCGCCGCCGCATAACCGCCCGTCGGGCGTTTGAATGCAGAACCGGCCGAAGGAACGTCCAACGGCTGGGAAGCGGTACGGCGGGCAATCAGCTCCTTCATTTTTGCCCAGATTTCTTCCGAGTTTCCCCTTTTCAGGGCAAAAACCGCGCTGACCACGATTCCCGTCCGGTTTTCCAGCGCACTGTGACGATAGGAGAAGGCCATCTCGGCGTTGGACAGACGGGAAAGATTGCCGTCCAAATCCATGACCTCAACACTTTCGCAGATCTGGCAAATCTCGCCGCCGTAAGCCCCGGCGTTCATATACACGCCGCCGCCGACGGTTCCCGGTATGCCGTGGGCGAATTCCATACCGGTGAGACCCATGTTTGCAGCGTTCACCGCCGCCCGTGCCATGGTCACGCCCGCCATCACCCGGATGTGGGTCTCGTCCAGCCGTTCCATGCCGCCAAGGCAATCCTTCAGGCAGACCACCAGCCCCCGGACACCCTCATCCGGCGCCAGCACGTTGGTTCCCGCGCCCAGAATGGCACATTTGCAGTTCAGCTTGGCGCAGGCTTTCAGGATATCCGCCAGTTCGATTTTGGTTTTGGGAAACGCCATTACCTCGGCGTCTCCGCCGATGCGAAAGGAGGTATGCTTCGCCAGAGCTTCTTCAAACCGAAGCTCCACATCGGGCAGTAAAGCGGAGAGTTTCCGCTGGAATTCAGTCAACTCAGTCATAAACGCCTCCGGGTGTAAACTATAGTACAGTATAGCATATTCCCCGGCGGTTTGCAATTATGACAAACATGAAATTTATGTAACAAATGCCCCGCAGAAAGAAATTGCGGGAAAGCACCGCTTTCCCGCAATTCTTCCATTACAACTTAGTCCTGAATCGGCACCGTCTCGGGGATCTCGCCCTCGCCCTCGGTGATCGCCCGCATGTAGGCCACGTTCTTGTCCTTATCATACAGCATGACACTGTGGGTCATACCGTCTCCGTAGATGTCCACCATGTCTCCCCATGAGTAGCCCTTGGCACGCACCGGGCATGTGCCGCTGGATTTGATTTCCAGACCGGACAGCATGGGCAGCATCTTCATGAGCAGATCCGTGATCTGGGAATTGGTCATGCTCACGGACACCAGCGGCAGAACCTCATTTGCCAGATTCTGCACGTCGGAAAGGCTCATCTTCTTGACCTTGGCCAGCAATGCCTCCATAAACTGACGCTGACGGGCGGTACGCTTGATGTCGCTTTCGCCGTCACCCTCCGCCTTCCGCATACGGACATAGGCAAGGGCAGTGGAGCCGTCCAGCCAGTTTTTGCCTTCCTTCATCTCGTAGTAATAGCGGTCATGGAAGTCGTTGAGATAGTTAGCTTCCGCCGCAGTCAGCTCAACATTGATACCGCCCAGCAGATTGATTGCCTTGATAAATGCGTCAAAGTCGATCTCCACATCGTAGTCAACTTCAATGCCGAAGTTGGAATACAGCGTCTGATTCATCAGGCCCATGGCATCCGCCGTGCTGTTGGTGCAGATGTAGCCGTTGTGGTAGATGCTGGTAAGCTTGATCTTGCCGCCGCTGTGCTTCTTTCCGTTGGTATCCGTATAGTTGGGATACTGAACCAGCGTATCCCGGAGCAGTGAGGTCAGCGTCACGGTCTTTTCGTATGTGTTTACCGTGCAGAGGATCATGGTATCGGCAAACCGCTCAGCCTCTCCCTCACGGGCCGCCTGACCAACCAGAAGAATATTGATATAGTCCGCACTGGAAGCAACATGTGGCTCGGTAGCAGCCGTCGTCTCCACCGTGGCGGCTGTCGCTTCCGTGGCAGCCGTCTCCGTCGCCGGTTCGGTTCGGCTGATGGTCGGCACCTGCACCTGATTCATTTTATTGAGCATGGAGTTGTAATACACCACACCCGCAAATACCAGCGCAGCAATTAAAACTACAATAACCAGAACCACGATCAAAACGGTCTTCTTCCAGCCGCCCGTACTTTGGTTCTGTGGCTTTTTTCTTTCATAGCGTCCGCTCATGTTGTTCCTCCTGAGGGATAGTAGTCGAAGATACACTAGGGAACATTATACCATGATGCCGCCGGGATTACAAGCCTGTTTTTCATTTTTAGCCTTTTCTTAAAAATGGAAAGATGGGCAGCCAAAGGCTGCCCATCCGGTTTCTTGACTTATTTCTCCACGATTTCCAGCAGTTCCATAGGGCATGCTTTGACGCAGATGCCGCAGGCAATGCACTTGGAGGCGGGGCTGCCTTCCTCGAACACGATCACGTGCATGGGGCAGGCTTCGGCGCACTTGCCGCAGCTGACGCACTTCTTCTTGTTGATCATGTACACGCCGGTCTTGGGGTTCTGGGTGATGGCTTCGTGCTCACAGGTACGCATACACTTGCCGCACTGAATGCAGGTGTTGGGCTTGGCGCCGGTACCCTTGGCCACGATGCGGACACAGCTCTTCTCCTCGTCAAATTCCTTATAGAACGCCTCGGAACAGGCGGCAACGCATTGCAGACATGCCATGCACTCCACATTTTTCTTAGCAGCGAGCTTCTTCATAGCACAGAACTCTCCTTCATTTTTTATTCCCTTTCATTATACATGTCTATGCAAGAAAAAGCAACAAAAAATTTCAGAAAATCCGATTTTGTGAGTTATCATATGCTAACTTGCAAGAGAAAATAAAGAAAACGTCCATTTCGCAGGAAACGGAAGAAAAAGTGTTTGCTCTTATAAAGTTGCAGAAAACTGGGTATTATTACCAGCGTAAACCCCGGCATACGGGAAATAATACGTTTGAAGCAAGATTCATTTGGAGGTAAAAACATGAAAAAATATGCCATTCTCGTACTGGTTCTCGTCCTTACCGCGGCGCTGTTTACCGGCTGCGGCTGCACCAACCAGGACCCCAGCAGAAACACTACCGTTCCCACCACGACGCCTACCGCCGCGACCACTGAGACGACCCGGGCTACCACCGCGCCCACCACGATGCCCAGCGTTGAGCCTTCTACCAACGCCACCATCGACAACGGCAACGGCCCTCTGGACGGGATGGACGACATCACGGAAAACACCGCCGCCCGTCAGGGTACAGCTGGTGTCCGATAACACCCCGGGGCAGTTCGCCCCGGTACATATTACCCAATGCGTCTCCGTTTCGCCGTTCGCGCCTGCACCCGCAGACGAAGTACACGGGTTTTGGGTATCACGGCAGTGCTGTATGGGAAATCCTCGCCCCGGTACTGCTTCATGATCAAATCCAGTGCCCTGCGCTTTTCCTCCGGCTCAGTCACGTCCTCCAGATAGCCCCAGCCGATGACGCTTTCGTAGTTGATGGAGCACATCCCATTTTCCAGAACCAGACCGTGGGTACAGTCCAGCTCAAAGCCGGCGCGGTTGTCCTTTTCTATCAGGGCATACTTCGTCCCCTCCCGCGCACCGTGGATGTACAGGGTCATTCCGTCCGGCTCCATTCCGAAGTTCACGGGGAGGATATAGGGCACAGTGTCCGTGTTCAGCGCCAGATGAAGCACCTCGCAGCGGGTCATCATCTCCGTGATCTCGGCGGGGTCGGTCACTTCCCGGTCAGTTCGACGCATCACGTTTCCTCCTTAAAGAATCGTTACATATCTCGTCAGATTTTTCTTCATTCTTTCGGCGGCAGCCACGGCCTGCTCCAGAAAATCCCCGCCGTCGGACTGTGCCTGCTTCCATGCGCAGGTGATCGTCTCCCCCGCGCACACCACCGCGCCGTGCCCCAGCCTGTCAAAGGCGTAAGAACAGTTTTTGGCGTTGGCACTGGGGGAATCGTAGCCGTCCACCAGGAAAAACACCCGTGGATACTTGCCGCGAAGACTGCGGAGGCTTTCGGCGGAGCTGGCCGCCGTCAGCGCGCCGATCCGGGAATAGCCCAGCTTTCCCACCGCCTCCGGCGCGAACCGGTTTATCAAGTCCACAGCCACCGTATGCACCAGCCGGGAACCGCAGAGCAAGTCCTGCAATTCCGGAGCGGATTTATTTCCGGTGCGCGCTGCCACGAACAAGTCCTTCTTCCCCTCTCGGCACCCGGGCAGGAAGGGCTTGATGATATCGCTGCCCAAGTATCCGGAAACAACCAACCCGTCACAGGGATAGTCGGTTTCCCCGCCGAAAAACGCTTCCGCCGTTATCCGGGCGGCGGTCGGGCTGAGCAGTTCCGGCGCATCCAGCACAGTGTAATAGCCCATGTTCCGGGCGGTGTTCAGCGTCTGCGCCAGCTCCTGCAATCCTTCACCGCCCAAAAGGGCAAAAACGCCGAAGCTCAGTCGAACCGCCGGGACGATCCCCTTCAATCCGCCGAGCAAATCCCGGCAGAATTCTCCGTAACCTACAGCGTCGTGAGCATACCGGGGCGGCAGAGCAGCCAGGGGCAGCATCAGCTCCGCCATGGAAGGATTCTTCAGCTTCCGAATCTTTTCCTGTAACATATCAATAGACATACTCCCGCCTCCGGCATGTTTTTTGTTTATTGTATCACAACTTTTTCCATCTGCAAAGATAAAAACCTTCCAGTCCTGATTTTTTTCCTTTGGGGTATACTACCTGTGAAGGGAGGGAGAATTTATGAATGCAAAAGGATGGATGCTTTCCGCCGGTCTTGGCGCTGCTGCGGGTGCGGTAGCGGTTCTGATGATGCCCAGGCAGAATCCCGTGCGGCGCGTGGCGGCAAAAGCCGCCAATAAGGCCGAAGACCTTGCCTGGAAGGTCGAAGACAAAATGAACGAGGTTCTTTGACAAGTTAACGCAGAACATCCCGGAAGGCTGTCCTTCCGGGATGTTTCCTCATAAACCCTTATCCTGCGCTTTCAGCTTTTGCAGACGGATGGCGCACACCGCCGTAAGGAACATCGGTATCAGCAAAATGCAGGCGTTGCTCACATGCGCCGTGTAGTCGCCGTAAAACTCCACAAACTGCCCGCCGGAAACGACAAGAAGCGACACACACCCGCACCCGGCAAGGGCGGCGCCATGGGTCAGCCATGGGGCGCCCCGGTGCTTTCTGAAACGGTACGCCAGAATCGCCAAAATAATTGCCATGACCGCGAGAACGACGCAAGAGATCGCCCCGTTGTGACTGACCGTCAGAAGCGGCTCCTCAGGGGCTTCCACGTCCCCCTCCCCTTTCAGCAGAAGCACCTCCGCCCTGCCATTCTTGGGGCTGATATACCAATAATTGTTCCGCGCGGCATCCAGTTCCTGCAATTCTTCCGGCAAAGTGGGGTCACCGTAGCAGCTGTAGGCTGTGGTTCCCCCCGCGTCATCCGGCGTAACATAAGGGTCAGGGGGCATTTGCTCCCCGAAGTGTACCCTGCCCCATGTGCTGAAGCAAAGAGTGCCCCTGTTTCCGGCCATGTCGTCATCACTGCTGATTCCCTGAATAATGTCCGTATAGTAGATACGGATGCTGCCGTCCTCCATCTTCACGACTTCCTTCACCGCCTGATCCGCGTCCAGCCAGATCGGCGCTTCCCAGAGGAACGCCGCGCCCAGCACAAGCGTGATCACCAGCATCACCGCCATGGTCACCGCTAAAACCCGGCGGCGCACAATGGCCTTTCTGATCTTTTTCAGTCCCGGCGCATCTGTTTCCACCGGAATCGCCTGGGCTTTTTTCAGAATCCCCAGCTGCTTCGCGCATTCGTCGCACCCGCACAGATGCTCGTCCACGAGGGCGTTGCTCTCTTCGCTGGTCAGATTTTCCGCATACAGCGGGAGCAGATCCCGGATCACATTACAGGATAGTTTCATACATATTCCCCCATTTCATCCCGTATTTTCTGCCTTGCCCGGTGGTAGGTCACACAGGCCCAGTTTGCCGTGCGTCCGAACAGGCTTCCGATGTCACCAAAGGAAAGCTGCCCGAAGACCCGCAGGGAGAAAACCTCCTTATAGGGTTCCGGCAGGTCGTGAAGCACCCGGTGAACAGCCATGGCCTGCTGGGCGTCCATGATCTGTTCCTCCACCGCCTGCTTCGGGTCGCTGATTTCCAGCTCGTCGATAGGCTGGGACGGGCGCTCCTTGCGCAGATGGCTGAGGTAGGCGTTTCTCGCCATGGAGCATAACCATGTACGGATGTCGCAGTCGCCCCGAAATTTCGGCAGAGCGTTCAACGCCTGAAAGAATACCTGTTCCGTCAGCTCCTCCGCAAGACTTTCGTCGTGGCTGATTGCCCGCAGGTACAGCTCCACATCCTGAAAATACGCCCGGTATATTTGTTCAAACTCCGTCACGGCTTCACCTCCTACACCCATTAGACGCGGGAATGGGGAAAATCTTACAGCATTCGTGAAAAAATGGGAGGGGATTTTTCCCCTCCCATATGTCAGGTAATGTCCAGCTTGACGACCTCCCCCTCCACCCGGATGCGGATGGCGGAAATGGGATGCTCAAAACTGTCAATGATTGCTTCGGAAATCGGGTCTTCCAGCTCCTTCTGGATAGTGCGGCGGAGATTTCTCGCGCCGTATGTCACGGAATAGGCCTTCTTCACCAGCAGGCGGCGCAGATCGTCGTCCCAGAAAAGGTTCAGGCCGCGGGTGGACAGGCTGTCTTGCAGCTCCTTGAGCATGATGTCCGCGATGCCCAGGAAGTTTTCCTCCGTCAGGTGGTTGAAGGTGATGATCTCGTCCACACGGTTGAGAAATTCCGGCCGCAGGAAGCCCTGCAATGCCTTCATGGTCTTTTCCTTCACCTTGTCGCCATCGCTTCGGCCAAAGCCCATGCCGCCGACACTGCCCTCGGAACCGGCGTTGGAGGTCATGACGATGATGGTGTTCTCAAAGTTCACCACCCTGCCCTGGGCGTCCGTAATGCGTCCGTCATCCAGCACCTGCAGCAGAATGTTCAGCACATCCGGGTGCGCTTTTTCGATTTCATCGAACAGCACGATGCTGTAGGGGCGGCGGCGGATCTTCTCCGTCAGCTGTCCGGCCTCGTCATAACCGACATAGCCGGGAGGCGAACCGATGAGCTTGGAGACGGTGTGCTTCTCCATATATTCCGACATGTCCAGCCGAATCAGGCTGTCCACATTGTCAAACAGATCGCTTGCCAGCTGCTTGACCAGCTCCGTCTTACCCACGCCGGTGGGGCCGACAAAGATAAAGGACACGGGCCGCTTCTTGGGTGAAATGCCCACCCGGTTGCGGCGGATGGCACGGGACACAGCGTCTACCGCCTCGTCCTGACCGACGATGTGGGTTTTCAGGCGGTCGCTCAGCCCCTTGATCTGCTCGTACTCCTGCGCCTTGATCTTGGACGCGGGAATTTTCGTCCACAGCTCGATGATCCGCGCCAGATTCTCCATGGTCACGGCGGGCTTGGGCAGCCTTTCCAGCTCCTCGATCTTCGCCGCCAGCTGCATCAGCTTGCTGCGGATCAGCGCCAGACGCTCATAGTCCTGATTCTCCGTGTTCTCGTTGAGCATCCGCAGTTCCAGCTCGTAATCATCCCGCTCCTTTTTCAGCTCGGCCAGCTGGGAAATTTCCTTGCATTGCAGGTTGACGTCGGAACAGGCTTCGTCCAGCAGGTCGATTGCCTTGTCAGGCAAAAACCGGTCGGTGATGTAGCGCTCGGAAAGCACGACGCACTGGTGGGCGATTTCCGGGGAAATCTCCACCCCGTGGAACTCGGCATAGGATTTGGCAATGCCCTGCATGATAAGGCTTGCCTCGGCGATGGTGGGTTCCGCCACGGTGACGGGCTGGAAACGGCGCTCCAGAGCGGCGTCCTTTTCAATATACTTACGGTACTCGGCGAAGGTCGTCGCGCCGATGACCTGAATTTCCCCCCGGGACAGAGCGGGTTTCAGGATGTTGGCGGCGTTCATGCTGCCCTCCGCGTCTCCCGCACCCACCAGATTGTGGACTTCGTCAATGACCAGAATGATGTTGCCGCACTCCTTGATCTCACCGATCAGACTCTTCATGCGGCTTTCAAATTGCCCGCGGAACTGGGTGCCTGCCACCAGCGCGGTAAGGTCAAGCAGGAATACCTCCTTATCCCGCAGCTTATAGGGGACATCCCCCGCCGCAATCCGCTGGGCAAGTCCCTCGGCAATGGCGGTTTTGCCCACGCCGGGTTCGCCGATGAGACAGGGGTTGTTCTTCTGGCGGCGGTTGAGGATCTGGATGACCCGTTCCGTCTCCACATCCCGGCCGATGACCTTATCCAGCTTGCCCTCCCGTGCCCGGCCGGTCAAGTCCATGCAATAGCTGTCCAGAAATTTATGCCGCTTGGACTTTTTCTTTTCCTTCGGCTCTCCTTCTTCCTTTCTGGAAGGACGGGGCTGGGGCGCGGGGGTATTGCCGAAAAGCTGGTTCAGCAGCGGGAACGTGGCGGTCTGGCTGTCGATCTCATCGTCGTCAGAGCTGTCGCTGTCGTCCTTCTGGCCGAACATGCTGCTCATTTCGTCGCTGAGCATATCCAGATCTTCGTCGGAAATGCCCATCTGCTTCACGGCCTGATCGATCTGGGGAATTCCCAGACTCCGGGCACATTTCAGGCAGTAGCCTTCATTCATGGTAACGCCGTTTTCAACTTTGGTAATAAACACAACGGCGATATTTTTCTTACATTTGCTGCACATTTTTGGCTGCATAACGCTCACTCCTTTTCGGTGCAGTATAGCATATTGCGTCTGAAAAAGGTAAAACAAATTATGAACGCATCAGAATTGTGCGATATACTCCGGGAACACCTTTTTCAGAACGATAACCTTTTCGATAATTTTGTCCATCAAAGCATCATAGTTGGAATGGTCATCAAAATTCAGCCCCGGTATTGCGTACCTAATTCTGGACGCCTTCTTATTGTCCAGCCGCACCCACTCCATAGGGAATCCCAGCGCATTTTCAATTTCGTCCTTACGCTCAGCCAGATAATCAAACAGATTTTTATTGTCGGCAATATAAATCTCAACCGTAACTCTGGAAAGCTTGTTGACCAGATTTATGGAAACGCAAGCTTCACTTGTACCAATCGCGACATTGTACCAATGGTCGGTGGTCGCATTTCTGATATTGAAGGGCTTGCCCTTCGCCACGACCATCTCGTTGAACCGTGTCCAGAACACCAGACGCTCTGACTGAGATTTGTTGATCTCATTGTTGTCGCTGTTTTCTTTGGAATATTTGATAAATCCGTTCGGTTTTTCAATGATTTCAAATTTGGGTGCCGGAAGGGAATCCCCGATACGGTAGGCGTGAAGCTCGATCAGGAAAAAGCCTATGTCATTTCCCGTATTGTTGTTTAGCCATTCGATTGCGCTTCGGTGTTCCTCTCTCGCCTGCGTCACGATCCAGACAATCACCTTGGCGTCCAGCCCGGAAGCGTAAGTAATGATTTTTCCCAGATGGTCGTGATTGGACGCTTCCAGCTGATTTTCAATGATGACCTTTGTTCCCGTTGTTTCATCTTTTGCAACAAGGTCGCAGCGGTAAGCGCCTACAAAGACTTCCTTTTTCACATCCGTCAGGGTAAGCCCAAGAACATCATTGAGCCGTTCTATGCTTTCCGGTCTGGCTAACCAGTTGGAAAAATCGTATTGCTCATGTTTCCACAGATGGCGAACCTCTACCTCTTCCAGCGAACCAAATTCCATAAATTACACTCCTATTTGACAGAACAACGGTTATCTTGTTCCGTCGCTTCCGACCTCAAACTTTTCGATTCCATCGTCATACCACAGACGGGTCATGTACAGCCCTCCCGCCGGGACTGTCGGGCCTGCGGCGGTGCGGTTGCCGGAGGCCAGAATTTCGCCGATCTCCTCCGGGCGTATCTTTCCCTCGGCGGCGTAGACTACCGTCCCCGCCATAGCCCGCGCCATGTTGTAAAGGAAACCGTTGGCGCAGACCCTGAGGGTGACAAGCTCCCCCTGCCGCTCCACATTGTAATAGTATACAGTGCGGACGGTGGATTTGACATCCGTGCCGACGCTTCTTACGGCGGCAAAATCGTGGGTACCCACAAACTGGTTTGCCGCCGCCTGCATCACGTTCTCGTCCAAGTGCCGGGGGTAAAACCATGAACGGTTGACATAAAACGGATTCTTAAGCCGGGAATTGTAAATCTGGTAGGTGTATTCCTTCCGGGCGCAGGAGCCAATGGCATTGAAATTCTCATGAACCTCAAAAGCTTTTGTCACCACGATGTCGCAGGGAAGGTGGGTATTCAGCGCATAGGGCAGCCGCTCCACCGGGATGGTGGAGCACGTGCGGAAATTCGCCACGTACACCCGCGCATGAACACCCGCGTCCGTCCGGCCGCAGCCCGTCATATGCACCGGATGCCCAACCACCATGGCGGCAGCCTTTTCCATGGTCTCCGCTACGGTGGGCAGATTTTTCTGCACCTGCCAGCCGTGGTAATGGGTGCCGAGATAAGTCAAAAACAGGGCGATATTGCGCATATTTCCCTCACATACCAAACTTTTTCAGAATAATGACCGCCGCTGTCAGCAGCGCCGCCGCGCCGAACGCGGCAAAATCGCCCCGCTGATAGTGCAGCTGCTTCATCTTGGTTCTCCCCTCGCCGCCCTGATAGCAGCGGCACTCCATGGCGGTGGCCAGCTCGTCGGCGCGGCGGAACGCGCTGATGAACAGGGGCACCAGAATGGGCACCAACGCCTTGGCGCGCTGGAAGATATTGCCCGTCTCAAAGTCCGCGCCCCGGGCCTTCTGGGCGGACATGATCTTGTCCGTCTCCTCGATGAGGGTAGGGATAAAGCGCAGGGCGATGGACATCATCATGGCCAGCTCGTGCACCGGGAAGCGCAGCTTTTTCAGCGGCGACAGCAGGTGCTCCAGCCCGTCCGTCAGGGCGATGGGGCTGGTGGTGTAGGTCATGAGGAACGTACCCATGATGAGCATGACGATGCGCAGCACCATCTGCACGGCGGACACGGTGCCCTCCCACGTGATGTGGCGCAGCAGCCACACGTCCGCCACCGGCGTGCCGGTGGTGAAGAACATGTTCATAAGGGCGGTGAACGCCACAATGATGTACACGGGCTTCAGGCCCCGTGTCAGAGCCTTCCACTCCACACGGGAGATGAGGATGCACACCGCCAGCACAGCGATCATGATGCCGTAGGTCAGGGGGCCCTTGGCGTTGAACAGCGCCACAATGTACAAAATGACGCACAGCAGCTTCGTCCGGGGATCCAGACGGTGGATGGGGGTATCGCCGGGGAAAAACTGGCCCAGCGTGATATCCTTCAGCATACGTCAGCGCCCCCTTTCAGGCGGAGCAGCGCGTCGCGCAGCGCCTCCACGGTGTAGACCGCTGTGTCCACCGGCAGGCCCCGGCGGCGCAGAGCCAGTGCCACCTTCGTCACCTGCGGGATGTCCAGCCCCACCTTCTCCAGCTCATCGGCACGGGTGAACACCTGACGGGGCGTGCCCTCCATAAACACATGGCTGTCGGACAGCACCACGATGCGGTCCACATTCCTGGCGATCTCCTCCATGCTGTGGCTCACCAGCACCACTGCCGCGCCCTTGGCGCGGTGATAGGCCTGTATCTGTGCCAGTATGGCGTCCCGCCCCTGGGGATCCAGTCCCGCCGTGGGCTCGTCCAACACCAACACCTTCGGTTCCATGGCGATGACGCCCGCGATAGCCACACGGCGCTTCTGTCCACCGGAGAGCTCAAAGGGCGACTTGTCCAGCAGCGTCTCGTGCAGTCCCACAAAGGCCGCCGCGTCCCGCACCCGCCGGTCGATCTCCTCCGCGTCCAGTCCCATGTTCTTCGGTCCAAAGGCGATGTCCTTATACACCGTCTCCTCGAACAGCTGGTATTCCGGGTACTGGAACACCAACCCCACCTTGAAGCGTACGTCCCGTATTTTCTTCGGATCCGCCCAGATATCCTTCCCCTCCAGGAGAATACGCCCGGACGTGGGCTGCAAAAGCCCGTTCAGATGCTGTATCAGCGTGGATTTACCGGACCCGGTGTGTCCGATCACGCCCAAAAACTCCCCTGCGCCCACAGTCATGCTCAGCCCCTCCACAGCGCTGCGCTGGAACGGTGTCCCCGCTGAATAGGTGTGGGTCAGGTCCTCTATCTGCAAAATCGGTTCCAATGTTACTTCCCTTCCGCCTCGCCGAAAGCGCGGCAAATGGTATCGGCGCACTCGTCTACCGTCAGGTTTTCCAGCGGCACATCTACTCCGTCCCGCCGCAGCCGATACAGCAATTCCACCGTATCCGGCGCCGCCAGGCCCAGCTCATGCAGGCGCTCCACCTGCGAGAACACCTGCCGCGGCATACCGTCCATCGCTACCTCGCCGTCGTTCATCACGATCACTCGGTCTGCACGCTCCGCCTCGACCATGTGATGGGTGATAAGCACCACGGTAATGCCCTGTTCCCGGTTCAGCCGCAGCACGGTGTCGATGACCTCACGCCGTCCCGCCGGGTCCAGCATAGCCGTGGCCTCGTCCAGCACGATGCACTCCGGCTCCATGGCGATGACGCCGGCGATGGCGATCCGCTGCTTCTGGCCGCCGGAGAGGAGATGGGGCGCGTGGGTCATAAAGGCCGTCATATCCACGGCGGCCAGGGCATCGTCCACCCGGCGGCGGATCTCCTCTGAGGCCACGCCTAAATTCTCCGGGGCGAAGGCCACATCCTCCTCCACCACGTTGGCGACGATCTGGTTGTCCGGATTCTGGAACACCATGCCCACGCGCCTGCGAATTTCGAGCAGGAGCGATTCGTCCATCGTGTCCATGCCCTCGACATAGACCTTGCCGCCGCTTGGCAGCAGGACTGCGTTGAAGGTCTTGGCAAGCGTCGATTTTCCGCTGCCGTTGTGGCCGAGGATCACGACAAAGCTGCCGCGCTCGATGGTCACATCCACCCCGCGCAGCGCGCGGGTGTTCACCTGGTCTTCCGTGCCCGGATAGGTGAAGGCCAGGTCTTGGGTCTTGATCATTTCCATAAAAGTTGCGTTCCTTAATCGTTGTCCCGAAAGAGCCTTTCGGGGATTCATCGCCGCAAAGCGGCGGATTCCTTTATTCCGAGAACCAGCGGCCCGTCGCGCCGCAGGGCAGCGCCATGCCCGAATCGGTGCACGGCA
>OLYI01000128.1_pt1 | contig 36187 bp, 33 predicted proteins | sample 1644251 | NCBI WGS metagenome assembly OLYI01 (sample SAMEA103958140, study PRJEB25191) | human gut metagenome | biome: human-associated habitat [ENVO:00009003]; feature: intestine environment [ENVO:2100002]; material: feces | place: Germany | collected 2013/2015 | reverse complement strand
CCGGTCTGACGGCAGGCGTAGACGTCGGAGTGGTCACCGAAGATGTTCAGAGACTGAGTAGCGACGGTACGGGCGGAAACGTGGAAAACTGCGGGCAGCAGCTCACCGGCGATCTTGTACATATTGGGGATCATCAGCAGCAGACCCTGGGAGGCGGTGTAAGTGGTGGTCAGAGCACCGGCAGCCAGAGAGCCGTGGACAGTACCGGCGGCACCGGCCTCGGACTGCATCTCGACGACCTTGACGGTGTTGCCGAAGATGTTCTTCCGACCGGCGGCAGACCACTGATCCACGTTGTCAGCCATGGGGCTGGACGGGGTGATGGGGTAGATGCCAGCGACCTCGGTAAAGGCATAGCTGACGTGGGCGGCAGCGGTATTGCCGTCCATGGTTTTGAATTTTCTAGCCAAAATGAATACCTCCTAAAGTATTTCTAATTTTGTCGACTCCATTGTACCACTTTTCATGCAATTTGTAAAGCCATCAAACGACACTCATACAAAAAATTCACGCTTTTCCACGGGAAAGATATGGAAAAGCTGTAAAGTCCGCAGCCGGGGAAACCAAAAAGGGATTGCCTTTTCCCGAAGAATGGAGTATGATGAAAAACAAGAGAGAAAAGGGGGACGGAAACATGATCTGCAGCGTCCGAACGCTGGGTATCTCCGGGATACAGGGCAGCGCCGTCACGGCGGAGTGCTACATTTCTCAGGGACTTCCCGGCTTTGATATCGTGGGACTGCCTGACGCGGCGGTGAAGGAAGCGCGGGACCGGGTGCGGGCAGCGGCGAAGAGCAGCGGACTGTCCTTTCCCGTGAGCCGCATTACGGTGAATCTGGCGCCCGCAAGCCAGAAAAAGGCGGGAACGCACTACGATCTTCCTATTTTATTGAGTATTCTCGCGGCCAGCGGAAGCGTCCGGCGGCCGAAGTCTACCAGCGCCTTTCTGGGGGAGCTGAGTCTGGACGGCACCATCCGTCCCATTTCCGGCGTGCTGCCCATGGCGCTTGCCGCCAAACGGGAGGGGATTCAGGCGCTGTTTGTCCCGGCGGAGAACGCCCCGGAGGCGACGCTTGCCCGGGGGCCTGCGGTGTATCCCATCCATACGGTGGCGCAGCTGGCGGCAGGACTGAACGGGGAGACGACGCTGGAAGAAGAACCGCTGTGGGTGCCCTCCCGTGAGGACACCGTCATGCCGGATTTCAAGGATGTGCTGGGGCAGGAAAACGTAAAGCGGGCGCTGGAGGTCGCGGCGGCGGGCAGTCACAATGTGCTGCTCATTGGCCCTCCCGGCTCCGGCAAAAGTATGCTCAGCAAGCGCCTGCCCTCCATTCTCCCGGATATGACGTGGGAGGAATCGCTGGAGGTCAGTCAGGTGTATTCCGTCGTGGGAATGCTGACGCCCCGGAATCCTCTCGTGACCCAGCGGCCGTTCCGTTCGCCCCATCACACGGTGTCCAATGCCGGACTCGCTGGCGGCGGCTCCAACCCAAGGCCGGGTGAAATCTCCCTCGCCCATAAGGGCGTGCTGTTTCTGGACGAGATGCCGGAATTCAGGAAAGATACTCTGGACTTGATGCGCCAGCCCTTGGAGGACGGAAAGGTCACCATCTCCCGGGTTTCCGGGGCGGTGACGTACCCGGCGGAATTTATGCTGGTGTGCGCCATGAATCCCTGCAAATGCGGCTGGTACGGCGACCCCTCCGGGCGCTGCCGCTGCTCCCAGCGGGATGTGGACAACTACCGCAGCCGCATTTCCGGGCCGCTTCTGGACAGAATTGACATTGTGGTGGAGGTCCCCTCCGTCCATTTTGAGGACCTGCGGGAACGGGCGGAAGCGGAGCCGTCGGCGTCGGTGAAGCAGCGGGTCAACGCCGCACGAGACGTCCAGAACCGGCGCTTCGGTTCCGGCGGAATGTGCAACGCCCGGATGGGGCCGGAAGAAATGCGCCGCTACTGCCATCTCAGCGAGGAATGCGCCGAGCTGATGAAGGGCGCGTTTGAAACCATGGGATTGACCGCGAGAAGCTACGACCGTATCCTCAAGGTAGCGCGAACCGTGGCCGATCTGGACGGAAGCGAAGACATTCAGCCCCAGCACATCGCCGAAGCGATTCAGTACCGGGCGGTGAATCTGGGAAATCGATAAACAGGAGAACGAAAATGAAGGAAATTTTTCTATTGAAGCTGGGCGAGATCGTCCTGAAGGGCGCGAACAAGCGCCAGTTTGAGAACAAGCTGCGGCAGAACGTCCGCCGCCGCATGAAGAAGTACGGCAATTTTGACGTGTATATCCTCCAGTCCACGGTGTACGTAGAGCCGATGGACGAGGAAGCGGACGTGGACGGGGCATGGGAAGCCTGCCGTTCCATTTTCGGCGTGGTGAGCCTGTGCCGCTGCCGCCCCTGCGAGAAGGACTTGGACGCGATCTTTGCCGCCATCGAAAACTATCTGGGGGACGATCTGGACTGCGCCCAATCCTTCAAGGTCGAGTCCAAGCGCTCGGACAAGCGCTTCCCCCTGACCTCCATCCAGCTGTCTCAGGAGATCGGCGGACGGCTGGCGGAAGCCCACCCGGGAGTAGAGGTGGACGTGCATCACCCGGACTACACCGTGTACGTGGAGGTGCGGGACCTGTCCGCCTACGTCCATGGCCCCGCCGAACCGGGAGCGGGCGGCCTGCCCACCGGCGTTGGCGGACGGGCGATGGTGCTGCTCTCCGGCGGTATCGATTCCCCCGTGGCGGCCTATATGATGGCGAAGCGTGGCGTGGAGGTGGAAGCCGTTCACTTCTTCTCCTATCCCTACACCTCCCAGCTGGCCAAGGACAAGGTCATCGAGCTTGCCCGGCTGGTGACGAAATACTCCGGGCGGATGACCGTGAACGTGGTGTCCTTCACGGAGATTCAGGAAGCCATCCGGGACAACTGCCCCGAGGAGTTCTTTACCCTGATTATGCGCCGGTTCATGATGGAGATTGCCCAGCGTATTGCCAAGGGCGACGGCTGCGGCGCGCTGATCACCGGCGAAAACCTTGGTCAGGTGGCGTCCCAGACCATGGAGGCCATGACCGTCACCGGCGCGGTGGTGGACATTCCCATTTTCATGCCGCTGGTGGGCATGGACAAGAAGGACATTATTTCCATTGCCCGGGAAATCGGGACGCTGGATACGTCGATTCTGCCTTATGAGGATTGCTGCACCGTCTTCACGCCGAAGCATCCCAAGACCAAACCTACCCTGGGACAGGTGGTGAACGCGGAAAAGAAGCTGGACAGAGAAGCGCTGATCGCCCGCGCGTTGGAAAATGTGGAAAAGATCAAGGTGACGTACCATGATGAGCCTTTGCTGTGATGTGCTGAAAGCGCTTCAGGGGAAAACGCTGGTCACCGCCGAAAGCCTCACCGGCGGCGGCATCGGCGCGGCGCTGACGCAGGTTCCCGGCAGCAGCGAGGTCTACAAGGGCGGCGTCATCTGCTATACCAACTGGGTCAAGGAAAACATTCTGGGCGTGCCGGGAGAGATTCTGGCGCAGGACGGCGCGGTGTCTCTGCGCACGGCGGAGCATCTGGCTTCCGGTGTCCGGGCGCTGCTGAAAGCAGACGCGGCCGTGGCAGTCACGGGTCTGGCCGGCCCCGGCGGCGACGAATTCGGACACAGTGTGGGAACGGTTTTCATCGGCTATCAGGACGCTGCGCATTCCGACGCGAGGGAATATCACTTCTCCGGCGACCGGGAAGCGGTGCGGAATCAGACCATCGAAGCCGCACTGAGACTTGTTCTGGAACACCAAAAGTAAAAAAAACCTCTGTTTTAGTGGGTGGTCGTAAAACAGATAATGGAGCGTATCGGTACAGATACGCTCCACTTCTCGTGCCGAAGTACAGCCCCTTGGCTCCCCCTCTGAGGGATGTCCACTTTTCAGGGATACCCCTCACCCTCCGTGTCCATTTTTATGGGTACAGTTTACTTCGCTCGGCCACCTCTCCCAGAGGGAGAGGCAAGAGAGGTGCGATGCAAAGATAAAAATTATGCCCGCTGCTTTCAAAGCAGCGGGCATTTGCTGTGATCAGGTCGGGTCGTAATTGACGATGATGTCGTGTTCTCTCAGGGACGCGACGTCGGAAATGGGATTGCCGAACACGTTCACTTGCACCAGACAATAGCTGTCGGCGAGAGAATCAATGTTGCTGATCTGGTTGTAATCCATATAGATATAGGTCAGGGCTTCCATCTTGCTCAGATTGTCCAGACTGGTCAACGCATTGTAAGAGCCGTCAATGGTCTGAAGCTTGCAGCCCTCCGGCCATTCGGGGAGCGCTGTCACCTGATTGGAGGCAAAGCTGAACCGCTCCAGATTGACCAGCGTGGAGAGGGCGGAGATGTCCGTCAGGGTGTTGTTGGAGATATCCAGTTCAACCAGCGTCGTGCAGACGGAAATGGGAGAGACATCCGTCAGCGCATTGTGGTTCACGGACAGACGGGTCAACACCTGTAAGCTGCTCACGCCGTCCAGACTTGTGATCTGGTTGTTGTCAGCTACCAGCGTCGTCAGTCGGGCGCAGCTGGAAACGGGGGCGAGGGTGGTCAGGGCGTTGTAGGAAACGTCCAGCGTTTGCAGATTGCTCAGACCGTCCAATGCGTCGAGACTGGTCACGGCGTTGTGCTGGAGATTCAGCTCGGTCAGCGTGGTCATGGAGGACAGTACGTCCAGATTCCGGATGGTGTTCTCGCCCAGATTCAGATAGGTAAGGCTCTTTGCGCCGGACAGCTTTTCAATGGTGCTCAGGCCGCATTCTACCATGCTCAGCTCGGTCAGGGCGGGAAGTCCCGCAATGACGGTCAGATCGTCCGGGCTGAACCGGCTGCCGCTGAGGTCGAGAGACGTAAGCTTGGTCAGAGAAGACAGGCTCTCAAGACTGTCGATGTCCTGATTGGCGATGGTCAGCTTTTCCAGATAGGGCATGAACGTCAGGTCGGTGTAGACCTTCGTGTCCTCGGGGACGGTGAATTCCGTGATCTGCCATAGCTGGCTGGTGTAGACGCTGTCGCCGTCTCTTGTGCCGGTCAGCTCCCGCAGAGCCGCTTCCACGGCCGGGTCGGCGAATTTGACTTCCTCAATGACGCCGGTCACAGTGTAGCCCAGAACCGTCAGGGGACTGACAAGGCCGTTATCGCCCACGGCAATGGCGTAAATGGTCGTCTCACCGGCGGGGAGGGTAATGGGGCTTTCGTAAACGGGGTCCTTCACGGAGGGGTATTCACCGTTGGTGGTGTAGTAGAGCTTCCCGGCGGCGTACAGGGTGACGTCGATATACTGGCTGTAGTAGCCCGGCTCGTAGTTGCTGATGGGGGCGTCAGGCCGCTGCGCCTCGATCTCGGCCTTGATGTCCGGGTTCGTGATCTTGTCCAGCAGAGAGACGGCGTCCAGCAGTTTGTCCTGCTCCACGTAGGTCTTGCACAGGGCGGTGAACAGCTCGACGCTGGGTTCGGAGTTGATGGCATTGGTCAGGGTGTACTCGGCTTTCGTGTAGTTGTCGTCGGCCTTATACAGGTTCGCCAGCTCGATGGCCACGTTCTCGTCGTGGTTGGAGAAGTTGTAGGCAAGGTCATAGAACCATGAGGACAGGCGGGAATTGCCGTGGAGGTCATTGTATCGAGCCTGGGTCAGCAGGAAATCCCGGGTGAACCCCCGGTCATAGGTAAACAGGTACCAGCCGATGCTGGCGATGATCAGCACCGCAAGCAGGAGCGGCACCAGAACGCGGATAAACTTCTTCATAAAACTGCTCCATTCCAATGGAATTTCAAGAAATTATACAACAAAACGGCGATAAAGTCAAGCATAGGGGGAAAAGTTGCGGTTTTACGGAACTTCCGGGAATAATGAAGCTGAAAACGGACGGCTTTGGGCGCTTGACAGGGATGACAAAATATGCTATAGTAGCATAAAGTAATACTTTACGGAGGAACTATGGAACAGCATACGATCATCCGTCTGACCGACAGACCGGAATATAAGGAATCCATGGCACAGTGGTTCCACGAAAAATGGGGCATTCCCAAGCAGGCGTACCTCGACAGCATGGATGCCTGCCTGAAAGGGGAGAGCGCCGTCCCCCAGTGGTACGCCGTGGTGGAGGATGGCAGGATCATCGGCGGTCTGGGCGTCATCGAGAACGACTTCCACGACCGTAAGGACTTGTCGCCCAACGTCTGCGCGGTGTACGTGGAGGAAGACCGCCGCTGCCGGGGCATCGCCGGGGAAATGCTGCACTTCGTCTGCGAGGACATGAAGGGCAGGGGCGTGCCGGTACTGTATCTGGTGACCGACCATACGTCTTTCTATGAGCGCTACGGCTGGCGCTTCCTGTGCATGGCGCAGGGCGACGGGGAGCCTGATTTGACCAGACTGTACATCCACGAAGCATAAAATTTCGGCTGCCGCGGGTTTCCCACGGCAGCCGATTTATCATTTTGCCTGTTTCATGGAAAGGCTGATACGGTGGCGCTTTTCGTCCACGTTCAGCACGACCACCTTCACCACGTCGCCGACCTTGACCACCTCGCTGGGATGGCGCAGACGCCGGTCGCAGACCTCGGAAATATGCACCAGACCGTCCTGATGGACGCCGATGTCCACGAAAACGCCGAAGTCGATGACGTTGCGCACCGTGCCGGTCAGCTCCATGCCGGGCTTTAAATCCTTCATTTCCAGCACGTCCTTGCGCAGAATGGGGGCGGGCAGCTCGTCACGGGGGTCGCGGCCGGGCTTGCTCAGCTCCTTTGCGATGTCAAGCAGCGTCGGCTCGCCCACGGCGCATTCCGCAGCGGCCTTGCTCAGGCCGTAGGCGTTCAGCTTTTCCGTCAGGGCAGAGAAATCGTCGCCCTTTTTGCAGCCCAGAAGGTTCAGCAGCGCCTTTGCGGCGGCGTAGGACTCCGGATGGACGCCGGTGCTGTCCAGAATCTCCTTACTTTCGGGGATACGGAGGAAACCGGCGCACTGCTCAAAGGCTTTCGGGCCGAGCTTGGGAACCTTTTTCAGCTGTGCGCGGCTGGTGAAGGGGCCGTTTTCCTCCCGATAGGCGACGATATTCTTCGCCGTGGTGGCGGTCAGACCGGAAACCTGCTGCAAAAGGCTCCGGGAAGCGGTGTTGGCGTCCACGCCCACGGCGTTGACGCAGTCCTCCACCACAGCGCCAAGGGCGGCGTCCAGCTCCTTCTGGGGGCAGTCGTGCTGGTACTGTCCCACGCCGATGGCCTTGGGGTCGATCTTCACCAGCTCGGCAAGGGGGTCCTGCAGCCGCCGGGCGATGGACACGGCGGAGCGGAGATTGACGTCGTAATCGGGGAATTCCTCCGCCGCAAGGGGAGAGGCGGAGTAGACGGAAGCGCCCGCTTCGCTGACGATCATGTAGCTGGCCTCCGGGAAGGATTTCAGCAGCTCTACGGTCATGGCCTCGGTTTCCCGGGAAGCGGTGCCGTTGCCGATGGCGATGTGCCTGACGCCGTATTTGCGCATGAGGACGGACAGGGAGGAAATGGCCTCCTGCTTTTTCCGCTCGCTGAAAGTGGGATAGACCACGGTGGTGGCCAGAACCTTACCGGTGGCGTCCACCACAGCGACCTTGCAGCCGTTGCGGTATCCGGGGTCAAGTCCCATGGTGACGAAGCCCTTGACAGGGGGCTGCATCAGCAGCGGCTTCAGATTCAGGGCAAAATTGCGGATAGCGCCCGCGTACGCCCGGTCGGACAGGTCGCTGCGCACCTCCCGCTGGATGGAGGGGAAGATCAGCCGCTCATAGGCGTCCTCAGCGGCGGCGCGGACGAAGGCGGAGACCTGCATGGTGGGCTTCAAAGCGGCACGGCACACCAGCGCGGCGCCCTCATTGCCCGCGAGAATGACGTTGGGCTTGAGAACGCCCTCTTTTTCGCCCCGGTTCATGGCGAGGATCTGATGATCCAGCACCCGGGAAATGGGCTGGGAGAAATCGTAGTAGAGCTTGTAAACGCCGTCGGCCTCCGCGTCCTCGGCGGCGGTGCAGGTCAGCATTCCCCGGCGCATCACCAGCTCCCGCAGAGACTTGCGGATGTCGGCGTCGTCGGAAAGATCTTCGGCAATGATGTCATTGGCACCCTGTAAGGCTTCTTCCACGGAATTGACGCCCTTTTCCGGGTCGATATAGCCCTCGGCCAGCACGGCGGGGTCTTGTCCGTCCTGAGCGAAAATGGCCTCGGCCAGAGGCGCAAGCCCTTTTTCCCGGGCGATGGAGCCGCGGGTGCGGCGTTTCTGCTTGTAGGGGCGGTACAGGTCTTCCACCTCCGCCATGGTGGCGGCGCTGTCGATGGCGTCGGACAGCTCCTGCGTCAGCTTGCCCTGATTTTCGATGGACTTTTTTACCTCGTCCCGGCGCTCCTGAAGATTGCGCAGGTAGGTCAGGCGGGTCTCCAGATTCCGCAGCGTCGTGTCGTCCATGGCGCCGTGCATTTCCTTGCGGTAGCGGGCGATAAAGGGAATGGTGTTGCCCTCGTCCATGAGGTTCACCACATTCTGAACATATTCCAGCTTCTGACCCAATTCCTCGGCCAGAATTTCGGGGATTGATTTCATGTTTACTGCTCCTTTGCGATCGTTGGGTGGTGTGAAAGAGATGATCGGAAATTCTATCCCGGGAAGTATACCATGGATTTGAAAATCCCGCAAGTTTTTTCTTGACAATCTTTTCCCACCGCGCTATAATGTGCGAGTACCCCATGGGCCTGTAGCTCAGCTGGGAGAGCGTTCGGTTCGCATCCGAGAGGTCGAGAGTTCGAGTCTCTTCAGGTCCACCAAACATAAGAAATCCGAACCTTAGACCGCAATCGGTCAGAGGTTCGGATTTCTTGTTTTTCCCAATGATAGCCGCGACGGTTGGCAGACAAGGCGGGCAGGCACTGGTTGTGCCTGCCCGGTTGTATGGATTTGGAGATTTCCCTTACGGCTTTGTGAGAATGGCGCTCACGTCTGCCGTGCTTTCGCCCAGGGTGAAGGTGACGGCCTTGGTGTCGTGGGTTAGGCGGTAGGTTTCGCCGCTTTCGCCCTTGCTCAGCAAATCGGAGAGCAGGAACGCGGACGCTGCGCCCCTGGTAACAAAGACGATTTTCTCCACTGCCTGCGACTTGAGGGTGCGAAGTCCGCTGAGCTTGCCCGTGAGAATGGCGAAGTCCTCGTCAACGGTGACGGTCAGCACGCCGCCCGTTTGCTCCGCCGTGTAGGCGATGTCCCTGCCGTCCCTGTCGGTCACGCGGTAGAGGGGGAGTTTTAACCGGCTTCCCTCATCCGGTACGGTGTGGGTTTCCCCGCACTGGTCATACCGCACACACTTTGCGGTTTTCGTGCCGTCGCGCGCATAGGTCGCATCGTTGTTGGAAATATAGTCCTCAAAGAGATGCCCCAGCTTGCTGTCCGTGTCCGTTACCGTGTCTGTTGCCATACAGCCGCCTTCGCCGTAGCGCACGCACTTTGCCGTCTTTGTGCCGTCCTGTTCGCAGGTGGCATCGTTGTTGGAAACATAGTCCTCAAAGAAATGCCCCAGCTTGCTGTCCGTGTCCGTTACCGTGTCTGTTGCCGTACAGCCGCCTGTGCCGTAGCGCACGCACTTGACCGTCTTGGTGCCGTCCTGTTCGCAGGTGGCGTTGTTGTCGGAAACATACGCCTGCCCTGCAAAGCTGTGGTTCAGGGCGGGGATATCCTCGGTTCTTGTATGGGTGGAGCCGGTACAGGTGTACGTCCTAACTCCCTTTTCCGTGCAGGTGGCGGGCTTCGTCACCCTGCCGCCGTCCCATATATAGCCTCCGGTGGGATTGGTGACCGTTTTGGTGGGAGCACCCGACATGGCACTGCCGGGGGCGTAATATTCGATTTTTCCGCCGGGGTTCAGCGCGCAAATATCCGGCTCGACCTCTGTGCCGTTCACCGGACCGTTTTGGTCACGTACGCCGCCATTGCCGATAGGGGCTCCCTGTCCGTCGCTGTCTGCCTTGCCGCCCCGCACCTTCAGCTTCGCATCGCCGGAAACCGTGACGTCTCCGCTGCCGCGTGCATCAAGGCCGCCGCCAATGCCTGCGCCGCACTTGCCTCCGGCGGCACTGACCTCGCCGCCGGAGATCGTGATGTCATTTCCATCCCGATGCATTCCGCCGCCGATACCCGCAGCGAACATGCCGCCGGTGGCAGTGACCTTGCCGCCAGAGATGGTGATGTTATTGCCATTGCCCCAACCTCCGCCGCCGATACCGGCACCGTAGTTGCCGCTATTTGCGGTGACTTCGCCGCCGGTGACAGTGATGTCGCTGCCGTTACCGTAAGCACCGCCACCGATGCCAGCACCATAATTCCCGCCCCGCGCCGTGACCTTGCCGCCGGTGATGGTGATGTCGCTGCCAGCGCCGCTGCTTCCTCCGCCGATGCCTGCGCCGTCCTGACCGCCCTTGGCGTTCAGGGAGCCGTCTTTATCCTTGTCCTGAATGGTCAGATTACCGTCGTTGTTCTTTTCCAGGCCGGCATGAGAGTGACCGCTCTTAAGCGCGTTGCTTCCGTTCAGCTCGATGTTCACATTGCCCTCGCCGGTCGTGGAAACGGCGGCCTTGCCCGCGACGCTCATGTCAATGTTTACATCCTCAATGGTGACGTTTGCGGTCTGGTCTTTCTCCGCATTGATGGTGACGGTGTTTTCCGTCGAGCTTCCCTTAATGACGGGAGCGTTGTCCTCCACAGCGGCTCCGCCTCCCTGGGTGACCGTCTGCCCGCCGCTCCCGGCGTTTACGATGATGTCGCCGTTGCTGATGTCCCAAGTCGCCGCCAGCGCCGACATGGGCAGGCTGACGAAAAGCAGCAGTGCAAGGAGCGTTGATACGATGATTCTTCCCTTCATGTGCAAATGCCTCCTTTGTTTTTCTGGTCGATCGCCTCGATTTCTTTTTTTTCGTATACACAGTTATACTATCAGACAATTCGGATATTTGCAAGAGCCTGTTCGGGCAAAAATCTGCTTTTGATGCTCTCGCCGTATGCCTGCCAGTTTGCTGCTGGTATGTATAGAATTGCTCCTTTGTCATTTCTGCACCTCTTTTCGTTTTCTGCCCATATCACGCCGGAAGAGGGACGTTTCGAAGAATTACTTTCAAAACTTCCTATAAAGTTCGGAAATAAAGAAAAATCTGCCTTTTTACCGTATAGTTGTCTCGATATAATCCAACTGGGGATGAAGAAAAGGACGGCGGTAATTTACCGTCGTCCTTTTCTGGTAATTCCAAATTGCAGAGTAAAACCAAGCGCGGAGCCATGGAAAAGGAAAACGCCGAAATCCTTTGGAGATTTCAGCGTTTTTCTTTATTTGGTCGGAGTGTCGGGATTCGAACCCGAGGCCTCTTGGACCCGAACCAAGCGCGATACCAAGCTTCGCCACACCCCGTTAACTCTGGTATTATAATGAATTATTTCCCCATTGTCAAGTGCCAACCGCCGCTTTTTCCGCCTGTCCGTATTTTTGTCACGCCGCGCTCATACACTTCCCCGAGGTGGTTTACATGAGTTACCGGGTAGAGTACTCTTCTTCCGGAATCAAAAGAACGCAAATCCGGCAGAGAAACGGCAGAGCCTTGCTGCTGACGGCAGTCTGCTTTCTGATTTTCCTGCTGATCGTCGGCGGATTCTGGCCGAAAGGGGCGCAGGCGCTTCGGGATATGCTTCTCCCCGGCGACAGCGAGTTGACGGCGGCCGCGTGGGCAGAATTGACCCATGAGCTGCACGCCGGAGCGCCAGTGGGCAGCGCGGTGGAAAACTTCTGCCGGGAAGTTTTTGCGAATGCGGGACTTTGTCCGGGTTGACGTTTCCGCCTGCCTGATGGGCGCGTTTCTGCTGCTGACACTGCCGCTGAACTGGCTTCTGTCCGCGCTGGCAGCGGCGGCGTTCCATGAGCTGTGCCACGGGGCGGCGATACTCCTTCTTGGCGGGCGGATCTGGGGCGTTCGCATCAGCGCGGGCGGGGCGGTGATGGAGACGGAACCATTAAGCAGCGGCAAAGAGCTGGTCTGCGCTCTGGCAGGCCCCGCAGGAAGCCTGCTGCTGGTGCTTATGTTTCGGGTGTTCCCACGGGTGGCGGTCTGCGCACTGGTGCAGGCGGCTTTCAATCTGCTGCCGGTGTTCCCTCTGGACGGCGGGCGGGCGCTGCGCTGCGCTCTGACGCGGTTTTGCCCAAAATGGGCAAATCGCATTGCAGTCTGGGCAGAATGGGGAACAATAGGGATATTGGGCGCTCTCGCGCTGGCGGCAACCTTTTACTGGAAGCTGGGGATGCTGCCCCTGACGGCGGCAACTTTGCTGGCAATCAAAGCATTCCTGCGAAAAAGACCTTGCAAACTGACACGGTTCGGGGTACAATAGGCGGAGAACTTTTTAATGAGGTATCACTATGACCGAACTGATGCAGCGCATTCTCCCCACCGTGCAGAAACCGGCACGCTACACCGGCGGAGAATGGGGCGAGATCAAAAAGAATTTGAAGGACGTCCGGGTACGCGTGGCCTTCTGTTTCCCGGACACCTACGAGATCGGCATGTCCAACTTAGGAATGCGTATCCTCTACGGCGTCATGAACGGGATGGACGGCGTGTGGTGCGAGCGCGTGTTTGCCCCATGGGGAGACATGGAGCAGGCCATGCGGGATAATTCCCTGCCCCTGTGGGCGCTGGAAAGCCAGACTCCTGTCCGGGAGTTCGACATGATTGCCTTTACCATCGGCTATGAAATGGCGTACTCCAACATCTTAAATATGCTGAATCTGGCAGGCGTCCCCCTTCGCTCCAAAGACCGGCAGGGACTGAAAAACATTGTGTTTGCCGGAGGCGTCTGTGCCTTCAACCCGGAGCCGCTGGCGGACTTTATCGACTTTTTTTCCTTGGGCGAGGGCGAGGACATCACCGTGGAGATTTTGCAGCTCTATGACCGGGCGAAGGCCGAGGGGTGGAGCAAGGATGCTTTTCTACATGAAGTTGCGAAAATCCCCGGCGTGTACGTCCCCAGCTTCTACCGCCACGAATACAACGCCGACGGCACCCTCGCCGCCATCGTGCCGTTGGAGGGCGTACCTCAAACGGTGACAAAGCGCATCATCGAAGACCTGGACAGCGCCTATTTCCCCACAAAAATGATCGTTCCCTCCACGGAGATCGTCCATGACCGTGCAAATCTGGAGGTGTTCCGGGGCTGCATCCGGGGCTGCCGGTTCTGTCAGGCGGGCTTCTCCTGCCGCCCGGTACGGAAGAAAAGCCCGGAAGTGCTGTACCGTCAGGCGGTGGAGACCCTTCGCGCTTCCGGAAACAACGAGATCACCATTTCCAGTCTGTCCACATCCGATTACCGGGGGCTGAAAGAGCTGACGGACAAGCTGATCCCCTACTGCACGGAGAATAAGGTCAGCCTCTCCGTTCCTTCCCTCCGGGCGGACAATTTTTCCCGTGACCTGATGGAACGGCTTCAGGCGGGCGGCCGGAAAAGCAGCCTGACCTTCGCCCCGGAGGCGGGAACCCAGCGCCTGCGTGACGTCATCAACAAGAATCTGACCGAGGACGAAATTCTGACAACCTGTGCCAACGCCTTTTCCGGCGGCTGGAACAATGTCAAGCTCTATTTCATGCTGGGTCTGCCCACGGAAACGGACGAGGACGTGCTCGGCATCGCGGAGCTGGTGTACAAGGTGATCCTGACGTGGAAGGAACACGCCGTGAACAAGAAACGGGGCCTTCGCGTTCACGTCGCCACGGCGTACTTTGTCCCCAAGCCCCACACGCCCTTCCAGTGGGAACAGCAGATCACGCCTCGGGAATATCTGCGCCGCTGCCATCTGCTGAAATCCCATTTCTATTCCAAGTCCATCGAATACGACTATCACGCGCCGGATTTGAGCCAGCTGGAAGCGGTCTTTGCCCGTGGCGACCGGCGTTTGGGCGCGGTGATCGAGGAAGCCGTGAAAAACGGCGCACGGCTGGACGGCTGGGACGAATATTTTGACTACGCCAAATGGCAGGACGCCTTCCGCAAATGCGGCGTGGACGGGGACTTCTACACCGTCCGCGGCTACGGCGAGGACGAGCTGCTGCCGTGGGACACCATCGACGTGGGCGTGACAAAGAAATTCCTGAAGCTGGAACGAAAACGCGCCTACGAGTCGAAGATCACCCCGGACTGCCGCCACGGCTGCGCGGGCTGCGGCGCGGAAAGACTGCTGCGGGAGGTGTCGTGCGATGCTTAGAGCGCTGTTTCAGAAAACAGGCAACGCCGTGTATATCTCCCATTTGGATTTGATGCGGCTGTTCCAGCGGGCATTCAAGCGGGCGGGACTGCCCCTGACCCACACGCAGGGCTTCAACCCCCGCCCCTCGGTGTCCATCGCCCTGCCCCTGAGCCTTGGCGTGGAAAGCCAGTGCGAGCTGCTGGATTTTGAGTTGGAAACGGACACGTTTTCAAACGAGGATATCTGCACCCGGCTGAATCAGGCGCTTGTGGAGGGCGTACACGTCCTCTCGGTGTACGCCGGCGGCGGAAAAATCAAGAATCTGGCGTATCTCGACTGCGCCGTGCTGTTGGAATACGACGCAGGCGTGCCGCAGAACGCGGCGGAACAGATTGAAGCCCTGTTTTCCCGTGAGGAAGTGACCGTGGAAAAAAAGGGTAAAAAAGGCGTTGTGGAGCAGAACATCATCCCCATGATACGAAAGATTTCTGCCGCACCGGTGTCGGGCAACGTTGTAAAGCTTGAGGCGCGGGTCTGCTGCCAGAATCCGTCCCTGAATCCCATGCTGCTGGGCGCCGCCGTAAACAAATACCTCCCCGACCTCGCGCCGGATTTTATTCGGTACAGCCGGGTGGAAATCTATGATACCAACGAAACCATTTTCAGATAAGGAGTAACGTCAAATGGAAGAATATATTCTGGAAGAATGCCCCATCTGCCGGGGCGCGGGTCTGCTCATGCACGAGGGCGGCTGGAACGTACAGGTGGAGTGCGCGGATTGCAGCGCCCACACCGTGTACGTGGAATACGAGGACGAGGACGAGAAGGCCGAAGCCGAGCGGAAGGTCATCCACCTGTGGAACATCGGCAAGGTGATTACCAGTGAGCGCGGCGAGTGAGACTGCGGCGCTCCTGCGCCGTCGAATTGCCCAGGTCAGTGAGTTTGCCCCCGGCTCCATTGGGGACATGCTGCACTTTGAACTGCTGGAATGCGACCCGGAAGCGGGGGACTATTTGCTCTCCTGCCGGACGGAAACATGGATGCGCAACCCCGCGGGGACGCTTCACGGCGGTCTCGGCGCGACGGTGCTGGATCAGGCGATGGGACTGATTCCCTACTGCCTGAAAACGGAAGCCGGGATCGCGCCCACCGTGCAGCTCAGCGTGAATTACCATCGCCCTCTGAATCCGGGGGCAGAGGTCGTAATCAAGGTGCATGTGATCTCCGTATCCAGAAGCCTGATAACCCTGTCGGCAGAGGCCCGGTCAAAGGAAAACCCGGAAAAACTGTGCCTGTCCGGCACGGGGCTGTACCTCTGGAAACCGGCGCAATGAGGTCGCTCAGACGCCGCCGCGAAAAAATAATAAAAAAAGGAAAAATAATGGTTGCATTTTTCGAGAAGGTGTGCTAATATATTCAGGCAGTCGAGAGACGCAATCAAAAATCCGGGTGTGGCGAAGTTTGGTATCGCGCTTGAATGGGGTTCAAGAGGCCTCGAGTTCGAATCTCGACACTCGGACCAGAATGCCGTGAAATTCGTATGAATTTCACGGCATTTTTCCATCTTTGCCAATCTATCCCAAAAAGCGCAGAAGTCGAACTCTGACTTCTGCGCTTTTACTCTCTTATCTCAAACAGCTTACTGACGGGAACCTCCAGGACCTGCGCCAGCTTGAACAGGACATCAAAGGAAACGCTCACCTTCCCCAGCTCGATGGCGCTGACATAAGTCCGGTGAATATCCACCAGCTCGGCCAGCTGCGTTTGCGAAAGCCGCTTCTTCTTCCGGTAGTACACAACATTCAATCCAAACTGCTGGTAAAGCTCCCTGAACTCATCTTTCATCTTCCCGCCCCCTCTTTTATGTATATTTTACACATCGAAGCAGTAAAAATGAACAGACTGTAAAACGGCATATGCGATTGACAGAATGCATTTTATGATTTATACTATTATTAAGCAGTGATTATGCAAGTGAGCACACTTTAAAAAATGCGCTTGCATAACTACTGCGTATGCAGTCGGCATTACGGCAAAACCGTACACATCACGATTCAAAGGAGAAGTAGAAATGGAAAAAAGCAAATTGACAAACTGCAAAGCCTGCGGTGCACAGGTTGCGAAAACCGCAAAAACATGTCCCCATTGCGGAGCAAAGGTCAAAAAAGGACATCCCGTTCTGATTGGCGTCCTTGTTGTAATTATCCTTTTCGCAGTTATTGGTGCTGTTGGCAGCAGCAACGAACCGAAAAAGGTTGAAACACCCACACAAAGTCAGAACAGCAATATCATATCCACAAAAGCGCCCGAGCAAACTACTACAAAAGCGCCCGAGCAGACCACAGCTCCGAAAAAAATCGAGAAAACAGCGTTTCTCGTTGGTGAAACGGCAGAACTGAAAAACGTGCAGGTCACACTGAAAAGTGTGACGGAAAGCACCGGTTCCGCCTACAACAAACCGGCCGACGGCAATGTTTTTGTGCTATGCGAATTTGATATTGCAAACAACTCCGACAGCGAGATCACCGTTTCCTCATTGATGAGCTTCGACGCATATTGCGACGACTACGCCTGCACCTTCAGTCTTTCTGCTCTGATGGAAAAGGGCAGTAAAAATCAACTTGACGGTACGGTTGCCGCCGGTAAAAAATTCAGCGGCGTTGTCGGATATGAAGTACCCACTGATTGGCAGGAGCTTGAGATCAACTTTACCCCTGATGTCTGGAGCGGAAAGGACATTACCTTTATTGCGACCAACGGCTGATATGACAAAAGCGCACGGACAGCTTTGTCTGTGCGCTTTTCTATATTTTTTGATGTGTCCCGTCCGGCGCTGCCTTGAATACCGGGCAGTTTCCGGTTATTGTTTATTTTCCGTCCCATACAGCCCGCAGTTGTGCAGGAAAGCAAGAACCAGTCTTTCATACTCCGTCCGCGCCATAACGATAGACCGGGCGTGGTCTGCATTCTCGAAAAGATGCAGCTCGCTGTTGGGATTTACGCAGGCTTTGTGCAGCATTTCACTGTGGGTATACGGAATTAAATTGTCGCTTTTTCCGTGCATCAGGCAGATCGGTACGTTTTTTCCTTGCACCGCCGCGATCGGGCAGACGGATTCGACGTCGTAGTCGTATTTTCGCTTCGCGCGGCGGCGCAGAATCGGCCAGATCAGGCCAATGGGAATGTGCAGATTGCGCTTTAACCACTGGGCAAAAAGCAGCTTGCTGTCCGCGAAGGGACAGTCCGCGATCACAAAATCCGGCGTCTCGTACTTGAGCGTCAGAAGCGCGGTGGCCGCGCCCATGGATTCGCCGTGCAGGCCGATGACGCAGTCCTGACCGAATATCTGCCTGACATAGGCGATGATGGCGGCCACGTCCCGCGCTTCGTTCTGCCCAAGGGTGCAGAAGTCTCCCGTGGATTCACCGAAATAGCGCTCGTCAAAAATCACGGTGCTGAACCCGGCGCGGTAGAAAATATCCGCATATTTGAGGTCGGAATACCGGTTCACGGTGTGCCCATGACAGATGATCGCCACTTTGCGGGGCGTTCCGGAGTCGGCCGGATTCATCATGTACTCGCCGGAGATGTCCGCGCCCGCACAGTGGAGGACGAAGGGCGTCCGCTGCCATTTTGTTTCATATGCTTCGATGCAGTCGGAAAAGCCATTTGTCGTTTCCAGCGCTTTGACGTAATCGACGTCGTAGCGCACCGGATTTACGACCATCTGAAGGCATTTTTCGGCAATCAGCGCCGAAAGGGCGAAAACTGCCAGCAAAAGCAGCGCCACGATCATGCACCAAATCAACGTACCGGCTCCTTTGCTTCCCGCGCCCGGCGCTGCCGTGCGGCGAAGAACAGCGGCACAAAGGTCGCCAGAACCAGCAGTGTGGAGATCAAAAACAGGACGTGAGTGGGAAGATACGCCGCAAATCCGTTGGAATCCAGAATCTGTCCGTTGTTTTTGATGATGGGATTGGCAATGAACGGCGATACGATCCACGGAATGAGGACGAAGAAAACGATGCGGAAGCCCTCAAACTGCCCCTTGGACTCCTCTGGGAAAAGCTGCTTCATCCAGACGGAAGTCACCTGCATGAACATGATATATCCGCATCCGAAGAAGAACAGGCCGATCAGCAGCGACCAGTTCCAGATGGTGCTGGGGTCAACGTTTTCCGGACGCCCAAAGAGACCAACGATCCCCACGCCGACAAAGCTGAGTAAGACAGCGATGGACGTGGCGAGGACAAATTTGTTTTTGCTCAGGATCTTGGAGGCGGGGACGACCGAAAGCATACCGACGATCAGAGCGATGCCCTGAATGATTCCGATGCTGTCGGCGCGGAATCCCAGATAATAGATCATGTAGTTTCCGATATGGGGATAGTACACGTTGAAGGCGATGAAATACACGGTCAGCACAAGGAAAACCCAGACAAGCTCTTTCATTTTGATCAGCTCACGGAAATTGAACGCGCTGAAAAGCTGCTTTCCGAAGCTGCCGTTTTTGCTGGGCTTGAGCTGCGGGGCGTCCTTCATAAAGAGGATCGCCGCGATTCCGAACAGAATCACGAAGCCGCCCATGACCACGAACAGGCGCATATAATTGTCGCTGCCGCCGATGAGCATACCGCCGACCACCGTGCCGACGATGGTGCCGATGATGGGCTGGGTGGCAAGGGCGGCGCCGATGGAACCGCGGTTCTGCTCGGTCATCATGTCGTTCAGCCATGCGTTGTAGCCCGCGTCATTGCCCATGGAGCCGAAGAAGGACATCAGCGCGTCGGCACAGACAACAGCCGTCGCCGCAAGCATCAGAACCTGCGCGGAACTCGCAGGCTGGCCGCCGGTGATCCATTCCGTTGTGCCGAACAGAATTGTGAAGATGCCCCAGAGAATGTATCCGATACCGATGAAATTTTTCCGCTTGCCCTTCCGGTCGGACAGCGTTCCGAACAGGAAGGTTGCAATGGTGGTGGCGATGGCCGAAATGGCGACCATCCAGGAAATGATAGTGGGGTCCTTGGCGATTTTGGCGTATACGAAGGTATTGAACCATTGATTTTCGATGTTCCAGCATAACTGTCCCGCAAGGCCGAGACCCCAGACAAGTACCCAGAAGCGGATATCCCGTGTGCGTTTTTTCTCCATTTCGGATTGCCCCTTTTCGTTTGTATGTGGGTTTATTGTATTTTATAAAAGTAATGTTGTCAATAGATTCCTTTTTGGGCAGAATGACGTTTCTGCTTTCTACAGAATCGGGACAAAAAACGCCGGAATCACGGGGATTCCGGCGTTTTCGTCGATTTATGTAGAAGAAGCGCAGCCGGCAGGGGATTCATCCAGCTGCCTGACCGTAATGGAGGATACCCTGTGAGCATCCAGCTCGGAAACCGTGATCTCAAGATGCTTCGTGGTGAAGGACTCACCCTTGACCGGCACCTTGTTCAGCTGCTCCATGACCCAGCCGCCTACGGAGACGCTGTCGGATTTCAGTTCCACGTCAAAGAACTCCATGAAATCCTCCAGACTGACGGAACAATCGACCCGGTAGAGGTTTTCACCCAGCTTTTCAAAATCCTCCTCAACTTCGTCGTGTTCATCCCAGATCTCGCCCACCAGCTCTTCCAGAATGTCCTCCATCGTAACGATTCCCAGCGTGCCGCCGAAATCATCGACCACGACCGCAATGTGGGATTTCTGGTGCTGGAGCATCTTCAGAATGTCCCGGATTTTGGTATGCTGGTAGACGAACAACGGCTCCGTCATGATCTGGGCGATGGGCTGATCGGTCATTTTGCCGTTGATATAGAAATCCTTCTGATGGAGAACGCCCACGACCTGGTCGATGGTATCCCGGTAGACAAGCAGCCGGGAGAACCGGGACTGGGTAAAGGCTTTTGCGATTTCCTCGTGGCTCTCGTTGATGTCCACGGCTTCCAGCTCGATCCGGTGGGTCAGAATTTCCGCCGCCGTCAGGTCGCCGAACTCCAGAGCGTTTCGCAGAAGCTCGCCCTCGTTCTCGTCAATGCCGCCGTCATGCTCCACGTCCTCCATAAAGAGAAGCAATTCCTCGTGGGACATTTTGGCGCTGCCGTCCGTCTTGATGAAGCGGGAGATGAACTTTTTGCACTGGGTAAAGAGGAAATTCAGGGGCGTCAGCACCCAAATCCACAGGCGGATGAACGGCGCACTGAACATGGCAAAACGCTCCGGGGTGTCCTTTGCGATGCTCTTGGGGGTGATCTCGCCAAAGAGCAGGACGACGAGGGTCACGACCACGGTGGAGATCGTCGCGCCCACGTCGCCGTAAAGCTCGACGAACAAAAGCGTACCGACGGATGCTATGGTAATGTTTACGATGTTATTGCCAATCAGAATGGTAGAGATCAGCCGGTCGTAATTCTCGGCAAGCTTAAGGGCCAGCGCCGCCCGTTTGTTTCCGTTGTCGGCGAGAACCTTCAGCCTGGTTTTGTTCAAAGAAGAGAATGCCGTTTCCGTTGCGCTGAAATAGGCAGACATGGCAAGACAGACTGCCATTGCGAAAATGCTTCCAATGTGATTCATACAAAACTCCTTTTTCTGTTCATATATTGTCGGACAAGATCACACGCCTATACTCTGTATCGCAGGAGCGGGCGAAGATGTGCCACATAGGAACAGGGAATTGGGGAGCAATTGTCAGCACCGTCGCTGCTGTCGGATTCCACGGTCTTTCCTCCTTCCGTTATCATGAAATGAACCGCATAGGTTTGTCGTTCATTATAGCATGGTTATGGCTAGGATTTGGTAAAGAAATTTACAGCGACGCGGAATGCGACGATAAAATGGGAAATGGTGGGGAATAATGGCGGTCGCCCATTAAAAAGGATATGAAAAAGTTTCTCTTATAAAGAAAGATCGTTTGGCAGTACACGCCGTCTTCCGGAATTTGGGATATTTGAATATTGACAAAATCGGTCTTTGCGTGTAGAATGACGACAACCGAATAGAAAAGCAATGACGAAGACGGATTTGATCGTACAGCCGATAGAGAGCCGGGGAGGGTGGAAGCCCGGTGGACTGCCTTCAAAATCCCATCCCTTCCGAGCCGGAGTTCTCCAAAGCAATGCAAGTAGGGTCTCCCGCGTGGACTGCGTGAGTGTCTAGGGCTTGTTGGAGCCCGAAAGAGGTGCGCTTGCGCGCGCAATTTGAGTGGTACCGCGGGTATTTTATGACTCGTCTCAAAGAAATTTGAGACGGGTCTTTTTTTATATTCAATTCAAAAAAAGAGGTACGGGAAATGAAACTGAGTAAAAAGAGTCTGCTGGTGGTCAGTGTTATGCTGTTTGCCCTGTTTTTTGGGGCGGGCAACCTGATTTTTCCGCCGTTTCTGGGACAGAACGCCGGGGAGAATACCCTTCCGGCCATGATCGGGTTCCTTGCGACGGCGGTGGTGCTGCCGGTGCTTGGCGTGGTGGTGGTCGCGCGGTTCGATGGGCTGGAAAAGCTGGGAAAACAGGTGGGGGCGCGGTTCGCGCTGGTGTTTACCGTGCTGATCTACCTGTCCATCGGGCCGGGACTGGGAATTCCCAGAGCCGCTTCCGTTCCTTTTGAAATGGCGGTGGCGCCCTATCTGCCGGAGGGGAGTAATCCGGCGCTGTGGATGGCGGCCTATTCTCTGGGGTTTTTCCTGATCGCCCTGTGGCTGTGCCTGAATCCCGGAAAGCTGGTTGACCGGATCGGCCGCGGGCTGACCCCGGCGCTGCTGGCGCTTCTGACGCTGCTGTTCGTCAGCTTCCTGTTCCGGGGAGAGACCAGCGTCGCGGCGGCACAGGGGGGCTATCAGGAGGCGGCGCTGTTCAAGGGCTTTACCGAGGGCTACAACACCATGGACACCATTGCCGCCCTGAATTTCGGGCTGGTGATCTCCGCGACGCTGGGGACCTTCGGCCTGACGGAGAAAAAGGACAAGATGCGCTATACGATTCTGGCGGGGGTGCTGGCTGGGACGATTCTGGCGGTGGTGTATGCCATGCTGTCCTACATGGGCATGTGCAGCTCCGGCGTTTATCCGGTTCAGGAAAACGGCGCCTGGACGCTGCGGTGCATCGTCTATCAGGTGTTTGGCGGCACCGGGGCAATGCTGCTGGCGGCCATCTTCACGCTGGCCTGCCTGACCACCTGCGTCGGACTTATCAACTCCATTTCTCAGTATTTTTCTACACTTTTCCGGAAAATCTCCTATCGGGCGTGGGTGTATATCATCACGTTTTTCTCGTTCCTCGTGTGCAATCTGGGGCTGAGCATGATCCTGAGCATTTCCATCCCCATCCTGAACGCCATTTATCCCGTATCCATTGTGCTGATCCTGCTGGGACTGAGCCACGATCTGTGGAAGGGGAACCGGTTCGCCTATCCCATGACGGTGGCGGGAACCGCCGCGGTCAGCATCGCTTTTGCGCTGGGCGACGCGGGGCTGCCGCTGGGCGTTCTGGGGCAGCTGCTGCACAGGCTGCCGCTGTACCGGCTGGGCTTCGGCTGGGTCTGCGTGGCGGCGGGAATGCTGCTGCTCAGCTTCGGGGTGAACGCCCTGCTCCACAGGGCACACGCGGCGGAGGAATGCGTGTCAAAATGATTTGCCTGTTGGCTGGACGATGTTGACAAGAAGGGGTATTGAAGCGGCGAAAAGACAATTCTCTTTCCGCAAATCAGCCTTGACATTGCCCCTGTGTGGTTGTATGATTCCCACAGATACAAAGAAAGGGGTCTTTCTTATGCCAAAATGGTTGGATAATGCTGTATTTTACGAAATTTACCCCCAGTCGTTCCTTGATACCAATGCTGACGGTATCGGCGATTTTCAGGGGATCATCAACAAGCTGGACTATATCCGGGAGTTGGGATGCAACGTGCTGTGGATCAATCCCTGCTTCCTGTCGCCCTTCGGCGACGCGGGGTACGATGTGGCGGATTATTACCGCGTCGCGCCCCGGTACGGCACGAATGAGGATCTGAAGCGTCTGTTTGCCGAGGCGCACAAGCGGGAAATGCATGTGCTGCTGGATCTGGTGCCGGGGCATACCTCCGTGGAGCATGAGTGGTTCCGGGAATCCATGAAGGCGGAGCGGAACGCCTACACCGACCGCTATGTGTGGACGGACAGCGTCTGGGAAGCGCCGGAAAAGATGGGCTGTCTGCGGGGCATTTCCCAGCGGGACGGCTCCTGCGCCATCAATTTCTTCACCTGCCAGCCCGCGCTGAATTACGGCTACTATAACCGCACCCGCCCATGGCAGCAGTCTCCCGACGACGAAGGCCCCAAGGCCACGCTGAACGCCATGGTGGACGTGATGCGCTTCTGGCTGGGTCTGGGCTGTGACGGCTTCCGGGTGGATATGGCGGCCAGTCTGGTGAAGAACGACCCGGACAGCCTCGGCACCATCGCCCTGTGGCAAAAAGTTCGCGCGTTTCTGGATGCGGAATTCCCGGAAGCGGCCATGGTCTCCGAGTGGGGCGAGCCGGAAAAGTCCCTGCGCGGGGGGTTCCATATGGACTTTCTGCTCCACTTCGGCCCCTCCCATTACAACGACCTGTTCCGGTGCGAGGAGCCTTATTTCTCCGACCGGGGCGTGGGCGACGCGTCGGCCTTCGTGGAAAAGTATCTGGAGAGCCGGGAGCGGGCAGGGAAGGACGGCCTAATCTGTATTCCATCCGGCAACCACGACATGACCCGCCTCGCAAAGCACGTGGAGGGGGACGAGAAGAAGTTGGCCTTTGCCTTCCTGCTGACCATGCCCGGCGCGCCGTTCATTTACTACGGCGACGAGATTGGTATGCGCTATGTGGAAGGGCTGACCAGCGTGGAGGGCGGCTACGAGCGCACCGGCGCCCGCAGTCCCATGCAGTGGGATAACGGGGTGAACGCGGGCTTCAGCGCCGCGCCTACGGACAAGATTTACATTCGGCAGGACCCCGCGTCCGACCGTCCCACGGTTGCGGGGCAGCTGGATGATGAGGCATCTCTGCTGAATCACGTTCGCCGCCTGATTGAACTGCGGCAGGCGCACAGCGCCCTGCAAAGCCGCGGCGGGATCACCTTCGTCAGCGACGGCGCGCCGAAGCGGCCGCTGGTTTACAAGCGCGGAAACGACGAGGAAACGCTGCTGGTCGCCATCAATCCCTACCGGGAGGAAGTGTCCTTCCGGCTGGACAGGACGCTGGGCGGCGCGCTGTATACCTTCGGCGGCGAGGCCGCGCAGAAGGGAGAAACGGTCACGCTGCCCCCGGTAAGCGCGGGCGTCTACGGGCTTAAATGAATTTCACTGCCCCGCCGAAAACCGGCGGGGCAGGAATTCCCGGAAAAGGGAAATTTACGCTTGACAAATCGGGTTTCCTGTAGTATTATAACCGGGCTGGACAGATAGCACCGTGATGGAGAAGTCGCGTAGCTGGCCGAGCGCGCACGATTGGAAATCGTGTATACCCCAAAAGGGTATCGAGGGTTCAAATCCCTCCTTCTCCGCCAACAAAATTCCGGGTTTTGCCTTCAAAACAGGCAGAACCCGGAACTTTTTCTTTTTTTATGCAGATTCACAGAAAAATATTCCGGAAAAGAGGGGCACTATGTTGGGAAAATACATATTCATACAGGCAATCGGCCTTTTCGGGACGGTTTTGTTTTTCCTGTCGTACCAATGCAAAAACAACCGGACGCTGTTCCGCGTCCAGTTCGTTTCCTACTTGTGCTACACAGTACATTTGCTGATGCTGGGCGCGGTCACCGGCGGGATCAGCTATGTTCTGAACACGGTGCGGTCATTTTGCCTGGGAAGCAGGAGCAGCTTTCTGAAAGGGAAAACCATGTGCGCCGCGCTGTGCGTCATGCAGGTGGCGGCGCTGATTTTCACCTGGGACGGCTGGTGGTCGATTCTGCCGGTAGCCGCGAATATTGCGGCGACGGTCGGCGGGTATACGTACAGCCCGAAGAAGATCCGCCTTGTAGGGATGTTTGTCAATTCGCCGCTGTGGATTATTTATGATGGAATCATCGGCTCATGGGCTGGGATTCTGGACGAGATCGTCACGGAAATATCCATGACCGTATCCATTTTCCGCTATGGATGGAAGAATCTGGATTCCGTCAGCGGGCAGGACTGATTTGCCAACCAATTCTTAAATTAAAATTATGATGACAAACCCCCGGCAATATGGTATAGTCTCAGTAAAGAAACCGGCAAAGGAGTATTATCCATGGGGTATGATTATCTGGTCGTGGGGGCAGGGCTGTTCGGCGCTGTCTTTGCCCGGCAGGTGAAGGCGGCGGGGAAGTCCGTGCTTGTGATCGACCGGCGGAGTCACGTCGGCGGCAATGTGTATACCGAGGAAATCGAGGGAATTCAGGTACATACCTACGGCGCCCATATTTTCCACACCAACGACAAGACCGCGTGGGAGTACGTCAACCGGTTCGCGGGATTCAACCGCTACACCAATTCCCCGGTGGCGAATTACCACGGGGAGCTGTACTCTCTGCCCTTCAACATGTATACCTTCAACAAAATGTGGGGTGTGACGACTCCACAGCAGGCGGAAGCGGAGATTGCCCGTCAACGGAAGGCCGCCGGGATTGCGGAGCCGAAGAATCTGGAGGAACAGGCCATTTCCCTCGTCGGCACGGATATTTACGAAAAGCTGGTGAAGGGCTACACCGAAAAGCAGTGGGGGCGTCCCTGCAGGGAGCTGCCCGCCTTCATCATCAAGCGTCTGCCTGTGCGTCTTACCTTTGACAATAACTACTTCAACGCCCGGTTTCAGGGCATTCCCATGGGCGGCTACACCCAAATGGTGGAGAATATGCTGAGCGGCATCGAGGTGCGGCTGAATGTGGACTATCTGGAGCACAGAGCCGAGCTGAACGCGCTGGCGGACAAGGTCGTTTACACCGGCTCTATTGACAGCTACTTTGACTATTGCTTCGGCCCGCTGAGCTACCGCTCCGTCCGGTTTGAGACGGAGGTGCTGGATATGCCGAATTTTCAGGGCAACGCCGTGATCAACTACACCGACCGGGAGACGCCCTACACCCGCATCATCGAGCATAAGTTCTTCGAGTTCGGCACCCAGCCGAAAACTGTGGTGTCCCGGGAGTACAGTTCCGAGTGGAAGCCGGGGGTGGAGCCGTACTATCCCGTGAACGATGAAAAAAATAACGCCCTGTATGGAAAGTACAAGGTGCTGGCGGATAAGGAAGACAAAACCATTTTCGGCGGCCGGTTGGGGGAGTACCGCTATTACGACATGGACGCGGTAATCCTCCGGGCGCTGAGCCTTGCCAAATCAGAAATCGAAGGAGAAAGATAAATGAAGCTTCTGACGGTCACAGTACCCTGCTACAATTCTCAGGACTATATGGAGAAGTGCATCCAGAGCCTCCTGCCCGGGGGAAACCGGGTGGAGATCATCATTATTGATGACGGCTCCAAGGATAACACCGGAAAAATCGCCGACGAATATGCCCGGAAATTCCCGGACATTGTGCGGGTCATTCATCAGGAAAACGGCGGCCACGGTGAGGGCATCAATCAGGGATTGAAGCACGCCACCGGCACCTATTTCAAGGTCGTGGACAGCGACGACACCCTCAGCCCCGATTTCCCCAAATTTCTGGACGCTCTTGAGGAATGCGAGCGGCAGGGCGGCGTGGATATGGTAGTGACAAACTACTACTACGTCCATTCCGACGGCGACGGGGATCGCTCCATCAACTATTCCGCCGTGTTGCCGGAGAACCGTATCTTCACATGGGAGGATACCAAACCCTTCCGGGTATACCAGATGCTCACCATCCATTCCAGCACTTTCCGCACCGAGATCATGCGTAAATGGGAGCAGCCGCTTCCCAAACATGTTTTCTATGAGGACAACCTGATGATCTATCAGACGATACCCTATGTGCGGAAAATGTACTATCTCAACGCAGACCTTTACCGTTACTGGATCGGCCGGCCGGATCAGTCGGTGCAGTCTGCCGCTCTGGCCAAGCGCCACGCAGATCAGATCCTTGTGACGGAGCGGTGCTTCACCACCTGTCACTTGGACGACATCACCGAACCTCGGCTGAGGCGGTACATGAAGCACGACCTGTTCATGATGTTCGGCATCTCCATTCTCACGACCCGGCTGAACAAGTCCGCCGAGACGGATGCCGAGCTGAAAAAGATGTGGGAGACCTGCGCGGCCTTTGACCCCAAGTGGGCGAACTACTTCCGCAAGCGCACGCCGCTGCTGTTCATCAGCGTGCCGGGGCGTGCTGGGCAGGAATTTGCCGGGAGCTTTTACCGGTTTGCCAACAATGTGGTGCGGTTCAATTAAATAAAGAATAGCGCAGGAGCGGCGGGTTTACCGGCTCCTGCGTTTTTTGTCAGAATTTGGCGTATTCCCAAATGGTTACAAATATGTTACAATTACTGCGCATATATGCAAGAAAACAGAACGAGGTGATTGTTATTCGACGAATTCTGACTTGTACAGTATCGGTTCTGCTCCTTTTGGGAGCGTTCCTTCTGCCGATGCGGGCTGAGGCGGCCACGGCGGATTCCAAAGCCGGTGTCGTGACGACTGCTTCCGGGAAGCTGAACGTGCGAAGCAGCCCGTCCTCCAGCGCAGCGGTGGCCGCGTCGCTGAATAAGGGAAGCTATGTTACGCTGATCTCCAAGTCCGGCGACTGGTGGAAGGTGGAATACGCAAAAGGGAAGTACGGCTACTGCCACGCGGGCTTCATCACGGTGACGGAGGGGACCCCGGTATCCGTGGCGGTAAGCAGCGGCACGCTGAACGTCCGCAGCGGGGCGGGGACGGCCTATGGAAAGGTCGGCGCCCTCAGCAAGGGGGAAACGGTCATCCGTCTGTCCACTGCGAACGGATGGAGCCGCGTCCTTTACAGCGGAACGAAAACCGGATACGTCAGCGCGCAATATCTGTCCGGAAACTATGCTTCAGTGTCCCTGAACGTGCCGAATTTCAAGCAGACGGACGCCCGCTGGGCGGATGTCCGGATCGGTACATCCGGGAAGACCTTTTCTCAGATCGGCTGCGCCACAACGGCGGTGGCAATGATGGAGTCCTTCCGCACGGGAAGAACCATCTACCCCGACGCTATGGCGAAGGAGCTTACCTATACGCCCTCGGGCAGTCTCTATTGGCCGAGCCACTATACGGCTGTCACGGACGGTTCCGGATATCTCAGTACCGTTTATGGTAAGCTGAAGCAGGGAAAACCTGTCTTGCTCGGCGTCAGCAATGCCTATGGCGGTCAGCACTGGGTGGTGGTCACGGGGTATACCGGGGGAAGCAGTCTGACAGCGTCCGGATTTACCATCTGCGACCCCGGTTCCAATTCCCGGACAAATTTGCAGCAGCTGCTGAATGTGTATCCTTCGTTTTATAAGTTCTTCTATTACTAAAAGTGTGGGGTTGGCAATGTCTGCCAACCCCACATTTGCGAGAATCAATCAATAAATTTATGACGTCTTTTGTCAGTATGTAAATTACAGCAGCGGAATTCCGGCCTTTGCGCAGGCGTCCACAGTTTCGCTGTCCCATACGCTGGACTGTACTTCGCCGATGTGGGCGCAGCCCATCATCAGCATGGACAGACGGCTCTGGCCGATACCGCCGCCGATGGTCAGGGGCAGCTCGTTATTCAGCAGCATCTTGTGGAAGGGCAGCGCCCGCCGGTCGTCGCAGTGGGCGAGGGTCAGCTGGCGGTCGAGGGATTCCGCGTCCACACGGATGCCCATGGAGGAGACCTCCAGCGCCCGGTTCAGCGTTTCATCCCAGAAGAAAATGTCGCAGTTCAGATTCCAGTCGTCATAGTCGGGGGCGCGGCCGTCGTGGGGCTTGCCGGAGCGGAGAAGTCCGCCGATCTGCATGACGCAGGCAGTCTTATGCTCCCGGACAAAGGCGTTTTCCCGCTGGGAACCGGTTTCCAGACCGGGATACATGTCTTCCAGCTCCTGCGCGGTGATGAAGGTGACCTCCCGGCTCAGCTCGGTGCGCAGCTGGGGGAAGCGGACGTGCAGGCGGTCGTTGGTGTCGCAGATGGCACCCACGATGGCGCGGACGATGAGCTTCAGGAAGTCCAGATTCCGGTTTTCCCGGGTAATGATCTTCTCCCAGTCCCACTGATCGACGTAGATGGAATGGATGTTGTCCAGCGCTTCGTCCCGGCGGATGGCGTTCATGTCGGTGTACAGGCCATTTCCAACGGTGAAATTGTAGCGCTTGAGGGCGAGGCGCTTCCATTTTGCCAGAGAATGCACCACCTGAGCGTCCATGCCCACGGCGGGAATGTCAAAGGCCACAGGCCGCTCGTAGCCGTTCAGGTTATCGTTCAGGCCGGAGCTTTCGGTGACGAACAGGGGCGCGGAGACGCGCTTCAGGTTCAGCGCCTTGGAAAATTCCTGCTGGAACGTCTCCTTGATATAGGCAATGGCGCGCTGGGTGTCGTAGGCGTCCAGCACCGGCTTGTAGTTTTCGGGAATGTAAATTTTGTTCATAAAACGGCATCCTTTCACGGGAAACAATATGCGTCCATTGTATTCTTTTTTTCGGAAAAATCAAGAGGGATTGTTTTGCGCTATCCCTGCCGCAAAACGTCCGCGCTGGAGTATTGGTACAGCCCCTTGGCTCTCCCTCTGGGAGAGCTGTCACCGAAGGTGACTGAGAGGGTATTACGCCTAGTTTACCCTATCTGTCCTCGCTTTGCTCGGCCACCTCTCCCCTAGAGAGAGGCAAGGGGCGCTGGCATTAGAACAGGCACAGCGGATTATCCCGCTGTGCCTTTCACTATCTGATGCACCCCGCCCATTCCGGCGGTGGCGGCAGTTATGCTTTCGGCGCAAGTGCCTTTTCCGCGAACTCAGTCACGATTTTTTTGTAGCGGGGGGTGTCCACCAGATAGCTGAACCCGTGATCGGCACCGGGGAAGGTGTATCGTGTTATCAGCGCAGGATTTTCTGCCACGATGTCGCTCATTTCGCAGGGGACAAAGCTGTCGCTTTCCCCGTGGATGATGAGAATGGGCACCGTTGCCTGTTTCACTGCCCGGGCGGCGTCCATTTCGTCAACGTCAAAGCCACCGTAGACCCGCCCGCCGATCTTCACAAACGGCCATGCCAAGCGGTCGGGCATGTGCATATCCCTTGCGACCTTGCGGATGATGTCTCCGGGGGAGGAATAGGGGCAGTCGGCGATGATTCCTTTCACGTTTTCGGGCAAGTCCAGCCCGGCTGCCATCAGCACCGTCGCCGCACCCATGGAAACGCCGTAGAGGATAATCTGCACATCCGCACCGAATCGCTCCACGGCGAAGCGTGCCCAGCTTTCCACGTCCCACCGCTCCTGAATGCCAAAGGTGATGGTGCGGCCTTCGCTTCTGCCGTGGGCGCGTTCGTCGATGAGCAGGAGATTGTGCCCCATGGAAAAGCTAAGCTCACTGCCCCCGGCGAAGTCCGTCAGGGCGCTGCTGCGGTAACCGTGGAAGCCGATGTCCAGCGGCGCACCGTCTTTGACATGGTAATAACGCCCGAACAGGGTAAGCCCGTCGAAAGATACGATGGAAACCTCCTCGTAGGGACGGCCGCTGAGCTGGCAGAACAGGCGGTTGATCTCCTTGCGGTAGGGGTCATATTTGTGGCTGGCGAAGGTGGAGATTTTGTCCCGCCCCTTTTTCGGGGAGTAGAATGCGATGCGGTAGGTATAGTACCCTCCCATCAGCAAAATTGCCGCGATGGCACACAAAAGAAATAGAAAAACCGTCATATCATAAGCCCCGGATATAGTCCATCAGCTCCGGGAAGCTGCCGTATGGATACTGAGAAATGTCCCTGTTTTCTTTATTGATGAGGCAGTCGGTGAGGAGGAATACCTGCATACCAAGGGTTTGGGCGATCATGTCCTCGTTTACGTCGTTGCCCACCATGAGACATTCTCCGGCGTTCAATTCCAGTTTACCCAGAATTTCCCGGTAGTAGTCCGGATTTGGCTTGCAGAAGGAGGAATTATCATATGTAGTGATGAACTCGAAGTCCTCGGGTGTCAGACCGGCCCACCGGACCCGGCTCTGGGTGGCCGTGGGCGGGAAAAGGGGATTGGTGGCGAGCACGGTGCGGTACCCCATGGCGTGGAGGGTGCGAATGGTTTCCGCCGCGGCGGGCTGAAAGCCGCAGCTGTGGCGGCATTCCTGAAATTCCGTTTCGTAGAATTCGTCGTAGAGGGGGACGTCTTCCAAATCGTCCTGACCGAACATGTCGGCGAAGGTTTCCCAGAAGACGGCCTCGTTGGTCTTCCTGCCGTCATTGGCGACCATAGCGCCGGTGCCACGCCAGACGGCCTTGACCAACATCTGAGGGTCGTAGCCGTAGGGAATCATCTTCGCTGCCAGACGGTTCAGGTAGTCCTTGACGAACACCTCCTGATCCATGGGAAGCAGTGTGCCGTCCAGATCAAACAGAATTGTGGTGAGCATGGCGTTTACCTCGCAATTCAGAATTTTTCTAGAATTATACAGCAGCCGCCGCCCCATTTCAAGTATGGGACGGCGGCTGTATTGTAAACTTTTATTCGCGGGTGGATTCCACGCCCACGGCCATGATGTCGTATGGCGTCGTCTGGTAGACGAAGTAGTTCAGCCAGTTGCTGAACAGCAGATGGGCGTGTCCCCGCCAGCGGACGACGGGGCGCTGGGTATCGTCGTCGTTGGGATAGTAGTTCGCTGGGACGTGGATGGGCAGACCCTGCGCTTTGTCCCGGAGGTATTCCTTTTCCAGCGTGTCCGCATCGTACTCGGCGTGGCCGGTGACGAAAATCTGACGGCCTTCCTTGTTCATGGCGGCGTAGACCCCGGCATCCGGAGAGGAAGCCAGAATTTTCAGGCCCGGAACGGCTTCGATGTCGGCACGCTCCACAGTGGTGTGCCGGGAGTGAGGAATCCAGAATTCATCGTCGAAGCCCCGGAGCAGAATGGCGCGCTTGTAGTCCGCGTGATGGGGGTACACGCCGAACAGCTTTTCCGGGAGGGCTTTTTTCTGAATGCCGTAGTGGTAGTAAAGCCCCGCCTGTGCGCCCCAGCAGATGTGGAAGGTGGAATGGACGTTGGTCTTGCTCCACTCCATGATCTGGCACAGCTCCGGCCAGTAGTCCACCTCTTCAAAGGGCATTTGCTCCACCGGCGCGCCGGTGATCACCATGCCGTCGAATTTTCGGTCTTTCAGCTCGTCGAAGGTTTTATAGAAATTCAGCAGATGCTCCTGCGGGGTATTTTTGGAGCGGTGGGAGGAGACCATCATCAGCTCCAGATGCACCTGCAGGGGCGTATTGCCGAGCAGACGGCTCAGCTGGGTCTCCGTGACGATTTTCGTTGGCATGAGATTCAACAGCACGATTTCCAGAGGGCGGATGTGCTGGGTCTCTGCCCGGGTCTTTCGCATAACGAAAATGTTTTCCTGCTGCAGAATGCCCGCTGCCGGCAGGTCGTTGGGAATCTGAATGGGCATACGCTTTCCTCCTGATTACACGTTCTCCAATGCCTGCGCGATGTCCTCGATAAGATCCTGCGCGTTTTCCAGACCGCAGCTCAGGCGGATGAGGTCAGCACCGACACCGGCGGCGTCCAGCTCCGCGTCGGTCATCTGACGGTGGGTGGAGGAAGCGGGGTGCAGGCAGCAGGTGTGGGAATCGGCCACGTGGGTTTCGATGGCACCCAGCTTCAGGTGCTTCATGAAGGTCTCGGCCGCCTTCCGGCCGCCGTAGAGGCCGAAGGAAATGACGCCGCAGGTGCCGTTCGGCATGTACTTATGGGCAAGATCGTAATATTTGTCGCCCTTCAACCCGGCGTACTTTACCCACTTGACCTTTTCGTGACCTTGCAGATATTCCGCCACGGCCTGGGCGTTGGCGCAGTGCTGCTTCATGCGGAAGGGCAGGCTTTCCAACCCCAGATTCAGCAGGAACGCGCTCTGGGGGGACTGGATGCAGCCAAAGTCCCGCATCAGCTGGGCGGTACACTTGGTGATGAACGCGCCGCCGAGACCGAAGCGCTGGGTGTAGGTGACGCCGTGGTAGCTGTCGTCAGGGGTACACAGGCCGGGGAACTTGTCCGGGTAGGCCGTCCAGTCGAACTTGCCGCTGTCCACGATGGCGCCGCCCAGAGCGGAGGCGTGACCGTCCATGTATTTGGTGGTGGAGTGGGTGACGATGTCCGCGCCCCACCGGAAGGGCTGGCAGTTGATGGGGGTGGCGAAGGTGTTGTCCACAATGAGGGGAACGCCGTGGGCATGGGCGGCCTTGGCGAATTTCTCAATGTCCAGCACCGTCAGGGCGGGGTTGGCAATGGTCTCGCCGAACACGGCTTTGGTGTTGGGACGGAAGGCGGCGTTCAGTTCTTCCTCGGTGCAGTCCGGGTCGATAAAGGTGGTTTCCAGACCCATTTTCTTCATGGTGACGGAGAAAAGGTTGAAGCTGCCGCCGTAGATGGCGGAGCTGGCAACGATGTGATCGCCGCATCCGGCAATGTTGAACACCGCCATGAAGTTGGCCGCCTGTCCGGAACCGGTGAGCATGGCGGCGGTGCCGCCCTCCAGCGCGCAGATCTTGGCGGCGACGGCATCACAGGTGGGATTTGCCAGACGGGAGTAGAAATAGCCCTCGGCTTCCAGATCAAAGAGCTTTCCCATATCCTCGGAGGTGTCGTACTTGAATGTGGTACTCTGGACGATGGGGATCTGGCGGGGCTCGCCGTTTTTGGGCGTATAACCGGCCTGAATGCACAGTGTTTCGGGGCGCAGCTTGGAATCCATGAGAAATCACCTCATAATGTAATTTTTGTCTATTGTAATCGTTCGGAGGGCGTTTGTCAACGCCTGACCGACAGATTGGCGCTGACGCAGAAAAACCACCGCAATTCCGATAGAATTGCGGTGGAGTAAGTGGCGGAGAGAGTGGGATTCGAACCCACGGTGGGTTGCCCCATCACCAGTTTTCAAGACTGGCTCCTTAAACCGCTCGGACATCTCTCCAGACTTCATAAAATATATCATCCAGAGGGAAAATTGTCAAGAGCTTTGACGCAGGGGCGAGATTAGTGCTTGACAAACATTCTGCCATATGCTAGAATACTTTGGCAATCAAGTGAATAGTTTTCTTTTTATTCGGAGTGATACCCAAGAGGCCGAAGGGGCTCCCCTGCTAAGGGAGTAGGCGTCTAAAAAGCGCGCGAGGGTTCAAATCCCTCTCACTCCGCCAAGAAAGTAGAACCGAAAAGATATTTTGTTGATTCGGTTGGTTGCAGAGAGGGTTTGCGAGGTCTTTCGCAAACCCTTTTATCATAGTTAGATATATGCTGATTTTTTGCGGAATTTGAGCCATGGCTGAGGCAAAATTGGAAGGAGACTGAGTACATGAAGCAAGATATTCTAAACGAGGGCGATATTAGTGACTTGAGATTAAACTACAATCGGAAATCTGGCGACTTGAACTTATGCTACGACCTGAAATTAAGGGGGATAGTAATACAAGCTGATATTTCCCTGAGAGGTACAGATTTTGAATTATATAGTGCAGATTTGTGGCTTAAGTATGATGGTGATTTGTCACGTTATCACGAATATGTCCTTTTGAGAAAACTAAATGGCGTATGGAGCCTAATAGAAAGTTACTTAGTGCCGGGATATTCTTACTATGATAGAACAGTGCCGGGACGTTCTTATAGTAATGTAACAGAGTTGGTAGGTATCACTAACATAAAAGAGTGGCTTGATGATTTTATTGCAGCAAATGAAGGGTATCTAGCTGGCGGTGGTGGGTTTCCGCCAGAGGGGCTACATATTAACTGTGGCGGCGAGCTGAAAGAATAGTTGAGAAAACAGTTAGCGGTTTGAATTGCTCTTATAAAATACAGCTCATTGCAGGCGCGGTGGGCTGTGTTTTTGACTTGACTTGACTTGACGTTACGGAGGTGCGAAATGCAGATCATTCCTTATCAGGAAAAATACCGGGATGACATGATTTTCATGGTCCTGGAAGCGAAGGACGCCCTTGGGCGGGTGCCGCGGCTGAATGATGACCTGCTGGACATTCAGGGGGCGTACCTGGATAGGGAAGATATGTTCTGGCTGGCACTGGATGAGCGTGACCGGGTCGTCGGGTGCGTGGGGTACAATTCCGTGGAGAACTCTTCCGACGTTGTGCTGCATCGTTTGTACGTCAAGGCCGCGCGGAAGCGGCAGGGGATAGGCTCTGCGCTGCTGGCCGTGGCGGAGGGCTATGCCAAAGCACAGGGGAAAACGGCGGTGCTTGTTCACTTGGGTGGTAAGGAGTACGGCGCATCACGGCGCTTTTACCCGAAGCATGGGCATGTGGAAATTATGCCGGACTGTATGAAGAAAGAGCTGTGAGGAGTGGACAAAATGTACGCGGACAGGGAACCGATTCTGGCCATGGCGCGTGCCGGGGAATTTGTTCCGTGCAGCTATCTGCAAAGGATGTTTGAATTCTGTTGACAAGCGGTTTTTGCCGATTTATAATGTTCCCTGAAAGGAAGTGTCGGATGATGGCGGTTCGGCTCAATGACGACAAGGAACTGGTAAAAACCATTCGGGAAGGTCTGAAGCGCACGGGAGGCTACTGCCCCTGTCGGCTGGAGCGGACGGAGGACAATAAGTGCATCTGTAAGGAATTCCGGGAGCAGATCGCAGACCCGAATTTCAAGGGCTATTGCCACTGTATGCTCTATTACAAGGATTGACAAATAATTGTTGACAAATTTCGCCTGCTGTGATACGATATCCGAGCGCTGAGGGAAACCGGCAGGCAGATATGGGCGAGTGGTGGAATTGGTAGACTCGCTAGATTCAGGTTCTAGTGTTCATTG
>OLYI01000126.1_pt1 | contig 36587 bp, 39 predicted proteins | sample 1644251 | NCBI WGS metagenome assembly OLYI01 (sample SAMEA103958140, study PRJEB25191) | human gut metagenome | biome: human-associated habitat [ENVO:00009003]; feature: intestine environment [ENVO:2100002]; material: feces | place: Germany | collected 2013/2015 | reverse complement strand
TTCATGCCTAACTGTAATGTCGCCGAGTTGGATATCGTTATCCCGAACTCGCGTTATTAAGAATCGCACGGAAATTTCGTAGATAAAATGGCTGTATGGAATTTGAAATGCCAGTTCGTTTAAGCCACTCAGCATAACGCAAAATAAATCTTCTGTCTATTTCCTAAACCAATGTCTTTTTCATAAACAAATGTGCGGAGGCTGGAGATTGGCAAGGCTATTACGATTTTTGTTTTTAGGCGCTTGAGACAAATTCAAGATATATTCAAACATATTTCCTTGTTCACTTCATTACGCTGGATAAACATGAACTTGAAATGTTTCTTGAAGTTGCGACAAATAGAAACAAGGTCTTGTTAAAACGGAAAATCAATCCTGGATTTTTCGATGACATCTGTCATTGATGCGGCTCCTAAAAGAGCCTCTCGGAAATCTTTAACCACATCATCAATACTGAATGGCGAACCAAAGCCTTCATGTGTTTCAATAATGCAATAGAGCAGACGGATTTGGAAAATAATCCTTTCTCTCAATTTGCAGGATGCTTTCGTCAGTTCCTCGGATATCGGAATTGACACTACGCTCAATTCGAACCTCATGTAGTCCGTAGCAGGCAATCCGGTAGAAAACTATTCCCGGCTTGTTGCTATTGCCCCGGCTCCGCGAACTTCGAAACGCACAGTGATTGAAAACATGATACCTTGCGTTGACTTTGCTAATCTTTTATCTGATTCCAGTCTATCGCAGCTTTGATTTGATCTACGATGTAGCGGACATGGGCGTCGGTGACCCAGGGACCTGCGGGGAGACAGATGCCGACTCGGAAAAGGGATTCGCTGACGCCGTTGGTATAGGCTGGGTTGTCACGGTAGACGGGCTGCCTATGCATCGGCTTCCACAAAGGACGCGACTCGATGTTGGCGGCATCAAGGGCCATGCGGAGGGCTTCGACATTGTCGTTGGGCTGGCAGTCGGTTGTGGCCGTGGCGACGGTGTGGGTTACGCCGGCAGCTCCCCCGACGGCTCCTGTGATTATCTGCTTGTAGGCGTTCTCCTGCCCCTTGATTCGCAGGTCGGGATCAAGAGTGGCAGTGCATAGCCAATAGTTGGAGTCATACTCCGGCCCAGGATTGGTATGCATGGTTATGCCCTTGACGTCTTTCAAAAGCTCTTCGTAGAGCGCCTGCACATGGCGGTGATGGGCGATGTGCTCGTCGACGATGGTCATCTGGCCGCGGCCGATTCCGGCGCATATGTTTGACATGCGGTAGTTATAGCCGATTGCCTCGTGCTGGTAGTAGGGATAGCTCTCGCGGGCCTGAGTGGCATACCACAGAATCTCGCGGGCCTTGTCGGCATCCGGACAAACGAGCGCGCCGCCGCCGGAAGTCGTTATCATCTTGTTGCCATTGAACGACAGCACGCTGTACTCGCCGAACGTGCCGAGTACCTGCCCCTTGTACATCGATCCGAAGCCCTCAGCTGCGTCTTCGATGACCGGAATCCCGTAGCGGTCAGCGATTTCCAGGATGCGGTCGATCTGGTAGGGCATGCCGTATAGAGCCACCGGGATGATAGCTTTCGGCTTGCAGCCGGTCTTGGCTATGCGGTCCTTGATGGCCTCATCAAGCAGCTCCGGATCCATGTTCCACGACTCCTTTTCCGAGTCGATGAACACCGGAGTGGCGCCGAGATATGTGACAGGATGGCTGGACGCACAAAAGGTAAAGGACTGCACCAGCACCTCGTCGCCCGGCTCTACTCCGCAGGCAATCAACGCAAGATGTACCGCAGCCGTTCCGGCTGACAGCGCCACCACCTTCTTGTGCAGGGGCTCCGCACCCTCGCGACGGTTGACAAAATCCTCAAGGTCTCTCTCAAAACCGTTGACATTCGGTCCCAGAGGCACGACCCAGTTATCGTCAAACGCCTCCTTTATAAAATCCATCTCCCTGCCGCTCATGTGCGCCAGACAGAGAAGTATACGCTCGCTCATTATTATTATCAAGATTATTCGTTAATTTAATACTTACCAAAAACTTTGTTTTTAATTCTGCTAAACAAGGAGCCTCCAGTTTCTTCATTCCATTTAATGAATCCATCCCAATCCAAATGGTTACATACAAATCCCTGTTGCTGTCCAAGCGGATTATAATTCAAAAACCTACCTTTATCAATAGAGTCGATAATTCTCATTTCATCTTCGGAAAGAGAAAAATCAAAAACAGATATATTTTCCTTGAGGTGATTAAAATTCCATGTTTTAGGAATCAAAATAATATTTTGTTGTAACAACCAACGCAATACTACCTGCACGACCGACTTACCGTGCGAGTCTGCTATCTCATTGAGCTTAGGATGTTTTATTATTTCTGCTCTTGATTCAACAGATCTAAAGTGGCTGAAAGTTGACATTGCCTCTACTGCAATTCCACGGGCTTGACAATCCGCAATCAATGATTTCTGGGTATTCAACGGACTTATTTCAAATTGATTGACAGCGGGAATGATGTCAGAGAAATCTTTCAAAGCATCAAGATGAGGCGATAAGAAATTGCTCACACCGATAGCTCTAATCCGACCTTCATGATATATATCTTCAAGAGCCCTCCACATTTTGTCACTTTCCGGGTATGGATAATGGATAAGAAAAAGATCTACATATTCACTTCCAAGATTGTCGATAGACTCCTGAATGACGTCCTTTATACTTCGGAAATTCGGTATATTCAAAATACTTCGTCTGCCATATTTATATTTGCAAAAATAAAGGGCGGCGGCACTGACCTTGGTCGTAAGAAAAACATCCTTACGTTGTATCTTATTATCTTTAAGCGCTTGAGCTATTTCTTTTTCATTATGATACTTCCATGCTGTATCAAACTGTCGATAACCTAATTCATATGCCTTTCCTATTGTCTGTGACAATACCTCCTTGGGAATTAGGAAAGTACCAAGACCAATTTGTGGCATCCGAATACCATTGTTAAGAATGATGTCTTTCATACGTAATTATAAATTTAGCAATCCCTTTATTGTCGGAAGATATCCATGGCTACCTACAAATTCAACCATATCAAGATCAGGAGTATGGTTTCCTTCAATCAAAAGAGGTCCTTTTTCTGTTACAGCTACATCCCAGCCAATAAACTTACATTCTTTAAGTTTAAATGCGGCATTAATGCATAGTCGTATGACTTCTGACCAAAATGGTATGACACGACCTGTCATTTTTATGTCGGTGCCTGGATGTATATCCGTTTCCAACCCATTTGCGCAATAACTTTTAGAGATAATCACACCAGAATCTCGATTTACTTCATAAGCACAGCCCCCAGAATGACTATTGTCAACAATCGACTCTCCGATACCTGCTCTAACTACAGTTTTAAGAATTTCAACCTTATTTTCTTTAGCATTGTAGATTGTATAGACACGTATTGTACGTAACTGATTTATTGCCAAATATCATCTGCGGGTGCTGAATGATTTTTTCTTCAATAAGAGAATTACTATCCTTAAGTTCAATGTATAGTGAGGGTAAATCTTCTTTTCCTGTGAATTTCTTAAGATAAATACCAATACCTTCCAAGCCATCCATCGGTTTAATAATTGCCTCATTGTGTTTACGATAAAAATCCGTAAACTCGTCAAGAGACATCGTTCCGGTAAATAACCAGTCTCGATTAAGGTATTCAGCAAATAGGATGTTGAAATTCACCTTATTCTTCAGGAAATGAATATAATCAGGATTATTTACTTTCGGCACTATCTTAGCCCAATGCCGATATGTAAACGCTTTTTTTCTATCGCTGCGCGACAATTTATAGAATTCACCGTACAGGTAATGGTTTAGCACGCAACCATAACGGATATACGACCAGATGCAATCGGACAGAGTTGGCATTTCACCTCCGCCTATTTTCTCCTAAACTCTTCTATATCACGCTTATATCGTTTGATACCTGAAGCAATCGTACGAGTCTTCGGTTTATCAGCCAAAATCTTCATTGCCACCGCATAAACCCCAGAAGTTCCAAGGCTCCAAAGAGTAAATATTCCCGGATTATGGTTACCTTCAATAAGTTCAACTCCACTTTCCGTGAATGCGACATCCCACCCTATAAACCGACATTCAGGCAAATTTTCGGCTGCCTTGATGACACTTGCAACAGCCTTTTCCCAATTTGGCAGTTTAAAGCCCAACATACAAATATCGCTGCCTGGGTGGAATATCACGTCATAATTATCTCCTTGTATACCTTTATGATCGATTCTACCAGTTTCAATATCGATTTCATACAATACTCCTCCGGCAGAGAAATTGTCAATCACAGCGTCTCCTGTACCGGCTCTTAATCCTGCACTTATGACATGGGCTTTACCTAAAGAATCTGTCACAGTAAGAGTCCTTGCAGTATTTACTGATTTATTGCCGAGATCAAGCATCCGGTTCTGAACAACCGGTTCTTCCAGAATTGCATTGCGTTTTTTCAGATTGTCAAAAATATCATCAGTATTCCTGTCGGAAAGATCAAGAAAGCATATACCATGACCTTCCATATCATCCAACGGTTTGACAAAAATCTTCTTACATTTACTTATAAAGTCATTAAACTGTTCTTTAGTCATTTCTTTTGAATACAGCCACTTGCGGCACATAAACTCACTAAAGAAACTGTTGAATTCATTCTTATTCTCAAGTATATGAATGAATCGAGGATCATTGTAACGGTTAATTATTTTTGTAACGCGCCTTTGAGTGAAAGATTTGGCTCTGATAATCCCAGACTGCTTATAGAAATGTCCTTTGGAATATTGATTTATCAGACACCCATGCCTAAACCAGCAATAAGCATAATCAAGATACAATCGGCATAAGGACGCATCTTCTTTGTCTGAAATAAAATTCAGATGCTCATTAACCTTCTTTAGATAATTAAGATACCGGTTCATCTACTCAAATCACTGAGAAATTTTGGTCTACGAGGTCCGATGCTTTGGCAATCACCACGTCGTCATACATGAGCATGAGCACGTCGTCATCGTAGTTGCCGATGTTGACCGGATTCTCGATACCGTTGATATTGTTTACAATCAGTTTGACAAAATCGACCCCGGCCCCGTAGGCATGGAGGTAGGCTCCGCCGAAACGGGGGTTGATTTCGGAGAGGTAGTACTCGCCGTCCCTGATGAAGAAGTCCATGTCAAGAGGGCCGTTGAACTCGAATACTGAGCAAACTTCCTCGATGAAAGCAAAAAGCTTGGGGTCTTTAAATGAGATTGTCTTGCTTGCTCCGCCGATACGGGTCTCTATCTTACGTTTTGAGAAAGCTGCTACGGCCTTGTGCGAGATGGTGTCGACATATACATCGGCATCGCAGTCGCCACCTGTCATAAGTTCCTGGATGATGTAGTCATGCTCGCCGCTGTTCCAGTCAGCCTCGGCCTGTTCGAGAGTATGCACCTTGTGCGCTCCCACGCTGCCGCTACCGCAAATCGGCTTCATGAACACCGGGAAAGTGATTCTTCCGTCTGCTAAAGCGGCCTTGAACCCGTCCCAGTCATGGAATGTCAGCGGGGTGCGTATGCCTTTCTCGGTAAGATATTTGAAGAGTTCGTATTTGTTGAAGCAGTAGATCGCACTCTCGGGAGCCGGACACAGCGGAATCACGCCGGCTTCCCTGAAACGCCCGGTGTTTGCGGCAAGTATCTCAATTTCAGGGTCGATAAGGGTGGTTACAGCCTTGATATCATTCCCGCGGCATATGTCGAGCAGGATGTCGACATATCCGGGATCGGTGATACGGGGCACAACATACTGGCGGTCACAGAACTGGAGCGCCGGGGCCGTCGACTGGTGGTCGGTGCCCACAATCAGGCCTGTCTTTCCGATTGTTTCCTTTACATTGTGCAGCAGTCGGCCACGACGGCCCACGCTGCAGAACAGCAGATTATTCATCGCCATATTGTATCTTTTGATTTTATGTTTGTCTATCTATCAGGAGCCATTATGTCGGAAGCACACGACTGCCGGCGTACCTCTCGGTAACAGTCTTCCCCTGACTTTGCATAAACTCTGGTCCAAAGCCGTATGAACTGCGGTGAGAGTGTCATCGTATAGGCTCCCACATTATGGTAGAGGATGCGGTCACCGACTTCGATACGGGGCCCGTCGACGAGCGTGAACATGCGGTCGTATTCGAGGCAGCTACACCCGGCCACTATCTGTAACGGCTCAACCGGACGGTCGTCTGACTTGGGAAGTATTTCCTTGATGTAGTCGCTCTTGTGGAAAAACGGGTCGATATCGTTGCGGGAGCCGTCGGTTGTGGCAAACCGTGTCCTGACATCCACTTGCTTGACATCGATTACTTCCGAAAGGAATGCAAAAGGACTTGCGGTGAGCGCGTTGCCCGGCTCTATGATTATCGGAAGTTTTTCAAGCCCGTGCCGTTTCAAAGGAGCATAAAAAGCCTTGGCATAGTCGCTGAACGTCGGTTTGTTCGGGAAGATGCCGAAATATCCGCCCCCGACATCAAGGTAGTCAAGCGAAAGCCCGTATTTCTGAATTACCGAAGCCGCATACTCGACAGACCGTTCGTAGAAACGCGGGGAACGGGAATGGGTGGTGCGGTGAATATGAAGACCTGCCAGATTTATATTCGGCAAGGAATCAATATATTGAATGGCTTCGGCAAATTCTGAGCTCTCGTCACTGAAACCGAAACGGCTGTTGTCATCCTCGCCGTCGGCATCTTCGGGTGACACATGCGATATATTGATATTCAATCTTATCCCGATGTTAAATTTATTATCGGTTGGCAATTCTTTCAACCAGTCGAGTTCACGCTTGGTCTCGAGATTGACGACCGCACCGCCCTTTATGGACCCGAGGAAAGTCTCTTTTGATTTCATAGGGCCGTTATAGATTATCCTGTCCGGATTGAAACCGCAAAGACGCGCAAGTTCATACTCATCGTGGCTCACGACCTCCGCAATGCACCCAAGCTTCCCGGCCATTCGCATGGCATACGGCAAAGAATTGGTCTTGACGGAATAACCTATCTCGACACGTCCGAATCGAGACCTAAAAGCGTCTCTGAACCCGTCAATGCCTCGCTTGAACTCAGCTTCATCAAATATGAAGCAGGGAGTATGCAATTCTTTATAAAGCATTAATTTTTGCCGTTGAAAAGTTCTGTGGTGAATTGGGTTGACTGGGAGTTGTCGATATCGTCCTTCTTGATGACGTGCATCAGTGTGGTCCATACGATTAAACAGTCGATGCGGAAGGAGATGTTATCGACGTACCAGACGTCGAGCTTGAATTTTTCGGCCCACGAGAGATTGTTGCGGCCGTGGCACTGCGCCCAGCCTGTTATGCCGGGGCGCGCGTCGTGGCGTCGCATCTGCTCGGGTGAATACAATGGCAGGTACTGCATCAGCAAAGGACGGGGACCGATGAGCGACATGTCGCCTTTGAGCACATTCCAGAGCTGGGGCAGCTCGTCGAGCGAGGAGTTGCGCACAAAGGCGCCAAATCTGGTGATTCGCTGCTTGTCCGGCAAGAGCTTGCCGTCGGGGCCTTTTCGTTCATTCATAGTCTTGAACTTGACTATCCTGAACGGACGGCCCTTGTAACCCGGTCGCTCCTGAAAGAAGAAGATGCCTGCGCCTTCGTTGAAGAAATGGAGCAAAACGGCTACGGTAAGAAGCACCGGGCTGAACACTATCAACACTCCGGCGCTCGCCGTGATGTCGATTGTCCGTTTGAAGAATCTGCGATACATTATGGGTCAGTTTAATTTGCCACATGCTGGGGCAAAATCCTCTTCATCGATATTCTCGTCCTTTGGCTCGTAGTCTGCCCTTACTCCCCAAAGTCCGGCCATCGGCTCGGACTCCATCTCGTGCTTGAAGTCTCGGAGCTGGTCGAGATAGGTATATACGGGTTTCCAGTGAAGGTCGCGGAAGGTCTTTTCCATTGAGAAAGCGTTTTCGAGAGGGTCTGGCTTTTCAGGGCAGTAGATGATCTCCGAGGGATTGTCCTTTGGCGAGAACACCTCCACGATTCCCTTAATCTGCTCTTCGAGCGACACCTGCCAGCCGTTGCCGACGTTGTAGCAGCCGCCGGGAAGGTCGGAGTCAACGCAGTTGCGGACAAGACGGACAAAGTCTTTTATATAGACCATTTCTTTGGCTTTCTTGCAATCGCCCCATATCTCGATTGGAAGACTCTTGGATGCACGATCCATGAGCATACGGAACGGCATCATGCGGTGCTTGAAGTTGCAGAAATGCCAGGCGTTGGGATGATACTGGTAGATGGTGAAAAAGCGCAGGGCGAAGAAGGCGATGCTGTACTCGGCACGGTAGTGCTCCATAAGGTCGACAGCGGCGTTCTTGGCTATTGTATAGACCGCGTGGTCGCCGGTGAGGGGAAAGCGGCGCGGGGCATCATCGGGAATGACAGAGCCATTGTTGTGGTACCGGGCCATGTCGCTCGGGGTCTGCGGAAAGATAATCTTCTTGCATCCGACACGATTCATCCAGTTGAGCACATTGAGTGTGCCGATAGTGATTGACTCGAAGAGTTCCACCGGGTCGAAGGCATAGCGACTGGGCAGTGCGCCGGCGAAATGGCAGACGGCGTCGATGCCCTCAGTCGGAAGGGCATCAAACACTTCCGATTTACGTATGTCGACTGAGAAATACTTCATGCCATGGTCAGCAAAGAAGCCATGATCGTCCTTGCGACCTCCGACCGCAATCACGTCATAACCCTCGCCTTTGAGATGCATGGCGATGTAGGCGCCAAGGTTGCCCGTGGCGCCAAATACGATTACACGTTTCATATCTTGTGTCTTAATATTTCTTTATAATAATCTTTGAGGCACTTGCGGACGTAGGACTGCTCGAAACGGGACGCGATTAGTGGCCTAGAAGCAGAAGCCATCCTCTTGGCCATTGGTTTATCCATAACGAACCTGTTCATGGCTTGCTGAAGGCTTTTTGCATCGTGGGGAGGTACAATGGTACCGTTGCGCCCTTCCATGATTATCTCACGCGAGCCGTTGATGTCTGTAACTATGGATGGGAGCCCCATTGCACCGGCCTCAATGACAACGTTAGGAAAGCCTTCACGGTAGCTCGGGAAGACGAGGGCATCAGAGGCGGCAAGCCATGGGCGTACGTCGGACTGCTCTCCTACAGCCTCAATGGAGGGACTATGCATGATTCTCTCAAGGGTCGTAGGGTGAAGCGGGTCAAGGGCCTGTTCCAGACTACCCACAAGCAACAGCCGTGTATCGGGACATTCGTCATTGAGCTTTTCGAATGCTTCGACAAGCTCGTTGATGCCTTTGTCGCGGACCAGACGGCCGACGAATATGAATGTGAAGATACCGGGCTTGCGGAGCTTTGAGGCCTCAGTCTGAACTTCGGGGAGGCTGGGATTATAGTGGTCAAGGTCAATGCCGCGCACGTTACCGTGGCCGAGTACCTTCAACGGCTTCTTGGTGATGCGGTAGTTGATAAGGTCGTTTTTCACACCTTCGCCTTCAGGTACGATGTGCGTGGCGCAGACACATGTGATACGGTCGGTTAGAATGAGGATTTTCTGGGCGAGGCCCGTAGCTGTGGGGAAAACAAGGCCGGTAAAGGTATGCAGGCGAACCGGTACTCGGCAAAACCATGCGGCCATCATTGACAGCAGCCCGGCCTTGGGGGTTATAGAGTGTACCATCGTTGGCTTTTCGCGCCGGAAGACTCTAATTAGCTCCCCTAGGCTCTTCAAGTCTTTAAACGGCGAGATATGGCGCTCCATCGGGACGGCGACAGCCTTCACTCCCTCGCGGAGTAAAAGCTCGTCAAGCTGGACGCCCGGCGAACTGACGGCCACAACCTCATAACCTTCCTCTTCCTGAAGCTCTCTGAGCAATCCCCGGCAGAATGTGTTCAGCGAACCGGGAACGGTGGAGGTACGGATGAGTTTAATTTTATCCACGAGACAGGACGTTTTTTAGTTTAAACATGAGTATAAATAATGGTGCCAAGCCGAATCTTACCATATCAAAACGAAACCTGCCTTTTGCAGAAAAGGCCCCTCGGTCAAGTTCAGAAGCTATATATTTACTTTCGGGAAAAGTCCTTTTGAATAAACGGTAATTCGAAAAAGAATCAGTAATGAGGTTAATACGAGCAAGATATTTGAATGCATCTACCGTTTTACGAAATTCTTTACCATCTGACTGCGATTCAAAAAACTCGGAAAGATTCCTTGCAATTCCAATCATTTGTTCAACTTGTTTGATGCCATATCCGGCAGTCATTGCATTGGCGTTTGCTCTGTTATAATGATAAAGAGGGCCGCCATGGATTTGAACAACCTTGTCTGCATAATAGAACAATCTTGCGAAAAGGCCATTATCTTCCCACATATTCAGGCCGATCCATGGCAATATGTTATTGTCAGTATAAAGAGAACGCCGGACAAGTTTGTTATGACAAAACATCCCTATAGTGCACTTATACCAGTTACTCATAATCTCTTTTCCGCAATAAGGGATAGTATCAGTTGGTTTGGGAATCTGATATCCGTCATACTCCATTATTTCATCACATACCACAATGTCTGCATTATTTTTTACAGCTTCCTTATATAATATCTCATATAGACCTGCATCAACCCAATCGTCACCATCACAATGAATAATATAATCTCCCGCAGCCTCAATTATTCCTTGCCGTCGAACGGCCGGCAGGCCGCCGTTCGACGGCATTTTCACAATTCGCGTAAGCGATTTTCTACATGGGAATTCGTTGAGTATTTTCTTTAAAATTTCTATCGAATTGTCGGGTGAACAATCATCTACAAAAATAATTTCCAAATTTTGGAGAGTTTGTTCAAACAGGCTACGGGCGCATTTTTCAATATAAGATGCGACATTATAGATCGGTACGATGACTGTAACGGCTGGAGACATATGCAAAAATGTTTAGATTAATTTAGTTACCCCGCAACTTATTTAGTAGCGGCAAAGCATAAGCATAAAATATTTTTTCTCGGACAAGAGAAAAAGTTGCCGATATTTTGAATCCGAAAATCGGATAGCATTTTCTAAAAAAATTATATGCAAAATGTCTACGAGAAGGTCGTCTTAATTGCGGGTTTCCGGCCACAGCCTCTTCTAAGGGGCGCTCAATTAATTCAACAGAATCTTTTATAGATTCAAACAATCGCACCCCTTTATCGGTATTTATCAGAGTGACCGATGTGCCTCTACTTGAGATAGGGCGATCAGTAAATTCAGCTTTAAGGCCCCAAAAGTCTCCAAGAGTAATATCTCCACATCGATTTGATGAAGCATAATGACAATTGTAGCAAGCCGGTCTATAATACAACCCTTTCATAAATCCCTTCATATATAGATTCCTTTGAAGTGGCAAACAAATCGGTTCTCCGAATATCCCGTACATTCCGTACATTCCGTATATGTTACATCTTGATTTACTCCGGAAACTTAATTTATTTATTTGCGATACGTCATATTTCGCTGAAAGATAATCAACAAGAAGTTGTATTGATGGAACGCCATGACAAATAATATCAATTGCGAAGAAATTGGAATAATCTTTTTTCAGATAATTCCTTACCCCAGCAATCTGACACCCTGTGCCAGTAAACAATACCTCTCTCCCTTCTGTCAGGTCTTTTTTTACGGACTGATAAATATCCCTGCCGATTTTACTATGCACATATTTTGAGCTCTGAGTTTTTACGAGATCTACAATATCATCTATGCGCTCATGTAAAATCGTGAAACCATCTCCATATTTGATAACGCTACCGTAGACTACGCCTCCCCGTTTAAGAATTTCCCGACATAAGGAATAAGACAGGCCTCCCGACGTTGAAGAATTACAAACACTTTCATCTTTGGCGTAGGAAGCGAACGTGCGTATTGGTTTGCTTAATTGCAGCGGAGTATTTACCGGACACGTTCGTTCACAAAGGCCGCAATTATTACACATCTCTTGATCTATGACAGGAAATATATGCCCGTTTACTTTATTATCAATCCGGAAAGAAATGCAATTTCTAGGGCATACGCCGGCACATGCACCGCATGCAGTACATGAAGAGGTTTCGCAGATAATTTCCATCATTTATTAAAATCAGACAAATATTTCAGAGCCTTTTCTCGCTCTTCTGAAATGACAATATTGGCTTGGGTAAAATCAATTTGCCAATTTATATCCAGGATTTCATCCGGCGATGAGACGGATCTTGAAGCGAGTCCAGTCATCATTAGCAAATTTGATATCCTATTATCATTCAAGCCATTTATCGTTACAAATGGCTTGTTGAGCAGTATGGCAAATGCGGTGCCGTGAAAGGATGACGTAATAATCATCTCTGCATTGAACAAAAGATTCAAGAATTCTTTTGGCCCGCTGTTAAATATTTTTTTAAACGAAGACAGCAAATCATGTAAATTAGTGTAATTGGAGATTATAACCGGCAATCCATATTTTTTTGACAACGCTTTCGCACAATTGATGATAAGTGAGTCGGCATATAATGTGTACAAAAATATGTACCTTCCTTCTACCAATGGATTTTTTGATATCAACTTAATCCAACAGTTCCTCTCAAGAAGAAATACGGGGTCACAATGAACACTAATATCAGTTCTCCCGGTAAGATTAAATACAACGTCACGCGTTCCAGATTCTCTCACGCTAATTGCATCGAAATCTTTCAGCAATTCCGGGAATCTTGAAATCGGTTCTTGCCATTTCTCTCTACCAGGGCCCATTGAGGCTGCGTAAGATATTTTTTTTGCCTTGATATTGAATGGCAAAAGATAGGAAATGTCAAAATCTTCTGGCCCAGGATTCCAAATCTGGTCACTGCCACAGCAAATCAGTTCGTAATCTGTAAGATCGCCAAGTTGAACAGTTGGGATCTCTTTATGACTTAGCTTTAGATTAGTTGAGAGAAATTTTTCGAAGAGATTATGTTTTTTTGAAAGCGCTCTATAAAAAAACAAATGAGTTATGTCCTTTAATATAGGCCCGAGATGAGGGCGCATTGTAATTACCCTCATCATTCTTTTCTGCCTTGGAGAGCGGAAATTTATAATCTCGTTTTCACCGAAGACTCTAATCATCACTTTTTGCAATGCATAAGATTGCAACATAGATCCATAATTATGAGAGCCATGAAACGTGAGAGTTGCTGTTTTCATTATTTGATTCTGCGCAATAATTTCACAATAAATATCGGGACAAGAGCCTTACTTAAACCTTTAAGACCTGATAAATATGGATTTCTCAATCCTAAAGATTTTTTTACTTTCACCCCAAGTTTATATGTACGCCATCGGTCGGATGCTTTCCTCCGGCTGAACGCATTTCTATCATTTCTCATTCTATACAAAGGCTCTGATAGATTGAATCCTTTAAATCCCGCTTTATATAATTTGTACCATAAGTAGTAGTCTTCGGCTCGCTCCACCCATGGTTCGGCAGTATAGCAACCGATGCTTTTCAGCACACTGGTTCTCATCAGCACCGGAGCATGACAGAAAGGTGTTCCATATTTAAAATCCTCTTGGGTGGGCTCTACTTTGCTTTTGCCGATACGGTAATCACCATGTTCATCAAAATAAATCATCGGACAACTGACAAGTGCGTATTGCTGATGCTTATCCAAAAAATCGATCTCCATCTGGAATCTGTATGGTAAGGAGATGTCGTCTCCATCCATACGAGCCACATATTCGGTGTCAACGTGTTCAAGACAATGATTCAGTGTCGCGGCAAGTTTAAGGTTGCACTCATTCCTGATTAAAATAAATTTATCGGGAAAACGATCAACATAGGTTTTAGCAACTTCAACGGTGTTATCGGTCGAACCATCATCACACATTATGACCTTAAAACCCTGATAAGTTTGAGACAGGAGAGAGTCGAGAGCCTCAGCAAGAGTCGGGGCACAATTGTATATGCCCATGATAACTGAAATTCTAAAGTCCATGTATTATCCTATATAAAAGTTCTGAGCTTTCGAATCCTCGGAATTTATCCAGCCCACGAAATCGAAATACCTCTCGAATTTCCATTTACCGGAAATTGTTTTTCCTAAAAGATCCCCAACATGGGGCATGCCTTTGAAAGCCGGAATGAACAGACAACAATCATATTTGTAGTCTTTGGCGGTCATTACTACAATCTTTTTTACTTTTGCCGATTGCAATTCTTCTATATCTTTACTCGACAAATCTATATCGGAAATAATCACATACAGATTATCAATATCGATACGTCGTTTTCGCTTTTCCCACGCTTCTATTCCTTCTTCAGATGAATTATAATGTGTAAAATGAAGAATTATGTCATCAAGTTTTGCTGATGGTACACCGGGAAATCTATCATCTACGCAGGTAATAGGAGTAAATGACAAATAATGTTCAAGATTCAATATTAATTTCTTGAAATCTTGGTTCAGAATCATCATATTAACGGTAGGACTCGAAAAGGGCAATCCTAACTGATGATATAAGTATCCTCCGATACAATTGCCTGTCAACAACGTAAACTGTTTATTTTTCAGCCTTTTTCGCTGGCGATTCCGGAACAACAGCTGAGGAGGGTAATATTTGTTGTAGAAAACATCCAGATTATGTGATATTTTCGATTTAATTGTCTGCAACATAAATGCTTAATATTTCATTTAAAAGCCTTGCCATAATATATGTAGACCATGAAAAGAGTGAACAGCAATTGGTACCAAACGGCGGTAATGGCCATCTTGTATTGCCGAGGCATGAATCTCTTATTTAAAAATGGATAAATCAATACTACAGGATACATCAGCCACGACAAGTATGCTATGCGATTGGTAAATGCCGCATACATGCACAGCATCCAAATCGCATTTGTCAACATATACAGGTTAAGAATAAAATTATAGTTCTCCGATTTTACTTTATATTTGAAAATGGTAATGTATCCCACAAGTACCGGCATCGCACTATATATAATAAAATCGATTCTAAAACCTGATTTTCCGCCCCAATCAGTGTCAATTGCATTAAGATAAATTGCTCCTTGCTCATCACTCATTAAAGCAAAAAGTTCTTGAAAGGCACTTATATGAAGCGCCGCAACCAAGACACAGGCAACCCACAGAATAAAATAATATTTGGGCTTTTTGAAGAAACTGCATATGATGAATGCGGCAACAGGCATTATCATTGAATGATGAAACCCTAAGGTCAGGAATAAAAACATCAGGCACAAGACCCGGTTGTGTCTATATGCTATGGCACATAGAAATAATGCAGCTGCTGCACCTGCCTTAATACCATTTGTACCATAGGAATATGTCGAGAATGCTCCGAGAAATGCGACAAAACCCAATAAGGCGTCTTTTGGGAATAATTTTTGCATTGCCACAAAAGTGCCTAAAAAATAAATTAATGCTATTACAAAGAAAAAGACTGAAGGGTCTATCTCTAATGACGCCATTTCCAAAATTAAATTATCGAAAAGATAATTTCCTGCGTTCCAGTCGAATGTATGATGAGTGCCCCAACCATTAATATAGCTAAAATAATATTTGGCCATATCTACAAAGTAATATCCTGATATTGGCCTAAAGCCAAAGAAAATTGCAAATATAAGAGCAATCATCCAGCCAGCGATTGAAGAAGTGGGCTTTTGGCTGTCAATTCTTGAGTCAGGCATCCGACTATAGATTGAGCTCATTACCATAGTCAGAACAAAGCTTGTTAATGAATATATCGACAAATATAGTGATGCGTCAATCATGATTGATTGTAAAAACTTTTCTTATCTTGGAAATCATATTTACTCCAAAGATACGGTGAACTAATCTTGATATTTGAGTCCGAATCGGATGTACGTCCAACCAAGTTTTTCTATACCAGTGTATAGAACGGGTATTGCCCGTGATACAAAGTCGGCCTGTATTATCATTAAGAGGATTAAAATAATCAACAGGATAGATTGTAATTCCATTAATTTTTTGAATCTTCTTGTCAGCCGATAAACCTTCTAATCGTAGTATTTCTGTTGTGTAATGTACTATCGTTGTCAAATTATACTTGCCATCCGGATTTATAAACTTTATATTCCGATAAGAGTCAAGTATTTTTTTATAAAGTATATCGTTTTTACAAACGCCCAGTCCAAGACCCGGATTCACCGCGCCACAGAAGTTGTTACCATCAGGATTGATTTCAAATCCCATAAAGGAACCATTGGCAATGATATCATCCATAGTTTTTATTATCTCGACATCTGTGTCGAAGTATAGACCACCATTGTCATACAGAATCTTGAATCGAGCGTAGTCACTCACAAAAGCGTATTTTCCTGTAGCATAAGCTTCTGCCGTATAGGGTATAGAATTGACATCAAAATTATCCTCGTTCCATTCTATGATTTCATAGTCCGGGAAGAATTTACGCCACGATGCTATACACTTTTGAGCCGAATCCGGTAAAGGATTACGCCCGAACCAGCAGTAGTGTATCGTTTTCGGTATCATTTATCAATGTAGTTAGAACTATGGGGATGTGTGCCATTATTATTCATCGAAGGAATGTCTTTTATACTCTCGTAGAAATTCTTTTGCACTTTTAATTCCGACCTTTCGTGTCTGTTTTATTTCCCGATTTCTAAGATTGCGAATCCAGGTCATAGTTTTACCAGGTAAAAATATTAACCATGAGAATGCATAATTAATTATCTTATCAACTGTTGAGAGAGTGGGCTTAAAATACAGGTGATTGAATATATAATTGTTCCTCGCCTCCGAATAGGCAATTTTCGCAACCTTCTGGGATGAAGCCACAGCAGTTCCGGCATCAAGATGAATAAATCCTGAATTATAATGAGTCAGAATTTTCAAACCGGCCAGATGCATCTTATAAAACATTACTCTGTCTTCAGGATAAGCATATGGCGCGTCGTCCAACCATAAATCTTCTTGGAAATTTATCTTACGAAAATCAGCTTTTTTGCAGATAAATGCGTTGCCCGAATTAGTCGTGCTCCAAGCGTAGTCAAATTTAGGGTCGGGATTGTAAAGTTCAATACCCAGACTATTAATAGTATAACCTTTATGAGGATTACCTATACGAGGTAATGAACTTAAAAGAAGACACATTTTAATTTTAACCGACAAAGGAAGTTTGTGATGCGGGAAGCCGTCGATTGCACAAACATCTGCTTTAGCGTTCAGCGTATCTCTTAATATGGTCTCTACACCTGTAGGAGCTATTTCCATATCATCGTCGAGAAACAACATCCATTCAGTAGCTACTTCATCGTAAGCAAGAGCACGCTGAGCCACCATGCCTTTGGGCACATATATAATTTTTTCTCTCCCTATGCTCTCTGGCGGTTTGTCATAACCCTCTGCCAAATAAATTAATATCGCAGACGGTTTATGAGTCTGACTTTCGAGAGAAGACAATAACCTTTGGTATTTTTCACCGGCTTTGCCCAATGTCCTAACAACAGCCGTATAATCGGGAAGTGATTCCATTCTGATATTATGATGATGGGTTATCGATTGCCTGTTACAATCCTTAATAATCTTGGTGAAATTTTCTTACTTATAAAGTATATGGCCATACAAATCAATACAACTGCCGTAACATTGATAAAATAGAGCATTATCCATTGGAGCTGACTCTCAGAATGTACTACATTTGTCAAGATTTTACAGGTGAACAGATCCAGGATTCCATGCATACAAAACAAGAAGAATGCACTAGATGAAACCCTACGAAACATCTGATTTGCAGGCAAACGCAGTCCTTTAAGGTTTAATAGACTGATTGAACCGCAAAGAATAAGTAATTTTCTTATGATTTCATTGGATTGCATTGACAAATAAAAGCCGGCAAGTACAATATATGCCATCAAAATAATCACTCGTAGCGGTACTTTTAATGCAGAAAAATCCACATTGTTAATAGAGCAATATGCCCCCATAAAGAAATATGCCCCCATTTCTATATAACTACTTTGAGTGCTCATTAGAAGCAACATTACAATGGCAATACCCAAATATCTTGATTTAGCAATTAAATAAATCAATGGGGATACAAGTGTAATTATGAATAAATCACGGATAAACCAGAACTAGTATGCAATCGGGAAACCACCAGAACCTCTCCAATAACAATCCAACAACTGTATTACTGTGTAATCTTGAATATTTTCAAAATCTGGATTAATCATAGTTGGAGCGAACCGATGCAAGCTCCAGAAGACACAAATAACAAAAGTATTCCAGATAATATAAGGAACAAGAAGTGTGCGTATTCGTTTTAAAGTTTGGACTTTATAGAACAATAGCGTAAAGTGCCTGAATTTGGCAAAATACAAGTACCCTGATATGAACATAAAAGTCGGAACCGCTACAATCGGTATGCATTTCGAAAAAATATCCTCTACAAAAGTCACAGTGGGCATCGAATCCGACTTTGTCAAGTATGAGTGTATAAAGACTACCATTACCATTAATGGGAGTCTAAGATTGCTGATTATGTTTGAGTTATGCTCCGATATCATTTAACAAGACAGATGTAATTTATGTAAAATCAATTTTGTGCCGGATGTGAATTTGCTGTATAATCTATATAAGAATGGCGACAATCTCCACATTCTATAATCTTTGCACCTGTCAAGACAGTGAGATAATTCGTTAAAAGAGGCGTGGACGTCTCTTATTCTTTTGCTGTTGAAACCATCAATGTCTAAATCATACTGTTTCAACCGGGTGTCAAACCACAACAAATTTTTCCAAAAGCGATAAGTACATTGTTGAAAAAATTCGGGTTGAAATTTTGCCATATATCGACACATCTCAAGGCTGCCCTCCAGCAGATCAATGTATCGGAGGCTGAACGACCCTGTTATACTTGATTCCCGTTGCCGATATTTGTACCCTGCGACTGGTAATATACCGTAATATTCATAAGTATCACTACATATCACCTTATATTGCCAATAAGAGTCTTCAAAATACTTTCCCGGACGAAATTTTCTATCTTTAATTAGTCCTGATTCGTATAGTTTACCACACGCGAAATTCTTAATTTTGATATTGTCCACAAGCAATCCTATGGAATCTTTGCGACTAACAACCGTTTCTTTTGCGAATCCAGTGGTATCTGATGAGTAATAATCTCTCGAATCACCGAAATAATAGTTTATTCCACATTGTGTAATTCCACACTTATTTTGCAATGCGAATGTATAGAGTTTTAGTAGAATACCGTCCTCAAGGATGTCATCGCTATCTAAAAAGAAAATATATTTTCCCTTTGCTTTAGCGAGTCCTGTGTTTCTTGCTTCCGAAAGTCCTTTATTGCTCTGACAGAAATAATGAAACCCGGGATTCAAACGACAAAAATCCGCTGCAATTATCCCAGATGAGTCTGTGCTTCCGTCATCTATCAGAAGAGCCTCTGCTTCAGCCGAGTTAAAGTCTCTGAAATTTGACAATACGGACTCCAGGCACTCGGTCAAAAAAGACTCTACATTGTATATGGGAATGATAACACTTACCTTGATATCCATCGCAGTCAGGATAAAAGTGAATAAATCTTATCAATTTCGGCTTCATTACCAAAATCATGATTCAGGCAATAATCCGATAGTTTCTGCTGCAATGAGGTGTCACGAAGAATCGGTTCAATAGCATTGGCGCAAGCCTCGTTGTCTAAGGGAACTATCATGCCGTCGAGTTGATTCCTTACTTGCGATTTTGCGGTATTATAGTCAGTAATAACCACAGGTTTGCCCAGCATCTGGGCCTCTCTTACTGTAACCGATTTCCCTTCATATCTTGATGGCTGCACATATAGATCACATGCTTTGATATATGGGTAAGGATTAGTTTTCTTCCCAAGTAATATGACATGTCTTTCCATCCCGGCCTCTGCTATCTTGTTTTTGATTTTTTCTTCATCAATTCCAAAACCAATAATAAACCACCTAAGGTCTATTCCTCGCTCTACAAGCCTTCTACAGATATCCGGTACGTTGTCATAGTTTTTTTGATAGCAATAACGCCCTATCGACAACAAATGAATTTCTCCGCCATAATTTTTCAGTTCGGGCTTGACATTATCCTTCGAGCTCCTCTCTATCACGAATTTAGGAGATAGTATGTTCTCGATCTCAATTACTTTAGTCTTTAAGGAAGGGAAATTATAGAGAAACGCGTCTGTCACATCCGGCGAGATCGATATAATATGGTCAAACCTATCCCATGAAGCTAATTCCAGCTCTATATTTAAATTCGAATGTTTTAGATCGGTGTGAATCCAGGAAACACATTTACGATATTTAACTTTGGATGGAATCATGTTTCGTAATCCAATAAAATTTATGGCTAAATCAAATTCGCCTAATCCATATAGATCGGGTAATGTAGGCATGATTTCATTATCCATAAATTGGAAATAGGGCTCGCTGTTTGTCGGTTTGTTTTTTTTCGCCCATTTACGATATTTAAATTTAGCTTTGAGTCTCGCAAAAGCCTGGCGTATGTATCCTTTCCTGAATGAATCCAAAATTGATGATTCTATAAAAGCGTATTCCGGTATTTCCGGCAGAATATTTACTTCATTAGGAATAAGAGACATTAGCTCGCCTTTCTTCTGATAAAGGAAAAGGCATACATCTACTCGCGAATAATCCAGAGCATTAAGCAGCCCTATAAGGCTTATCTCAGCTCCACCTATTTCCATATAATGAGCCGATATAAATATCCTTTTTTTCATATTTTCAAAAGTAATTTTGCGAAGTTGATTAATCTATACTTGAGAAAAACGCCAATGCAGTATTGCTTCTTTGACATATATCGATTATCCCACATCCCCTCGCTCACAACTTTTTTAAAAGTGTCGTGCTTCACAATTCTATTAAACTCATCATTTTTCTCATCCTTTGTCAGAGAAGATTGATACAATTTATTGAGAAGACTAATCACATTATATACAAACAGGCTGTTTTGTTCTTTAACAGGAACTTCTATCTTATATTTTGTGGCTATGTCGAGTAATTGCAGATAACTTTGACAATATGTGTTTAAATCTTGAATATAATATCTTGTTGAGACTGTATTGTGGGTAGAATATTTTATATAATTATACAATGTTTCCTTGGCTAAGACTATTTCGGGATTATGGAATCCACATCGGAGGTTAAAGTCCCAATCTTCGCCATATATCCTTTCTTCGTCCAACAGATCGTCTATATTTGCCATTATAAACTTACGTCTATACACCTTTGAACACATACTCCCGATGTTTACGTTCATCCCGAAGAAACATTCAAGATACTCCTTTTGAGAAATCCGCGTTGATGAACTGACATGATGCGAACTGAATAATTCGACTCCGTCTTCATCAATACATCTCATATTGAACCATATAATATCCGGAGAGAATTTTTTACGGTACTCGTTGATAGTGTGAAGATAATCTTCAGTTACTGTGTCATCACTGTCAATAAAACATAAATACTCCCCGCGACTGTTCCTGATTCCATTATTTCTTGCCGAGGCTGCCCCTTTATTTTCCTGATGAATAACGGTTATCCGACTTTCCTTAGAAGCAAGAGTCTCACAAATTTCTAATGAATTGTCAGATGACCCGTCATCTACAAGTATCAGTTCAAAATCAGAGTACGTACCATCAAGAATCGAATTCACACACTGTTCAATGGTCGCTGATGAATTATATACAGGAACTATTACAGAAAACTTCATCGCAGACTGTCTTGAATAAATTTCATTGATTCATCTCGATATGCTGCTAACTTTTCTCGCACCATATCGTATTGAATTGGCTTATTATCTATCCCTGACATTCTGAATGTCAATTTTTCATTCAAACCTATACTATCAAGCATTTCCTCCATTCTTACGGCCTGATGTGGTTCTTCACATACTACATTAAATTGTTTTTCAAAAATCAAGGAAAATGCAGTGCCATGAAAAGAACTTGTAACTACATGCGAAGCATTCGCTATATAACTGACAAATTCGGATGGCGATACAATCTGACGGATTCCTGTCCTGTGCATACGGATATCGGAACCGGATATACCGATAAATTTTAAGCCTTTATCTCGCGCCACCTCCCGCGCTTTATTTTCTACCTCGTCATTATGCCACACTTCGTAGAATAACAGGTATTCTGAATCGCAGGATGGTTTTGATATGAATGGATCAAAAATCTCTTTAGGCGCAAGTAGGGTCGGATCGATTACTTCGGTAACAGGCAAACTGTATCTGACTGACAAAAACTCTCCAAGTTTTTTCTCTCTTGCACCTATCGCTGATAACTGTGGGAGCCATACTGAGAAAACATCAAGGTCATTTGCAGTCAGGCGTTCAATGCTCATTGTACTGGCTGCATATGCAATACCTTTTTTCGCCTTACCCAAGGGACTTTGATTAAAAAATGCGGGATCAAGTCGTCCACCCGTAATCGATGAGTTCCAAATCTGGTCACTGCCTAAAAAGACGCAATCACATTCAGATAGTGTCGTCAATGGTTTTATCCTAAGGTATAGATCCCTGAAACTCCGGTATTTTTTCAATCGTTTGAATCTCAGTATTGATGTGGATATTTCATACAATAGACCAACAGGGTGGCGAGGATCGATAGAACGAATCGGTTTGTAAGCTTTATCTATATATGGCGGCCTATAATCTATTATCGACACATCATGTCCGAGTCTACTTAAAGTTTCCTGAAGAGCGTAAGCTTGCAGGACTGCACCGGCATTTATAGCTCTATGGAATGTCAGTATACCTATCTGCATATTATATGACCTTTAACATCATCAAAAGAAACCTACCCAAATTTGAATAAGTCAAAGAATTAATAACATTAGACTTAATTCCTTTAGACGCGCTGTAATTCCTGTAATCACTCCAATCAATCAGTTTATATTTCTTGATCCTGACTTTCATCGACGATTCCTTTGAAATGGCCTTCAGTTGCCTATAAAGCATAAAATTCAAATTGGATATAAACCAATAGCTATCAGCGAGCGATAGCTCGAATTTCTCCCTGTATTTCTCGAAGACGGCTTTAAAGCAATTATATCCACTTAATTCTGATTCGAGCGAGTGGACTCTAAAAACTAATGATCCAGGGTGAAGCTCATAGAAATAATGGGATTCAGCCAATGATGTAACACGAGAACTGCAATACATATACTCTAATACAAATATCGCATCTTCGAGATAATGAATATTCTTCGGGAAAGACAGATTATTATTATCTATAATCGATTTTTTATATATCTTACAACATGGGCCGCCTCGCACATAATCGAAATCTTTATTGTGGAATATTTCTCTAATTTCGTCATCATGCATTGTCAGAGCGGGCGGAACAATAATATTTGTAGAGCCGTCTAATTTAATCTGTGTTCGGCCTGTAATGACCATATCACAATCAGTATTCTTCATAGCCTCTGACATTGATCGGATATAATCCGCATCTACATAATCGTCAGAATCTACAAAAGAGATATATTCGCCCTTTGCAACCGCCAATCCATTGTTTCGCGCCACTGAAGCTCCGGCATTTTCTTGATGGATAACCGTAATTCTTTTATCGGACATTGAATATCTGCCACAAATCGCTTTCGAATCATCTGTAGACCCGTCATTCACTAAGATGATTTCGATGTCACTTTCTGTCTGTCTTAAAAGACTATTGACACATCTTTCTAAATATCGGGATGAATTATGTACTGGGACAATGATTGAAACCATTTTTAATATTTACCTCCTAAGCGTTCAATTTTTGCGTTGTGAATCAGAGTGCCGCATGCGGCGGCAACCGATAAATTATGTAAATCGGTTTTGCTTATTACTTCGTATCATTTTTTAGTAAAAGTTTAGATAGTGACATTCGCAACGAATCTTTTTGAGACTTAGTCAAAGCAATGAGATAGGTCATTGTGAATGTAGTGATTAAGCATGTGATGGCAACCAGCGCTAATCTACCAAAACCATTTTCTATATGTATATGGATATAATAGCCGCAAATACATGGTAGTATTAAAACTAATGGTAATCTTATAATCGTAGAAATAAAAATCCTCGGTTTAAATTCAGGTACATTCTTATGTAAAATTATAACATTAGAAGCAAACGCAAGACAGTTGGTGAGAAATGCAATAATAAATGCGACTGATGGTTGAGTTATAAACTTCAACATTATATAGATTGCCAGAAGACTTATAAGATAGATTGAACCTGTTATAAAACTTATCATTTTAATTTGGCCCGATGCATGGATGCCAATTGTTATCACACTTGTAGTCTGAGCTACAATAGCAGTAAAAATGCTGATACGACTAAAGATTACCACATAATCAGGCACCTCTCCAAGCCAGAGCTTAAATATAAATGGAGTTTCTAACACCAACGGTATTGCCATAACGGCAAGAATCAGACTTGAAAACAGTGCGCCGTCACCAATAAGTTCCTGGAATCTACGCCATGATCTTTTTGCATAGCTTTTAATTATCTGTGGCCTAAATGCAGTGATTATATTATACGATAACCCGATAAGAACTCCATTAAGTACAGCGGCAATGGATGCAGCGCCATTAATTGCTACCCCAAAGAAAATATTTAGAATAAATGTTGTACCTTGTGTTCGAATAGTAACGCATGTGTTGCCATACAAATCCCATAAAGAAAACGTCAGCATAGACTTAACAACTTCTCTGTTATATCTAAGAAAGGTTTTGGACTCTGCAAAATTTCTCAAACAATAGAACCGGTAACTCATTGCAATGCCTATTGATACCAGAGTCATGCATAATGCATAAATTATGAGTTTATTCCCTGGTAATATTACCAATAAAAAGACTATTAATAATTTTAATGAAACATTTGCCATTTCCAAATAAGCATAAATGTTCATTCGTTCATGGCTCATAACTAATGCGGTATATGGTACCTGGGTAATACTGACAATTGTAGATAAGATTGATAATTGAAAGACCCAATTTGCCGCGTATATGCTTTGATCAGGTATGTTCAATTTGCAATTAAGGAACCAAACGCCAAATGATTCACAAATTATAAAAACAATAGCTGATATGATAATATGGATGCTCAGGGCGTTTGCAAACGTAATCTTTGTTTTCTGCGGATCGTTTTTGCCTAATTCTATTGTTATAAATCTAGAAGTGGCACCGGCCATGGATGCGTTCAGAAATCCCAACATCCCAACAATGCCTCCTGCAACACCGTAAACGCCATAATCATCAACGCCTAAAACATCTATAACTACACGGGATGTATATAGTCCTATCAGCATGCTGATTAAGGCCCTAATATAGAGGAAAACAGTATTTTTGGCGATAATCTTATTGGATGACATCTGTAATTGGACGTTTTTTCGATGAACGGAGACCATCAATTAAAGACCATGATAATTTTCTAATCTGATCAATTAAAATTGATAACAGATTTCGTGTGTCAGACAATCGTAAGTTTATATTTTCACCAATTCTACGAAATGCATATGAACAAGATTCCCCCACGATATCCTTCCATAAAAGACGAATGCCTTTGCTGGCATTTATACCACCTGAAAAGCGTAAATCTTTTGCCATTATCAAAGTCTGACTTTAGAAGCCTAAGATTTCTATGATAATCCAACATGGAACTCTATTTGTACTTGAGTTTATAGCTTTACAAGAAATGGAGGCTGATAAGTACGGTTATATCCTCGAATTGAAGGCCGTTGTTCTCCATTACTGCGAGATATAACTTGTTGCGCCGCTATGGTATGAGGATAACAGATGCCGTATACTCCGGTCTCACTATTACTCTTTATGATGTCTGCACAAGCGCCCAATAAACTTTGCGTATATAGCCCTCCTGCATCTGTATCGTTGGCAAATTGGCCAAATGAAACTGCCGAAGCATATGTTAACATTGGCGGGAGTTTGCAAAGTTCGTTATCAAATGCTCTTTGTGCTCTAAAATTTTCAATAACGCTTCCAGTCGAGAATAATCTCTGAGATTCATTCAAAACACCACCATCCTCATATTCAGGTATTCCTTGACAACTATCGGAAATCATCAATACAGGTTTGGTTGATAGAATAGCACGTATCTCATCCAATTCGATAGAATCTCCCCCGGGCAGTATGAATAATGGTACGTTCATTCGGGACAACTCTCCATGTCCACCAAAGTATATGAAGAAATAATCGTATCCTTCCTCAATAGCTTTATATAGACAACTTACAAACGATTGTTTGCTAATTTGGCTATTGATGTCGAATATCTGACTGGGATGCCATGCGCCTCCTGCCGGACTTTGAAGAAAGATCTTCATTGCCTCTAAATCATGTCTGACGCCAGGGAGCAAATCACCTCCCCATTTATCATTCCCAATTAGAATTGCTATTCGCTTCACCGGGATTTCACGCTTCATCATCATTGTCTTCTTTTGTTATGCGTTCCACTATTGATGGGATAAACCGTTCACTGAATGAAGCTATAAAAGAAGCTATTATGAACGAATATAGTTTCTCTTTGTCCGAAATCTGAGGTAGTATCAATTGACACTGAATGGCGACCATGGCAACGACAGCGAATATAGTGCCTATCAGAATTCTTGAGTAACATTCAAGAATGTGCAGCAGATTATGTGCCTGACCTGTGAACTGGATCTTGCCGTAGCGCGTCCAGATGGAAACAAAAGCTCCAAGTATTCCGAAAAAAATACCGAATATCCATGGGTTTCGGTAATCTGAGACGTAACAGATAAGTCCGATTATACCTGCTAAAATAGCAGCGGGGAAACCTGATTTAAGAAAGAGTTCGCGAGAGTATTCTTTATTGCGTTTTTTTAGATATTCTTTGGCGTCATCGATGACTTGCTGTATGTCATCATAATTGCCACACAAAGCTTGCTTATACCCAACGCCAAGCATTCTTTTGAAATCCATCTGCTGGCTTTCGGGCAGGTGCTTACACTGCGCGGCTTCGGCGTGTTGCAGCTTTGCTATCCAACGGTTCTGCTCTCTTTGAGTCGTTTCATCCAGTTCCCGACAATCTATGTAGTCAAGATCATTTTGGAAATCAATAAAAACTATATACCCATTATCTGAATCATCTTCAGGCTCCCACTGTATATCAATCAGGTATTTGTCGACAATGCCGAACTTCTTTCTGTATGCCTCCTGATTGGCATCTACCGCTGCCTGATTATCTTTCGTCTTGTCTGCCATATTTTGACTTAAAATATGCGTGGCTTTACGATGAATGGCGGAGACTGTATTGTGGAGGTAGAATATATTTGAGGGGTTTGCCTGTGATGTGTCTCTTCGGCAATCTGTGAAGATATTACCTCATGAAGATTCTTTATAGTATATACGCCATCTCGACCGTGAATTGCCACGGAAGAGGCAAGATCAAGAAGTTTTTTTGTGTAAAGACCTCCTTCTTCCGTATCTTCTGCACACTCATCAAGATTGGTAGACGCTATAAATGTATTATGGAATGCTTCCAGCCTATCAATCTCGTTGTCGTATAGTGTGCGGTATTTTGTCCGTAGAATAGATCTGCTATCATAGAATGTTCTTAGGTAAGATTCGACATGGGCCTTTTCAATTATATCTATGTACTTCCTGCAACTGTCGGCAATAATCAGAGTTTTTTTGAATTGTACCCATCTCTTAAGTGTCCCTAAAGCTAAATCATCATTCTCTGCAAGCTCAAAAAAGGTATCATTGTTTTTGATTGCATAACCATGACCGGAAAAGATTATAAAGAAATAGTCTGTTCCAAATGATTTTTGCCTATCAATTTCTCTTTTGAGACTCGATGTGCTCCAGAATTTGCTACTGATAATTTCATTTTCCTCCCATGCACCTCCAACATCGCTTAGTAAAAGTTTTTTAAAGTTGGCCATATCTTTAGATACTCCGGGAAGGAAATTTCGCATTTTCCCCTCATTCCCTATTATGATGGCAACTCTCTTCATTAGTCGTATACGTTAAAGGCTTATTTATAATGAAATCTGTCTATCTGAGGCGTAGCGAAATAGTTCTAAAGCGGAGCGGCTTTGCGGTCTGTTGCGTCTTAATTGGTGAGGTAGTGGCGATGCTGTTCAGCGAGTCGCTGTTTGAATTTCTGCTGATTGTGACCTTCAAAGGCGAAGAGATCGGCATCCAACAAGATATTGACGCGGCTTAAGATATCGTAGTCAGATAGATATGTGCGGTCAAAATCTTTTACGGCTTGTTTATGCCATTCATCCAGACATTGAAAGATCCACGTTAAGGGCTTGTCAAGGAAAGCTTGTTCGCGCTGACGCACACATCGTTCGATTGCTTTGAACAAAACCTATTGGTCGACATCCTTGGCCCCATGAATCAGTGCGTCAAAGGATTTGAAGATAATCTTGTTGATCGTTTCATTGTTGGATGGTTTATTATAGGCCATCCTGCGCATCAGATCATAGGCATTGATTATCATCAATGCTTCGCCGGGCGTGTATGATTCAAAATGGGCTTCAGCTGTTTTAACCCAACCATTTAGCCCTTTTCATTACAGTTCTCGCTTCACGGCTCTGTCTTGAAGCATTGGGAAAGAACAGCCTGATATCATTGGCATAATTAACGATTCGGGATGCTTCCTCAATTGCATTGTCCACGCAACAGAAAATATTATCCTCATGAACAATTGTCCCGGTCGGCATTCACCTCTCGCTTGTCTTGTCCATAATATGCAAATTCATCCGCAATAAGGCACTGGGATTTTGATGTGGGTATCAGACTCAGAATACTAGTTTGGGCTTTTGTGAGCCTGTCTGCATCATTCTCAATTATGGAGAAAATCAGCGAAATCGTTGCTGATGTCCATTTATTTGTCACGGAATCTTTCAGCTTTTCATACCGGGATTTGGAACGTTCGGCAGCCTTGCTGTTTCCAAGAATGGCATTACTTCCGTAGAGAATGGCCTGAAGCTTGGCATCAAGCTTGCGATTGTTGAGCCTGACTACCTCCATGCGGCTACAGAATACCGAGAGCTTCGCCACGAGAGCATTAGGCAAAGCCTCCGCCGTTTTGTAATATCTAAGTGCGCTAAACAGATGCGGCACTATGGCATCAAGCTGATCGTTGGCACGTGTCGAGTTATGAGAGAACTCAAGCACACGGACATCCGTGGCCTTAACATCAAATGCGATTGTGCCAACCTTGTTAAATACTTTCAGAATGATGTTGCCCGACTTGCTCTTTGGCTTCGGCATATACACGCCTGTAAGCCCCGGGAAATCACCGTTGATGACTTCTACAAGATCGCCGTCCTCCAAATCTATGTCTTCAAGAGAGAAATACGGAAGGCAATTCCTGTAAGCGCGTGCTATGTTCTTGAATTTAGCCATATCCCTGTCGCTGACTGTCGCATATCGGTCAGCTCCGCTATGGTCAATCAGGAAAGAAAATCCATTATGCTGGGCGCAAAGCATCTTCACCTCGGCAAAAGTTCCACGGACAAAAATATAATGGAACGTAAGGTTGACAGTCTTCATCTTCACCTCGCCGTTCTTATTCTCCCTTACCACATAAGTGGGAGCAAACAGTTCCAGGTTGCAATCCTGACTTCGGTTGAACTTGTCAACTGCTTTTTGGCACATATCTCTAAAAGCAAGTCCGACATAGTTCAGTACGAACCAACAAGGAGATTCAAAATCGGAATTTGCCCCCATTTCTTTACTTAAAAGTATACGTCTACTTAGCGTAGCAAAACCACATCCCTTGTAAATCAATCACTTAGAAATGGGCTATAGTCACACTTCCGAAAACTGTCTGTTTCAATGTTAATCCTCTCTTGAAAAGAGACACCAATTTTCAGCGCAAAGGTACGAATTTTTATTGATATGTCGATACTTTTCGGATGATTTTCCATGGCTGGGGCATGAGATTTAGCTAAAATTCAGTCAAAAACATTGTCGATTATGTGAAATAAACTTTATTGTATTACCTATATTGCTGAGAATTGCTAAATTAGTGGTATGCAAATAGAAATTTTCAGCAAGGTAATAGACCCGCGAGACTTGGGCAAGGTAAGACATGAACTTGAAGATGTGCTCCGGATGGCGCTCATCGGCGTATTGTGTGACTGTGAGGACTGTGGGGTCTGTGGCGACATATCGCATATGGTGACTGACAAGGAGAGAGAATTCAAAGCTGCAGGATTGCTAAAACTTACCAATGGAGTACCGTGCGGCGATACCATACTGCGCGTTGTCGAGTCTGTCAGTCCCGGCCAGCTGCGGGCAAGCCTCGACTGCTGCCGCGGAGATATAATTGAATCCCTGTGCGGTTATCAGATCATCATTGATGGAAAGAAACTTCGTGGTGAAAATCCAAAGAGTCTGGGATGCCACGGACTGCATATCTTCAACGCATGGGTGTCCGAGACGGAAATCTGTGTTGCCGAAAAGCCGGTGGATGACAAGACCAACGAACTTACGGTTCTTCCGTCGGTATTGTCCTCGTTATGACTCACGGGGTCTCCGGTTTCCATCAATGCCATGGGAACACACCGTAATATCGCGGAACAGATTCTACTTCAGGACGGTGATTACCTTATGGCTATTAAAGACAGCCAGCCTATACTCAAGGAGTTGAAGGAGACCGTTTTTAGGAGCACCACTCCGATGTCGGTATACACAACCGAGGAAAAAGGACACGGAAGACTGGGAAAGAGGACTTGTTCCATTATGGATACGGTATTGTTGGAACAGGAGGGTATGTATGAGAAATAGCCCGGTCTGAAACGCATCATAAAGATGGATCGTGAGCGTACAGAGAATGGTTCCCGTTCGCGTGAGACAATCTACTATCTGAGCAGCGTGGAAAAAGATGAGGCATCTTATTATGCAAGCCGTATCCGGGCACATTGGGACATCGAGAACAAGCTGCACTGGCATCTCGACGTGACTTTCCGTGAGGACATATGCCGTGTTCGCGCCAAAAACGGTGCTGTCAATTTTTCCGCAATGCGCAAGTATGCGTTGGAAATGCTTAAAAAGAAAGGCGACAAACTCAGTCTTAAGCGAGCAAGAAATGTGTCCGTAACATTGACTACCTACTCAAGGTTTTTAAGGGAAGTTAAATCTCATGCGTCAGCCCGAGCGTTTTTTCGCGAGCCATTGCCGCTGCGCATGGCCGGAAACATGAGAGTCATCTCGCCATATTGGGCACGGGGCCATAGCGGTTTTCCGTCATCTCGCTGTCACGGGCGAACCAGATTATGAGGACAATGCCGCCGACCACGGGGATGAGGCCGAGAAGTATCCACCAGCCCGATTTGTTGATGTCGTGGAGACGACGCACGGAGAGACCGAGTCCCGGCAGCAAAAGAACGAGGCTTAGAATCCCGGAGGTTACCTGGACAGCTGTCATGCTGAAGCCCAGAATGCCTTCGATAATGCCGATGCAGAAACTCAGTATGGCGACAAAAAGCACCCACCACCAATATTCCGAACGTGAAGAGCGCCCCTGAAAACGGCAATACGAGTCAAAGGCCATCCTGACAGCCTGAGAAAATGAAACCTGATACTGATACATAACAAATATTTTGAAAATTATTAATTGCGGAATAAACATCCCCTATTACATAACACCTGAAGGCCGCTTTCGGATTAAACCCCGATTGAAAGGCAGAAAAGACAGAGGTTTGGCTCGGTGGGAAAAAAGGGTTAACTTTGCGGAGTTAAATAATCAACGATATGGAAAATCGCAAGGTAAGGGTCAGATTCGCCCCGTCGCCCACCGGGCCGCTTCACATCGGCGGTGTGCGCACTGCTTTATATAACTATCTGTTTGCCCGCCACAACGGCGGCGAGATGATTCTTCGCATCGAAGACACCGACTCACGCCGGTTTGTTCCCGGCGCCGAAGACTATATCAACGAGGCGCTGGCATGGCTCGGCATAAAAATCGACGAAGGCGTGCGCGAAGGAGGTCCCCACGGCCCCTACCGCCAGAGCGAGCGCCGCGACATCTACCGCGAGCATGTCAGAATGCTTCTCGACGCGGGGAAAGCCTATATAGCTTTCGACACCCCCGAAGAGCTTCAGGCAGCCCGCGAGGCCACGCCGAATTTCCAGTATGACGCCTCGACGCGCGGACAGATGCGCAACTCGCTGACGATTAGCGCCGAAGAAGTAGAGCGCCATATCGCCGAAGGGGAGCCCTACGTTGTCAGGTTCAAGATTGAGCCGGGCCGCGAAATCGCAGTCGACGATCTTCTCCGCGGACGTGTCACGATAAACTCGAGCGTCCTCGACGACAAAGTGCTCTACAAGAGCGCCGACGATCTGCCTACCTACCATCTGGCCAACATTGTTGACGACCATCTGATGGAGGTCAGCCACGTCATACGCGGCGAGGAATGGCTCCCGTCAGCCCCGCTCCACTTCCTTCTCTACGAAGCTTTCGGCTGGAGCGACAGCCGCCCCGAGTTCGTCCACCTTCCGCTTCTGCTCAAGCCCGACGGCAAAGGCAAGCTCAGCAAGCGCGACGGCGACCGCCTCGGCTTCCCGGTGTTCCCGCTCGACTGGCGCGACCCTCAGAGCGGTGATCTCACCCACGGCTACCGCGAGGGGGGCTATCTGCCCGAGGCTGTGGTCAACTTCCTGGCTCTGCTCGGATGGAACCCGGGCGACGATACCGAGCTGATGGACATGGACGAGCTTATCAAGCGTTTCTCTATAGAACACTGCTCGCGTTCGGGCGCCAAATTCGCCTATGAGAAAGGACGCTGGTTCAACCACGAATATATCCAGAAGCTCGACCCGGAACGCCTGACCGACCTCTTCGCCGACGTTCTGAAAAACCATGGCGTCGACACCGGCAGCTTCTCTCGCGACTATATAGGCCGCGCCGCCGCGATGGTCAAAGACCGCGTCAGCTTCATCGAGGAACTGTGGGCCAACGCCCGTTTCTTCTTCGAGGCACCGACAGAATATGAGGCTAAATCTGTCAAAAAGCGCTGGACTCCCGATATGCCCCGGCACATGAAGGATCTTATCGGACAGCTACGCGCCCTCCCCACCCTCGAATCGAAAAAAGCCGAAGAGATTATTCTCGGCTGGATAAAGGAGAACGGCCTCCACATGGGCAACGTCATGAACGCGTGGCGTCTGGCCGTTGTCGGCGAATGTAAAGGCCCCCACATGTTCGACATTCTCGAACTGATGGGCACCGACGAAAACGTCGCCCGCATCGAGGCCGCAATCGAACGAATCGAACCCCAGCAGGCTTGACACCGCTCTACGACATAGGCATACGCCTCTACGGCACAGCCATAGCACTCGCCTCGATAGGCCACACCAAGGCGCGAAAGATTATCAAGGGACGACGCCAGACCGAGCGCTATCTTCGGTCTCACGTGGCGTCGAAGCGCGGCCCGTGGGTATGGATCCACGCCGCTTCGCTCGGAGAGTTCGAGCAGGGGCGTCCTCTGATCGAGCGCATCAAGGCGGAGCAGCCCGAGACAAAGATTCTGCTGACATTTTTCTCGCCGAGCGGCTACGAAGTCCGACGAGACTACCGTCTGGCCGACGCCGTCTGCTATCTTCCGCTCGACACCCGGGCCCACGCCGCACGCTTTCTCGAAATCGTGAAGCCGTCGAAAGCGATATTCGTCAAATATGAATTCTGGGGCAATTTTCTCGGCGAGCTCCATCGCCGTGGGATACCGACCTATATAATATCGGCCATATTCCGCCCGACTCAGATATTTTTCCGCCGCTACGGCTCGGCGATGCGCAACATACTGAACTGCTTCACGCGCCTTTACGTTCAGGACGAAGCCTCGCGCAAACTTCTCGCAGGAATCGGCATAGACAATGTCAGCGTAGCCGGCGACACGCGATTCGACCGTGTCACGTCGATAATGCGGTCGGCCGTAGACCTGCCCCTGATCGATCGCTTCAATTCGAACGCCGACATAACCCTCATAGCAGGCAGCAGCTGGCCGGCCGACGAAGACATCCTCATTGACTGGCTCGCGCGCCACAAGGAGGTAAAAGCTATTTTCGCGCCCCACGAATTTGACCGCGCGCGGCTCCATGCCCTCGAGGCGCGGCTGAGCGCCTTAGGCGACACGCGCTGTTTGAGCGAGATAAACGAGGCCGGACGCGACCCTGCCACGTTACACTATATCATTGTCGACAGTTTCGGACTGCTCGCAGCCCTCTACCGCAAAGGAACGATAGCTTATATCGGCGGCGGCCTCGGAGCCGGAATCCACAATCTCAACGAAGCGGCGGCCTACGGCATCCCCGTAGTGTTCGGGCCGCGCCACGAGAAATTCAAAGAGGCCGCCGACCTCATAAAGGCAGGCGGAGGCTTCGATTTCGACGACGCGGCAGCGTTCGACACCGTCATGACGCGCCTTGTCGCCGACAAAGAGCTGCGCCGGCGCGCCGGCGCGGCAGCCGGCAAATATATCGCCGACAGTATCGGCGCCACCGACAGAATATTCAACGATATTTTTCAACCCTCCTCGAAATGATACGTACCGCCATAACCGCCGCCCACACTCCGGCAGCGGGCCGGCTTCTGAGACTTCTGCTGAATCACCCCGACGTTGAGGTGACCGCCATGACAACGACATCGCCGGTGCTCGCCGGCCATCCTGTAACAGCCTGCCACAAAGGGCTCGACGGCGACACCGATCTGCGCTTCTCGACATCGCTCCCGGCATACGACCGCCTCGACGCCATTTTCGTAGTCGACGAAATTCCGGCCGGGCTTCCCGACGATCTTGTGGCCATAGCGCTCAACAAAATCGACGGATGGGTCTACGGGCTTCCGGAACTGAACCGCAAACCACTGGTGCGCGGCGCCCGCCATGCTTTCATTCCTTCGGCAGAAGCAACCGCGGTCACAACCCCTCTGCTTCCACTGGCAGCGAATCTCATGCTGAAAGGGCCGCTGAAAGTCACAGTCGAAAAAGGGGAGCTCGACAGCGAGCTGCCTCACGGGACAGCTGCCGAGATCGGCGACGCCCTGCGCGCTCTGCAGTCGAGTTTCGACGGCGAGATAATCATCGAAAGGCGAAAAGGTCAGTGGCATCGCGGCACAGTCGTGACAACCGATGTTCCATGCTCGGTAGCCGTTGATGAAATCGACCGCCTGGCACGCGACTTTTTCGGAGACCACAATCTGACCCACATCGTATCGCGCCAGCCTATGGCCGACGACGTGGCGACGACAGCGAAATGCCTCGTCAACTATTCAGCCTCCGAAAACGGGATACGCGTCAGCGCCGCCATCGACGGCCTGCTGAAAGGTCAGGCCTCGCAGGCAGTCCACGTCATGAACCTCCTGCACGGCCTCCAGGAAAAAACCGGCCTCTACCTCCCCGCCAGCGAATAATCCCCGCGCGCCGGATCCGATTGTAGGGACGCGATTAATCGCGTCCGCCAAATAATTAAAAATAAGGCGATCACCGAAAGTTTCCCTGCATAGTTGTAGGGCTGCAAAGTGTCGTAGCCAACGTTAGTCAAGACCGACATAAGAAAGCCGAAGCCATGCGATGACCCCTTATTCGATTATGGTCTTTAGAAAGAAATACATTGCAATAGTGTCGGTCCGATTATGGTCTCTGAGATAGGCTTTGTAGCGCTCTTCTTCGGGACTTCCCAAAAAACTGAACCCGTTTTTCCGATAGAAGGGAACTGCCGAGGGATAGGCGTCGACAGTGAGAAAGCAGCATCCGGTTTTGTTGTCGATCACCATCCAGTGTTTGATAAAATCCATCGCTTTTGTTCCCCAATGTTCGGGCTGACAACGATATTTGTTGCTGACAGCGAAACGTCCGATTTTTGGCGAAGACGGTCAATCTTCAATAGCTCGTCTCTGAGTTTGGTCGGAATTTGGACAAAGAAACTGTCCCGGCATTCCGTCAATCCATTGCCATCTTATTGATATTCCAGTCTGGAATTTCAACTGGACTACTAATGAGCTCATTCCAACCGGAATACGACTGAGATTCCGTGAAAAAATAGGCAAGTTAACAAATTTCGGGCGATTTAAATGCTTGAAAATAGAAAAGTTTATTTTGCGGTAAAAGGATACAAAAAGCGATTGACAAGTTTATTTTGCCGCTTGCCAATCGCCTGTATATTGTTGCTTAGATCTTAAAATCGGGCAGATTTTATATCAATACTCGTCCTCGTTGAAGAAATTGTTGATGTATTCATATTACTCAATTTCTTCTATGATGTCTTCAAAATCAGAAAGTTTGGAAGCAAAATAATCTTTATAACCAATTGGCACATTTATCTTACCAATATTTACTTCATCATCAAACATGTGTGCCGAAAAGTTTATTAATGATTTAGGGAAACATATGATATCTATGTTGTAGATTCCAACAAATGCATTATTTCTAATGAGGGTGTATCAAAATTCTGATGCACCCTCTCTTCATAAGCTGTTGTAAAACATG
>OLYI01000115.1_pt1 | contig 38960 bp, 36 predicted proteins | sample 1644251 | NCBI WGS metagenome assembly OLYI01 (sample SAMEA103958140, study PRJEB25191) | human gut metagenome | biome: human-associated habitat [ENVO:00009003]; feature: intestine environment [ENVO:2100002]; material: feces | place: Germany | collected 2013/2015 | reverse complement strand
CATCCGTGGTTTCAGCCCAGTGCCGCACGTTAAGGCACCCTATGAATAATGTAGGATAGGCAGTGAGGCAGAAGTCTTTCTCGATAGCTTTGGGATAATCGGAATTGTGACGGACACCTTTTTAACCTCACCCAAACGAGTGCTTAAAAAGTTGTCTATTTTTCAGGACATCTCCGAGTTGTGTCTTTGTAATATCTTGGATTTTAGGATTTTGGGGCGGTATTCGTTACTAAATCGTTACTATTTTGATTCTCGAAATCTTAGTAACGAGTTAGTAACGAAAGTATGTCTGAAACGGTCTTTTCTTGGACTGATTTAGGTCCTGAATCGAAAGGATTAGACACGAAAAAATCTCAGAACTATTTGATAGTCTGAGGTCTCTTTGTAAACAAAGCGGCCAGAGGCCGATAAGTCTTGTTTGGACTGATTTTAGTCCGAGGTTACAAGTGGAGATGGAGGGACTTGTTCCTAACGCTCCAAATGCGCTTATATCAGCAACTTGGCGATTCAAAATTTACGTGTGTAGCGAATTTACAACCAAACTTTTTGCCTTTATAATCACCTCTTGTGATGCTATCCAGTAATCAGGCTAAGGCATATGCAAAGTTATGCTATAATACTGATGAAAGTCAAGTCCGGAGGTTCGATTTAGACAATTTTATGACTGATTGTTAAAATGTCAAATGATTCTGAACCGAACAAATACCGTATCTAAAGGACTGTGCACAGTCTAAAAAGTCATCTTCCCTACCGTACTGCGAAAGTAGCAAGTAAACGGCTTTTGTTGGCAAGTATCCATTATGGGACTTTACTGTTTGATTATCTTTTTAACCTCATTGAACAATCTTGACAATGATTCAAGAATTTCATCAGATGTCGGTATTGTGCCGTAGGATAATGCTCCTATTTCAGTGTTATATATGCCTGAGACCTTCTTCCATAACAAGCCAAAATCAATAAACAGTGGTGAGGTGAGGATGTCTGCTTCCTTCCATTTCGGAGGCCTGTCAAACTCATCTTTGTCATGTGCAATAAGAGCAATAAGATCTTTGGCAAAACAGGTTTTGTAATACTCGGCGCACTCCATATCTCGCATAAGATAATACAGATCATAGAAATGTCGGATTTTGGAGGCGACTCCAGCTATGGCATCATCTTCAAATGAGAACCGTATCAGTGATACCACTTTTTCGCAAAGAGTACGCCTCTTATCAAGGACATTAAGCTCAAAAGGTTTCATATCCAGTTCCTCAATCATTGAATCCAATCCGCGTTGCTCCATCATTTCAGATATGAATGGTTTGATTGAACGCCTGACATATGGATAAGGGTTGCTGTAAGTATTTATCTCGATTATCACATGGTTGCCAAGGAAGTTCAAAGACTCCTTTCTGCTGTTCAATACAGATGAATAGCCATGATATGTTTTTCTGAAGCGATTATTTTTTATCGTTACTTCAGGCATGTCAAGTTCTTCCATATCGGCAGTGGTGTCTTTCCCGATTCTTGCCACGAGCTTTTTTTGCTGATTTTGGCTTAAACCTTCAAGCAGTACTGCAAAATCGACATCTGAAGAGAACCGTTTGATTAACCCGTAGGCTTTGGAAAGAGATGTACCACCTTTCCATACGATACGCTCTCTTTGCGGATGACGTGACAGCTGTTGGAGTATCTGACAAATCCAATAGTCTTTTTCAACAAACTCCGGTGCCATACCAAGCATCTGGGAAATAGCTTGAATGGCGTTGGAAAACATTTCTCTGTCTGTGTGCAGTTTCATTCGATGTTCCAGTTGTTAGGGTTAATATCTGACGAATCATTCAGACCTATCGAGTAGGTCGATGTCGGATTGAGAGATTGTTTAAGTTCACTGATATATTTATCATTACCGGTTGATTCAAGAATTGCCCCCAGTAGCGCCCTAACTCGCGGAGGATATTTCATAGATAATTTCACGATAGTCGCAAGTCTCTTTTCGTCCAGTTCAGTAATATGCTTCTTTAGAATCCCGATAGACTTATCAACTGTGGTGTCTGGGATTTGTTTTATCAGTTTTATGGAATCAAGTATCTGAAGCAGAGGTATTGAATTGGAGGTGATTTTATTTGGCTGCATTATGAATCGTATTTCATAATTTCCCCGCGTCATCGAGTCTCGACGACGGGAGGTGCCAATTATAATCACATTGGAAATTTGAGAAGTAAGTCCCATCTGATTCCAGACGGCGTACCCCGTGATGTAGCCTGACAATGTTCCATTGTCATACATAAGGTCTTTGACAATCTCACTCGGGGCTGGTCCGATATTCCCGAATACAGATGTTTTTGGCTTATAATATTTACCTCTCCCGACTTTCTCAATCAATCCTAACTTAACCATACGTCCAAGCTTGACCCTGACATTTTCCCACCAATCATGTGGGAAGCCAAGATCTTCAATGGTAAAGACCTTAGTAGGTTCTATACCTGCAATCTTATTTTCGATGAGTTGAGAAGCGACCATTGTGCTACGTCTTGAAATTCAACAGCAAAGTTAATAAAAATGTTCGGTATTCCGTGCGGTTTACCGAACATTTTTGCATTGCGGCCGCGAGAGATTAACTCGGTCAGACCTCGTTGAGCTAAAGGTTGAGCGGGCTACCGGATTGTCGACGGTTAGGCCATCAAAAGCCGACGGTTCAACCGAAGCCGACCACAGCGCCCAAAGCCTGAGAATAAATCAAGGTTCAACCCAGTCATTTTGACCTCTAAATCATGGAAGAGAACGATAATTAATACGTCGAAAATCCTATTGATGATATGATGAACAATCAAGACTGTCATGTCAATAGAGTGGAATAGCTGGAATTATTCAATGAACAAGTTCTTAGTTGCGTGGCTTCGGATTTTTGATTCTGCAGACTAGAAGTTTCATAATTTGTATCTAAATTTGCACCGAAATTACTCGATTGACATTATGATACTACAATTCGGTGTTTTGTTTGCATTTCTCGCCATTGGCGAATTTCTTGTTAATCTCACAGGCATTCCGATTCCGTCAAGCATTATCGGCATGGTGCTCTTGTGCGCATCGCTCAAATTGGGAATTGTGAAGCTAGGATGGGTGGAAAGACTTTCCGGTTTCCTTGTGCATAATCTCGGATTCTTCTTTGTGCCCGCAGGTATCGGTCTTATGAATTGTCTCGGGATTATCGCCGACCAATGGATTCCAATAGTTTTCGCCACTGTCATGAGCACATTCATAATCATTGCTGTTACAGGTTGGGTTCACCAGCTTGTGCGCTCCGCTTCTTCCAAGTTGACTCATAAATTCACAAAGGAGGCTGAATAATGGATTTCCTGCAAAACAAATTTTTTCTCATAGCACTTACTTTCGGCTTCTACCTCGGCGCGCAGCTCCTTCAGAGACGCATCGGAATAAAGCTGCTCAATCCTATCCTGATTGCAATAGCTGCAATGATTGTTTTCCTTCTGATATGCGATATCGACTACGATGCCTATAAAAAGGGAGGTGAATACATCGACTTCTGGCTCAAGCCTGCGGTGGTTGCCCTCGGTGTACCTCTCTACAAGCAGCTTTCGTCCATAAAACGGCAACTTCTTCCGCTTCTGCTGTCAGAACTTGCAGGATGTGTTGCCGGTATTGTAAGCGTAGTACTTCTCGCCGATTTATTCGGTGCCACTCGTGAAGTTGTCATCTCGCTTGCGCCAAAGGCGGTCACAACACCCATAGCCATGGAGATCTCAAATGCCATGGGAGGTATTGAATCCCTCACTGCTGCGGTGGTAGTGGCCACCGGGATTTTCGGAGGAATGACCGGGTTTAAAATTGTAAAAATGAGCCATATCCATTCGCCCATTGCAGGTGGCTTGTCTATCGGTACGGCAGCACACGCTGTAGGCACCTCCGCAGCTATGGAACGCAGCGAACGCTTTGGTGCATTTTCATCAATAGGGCTGACACTAAACGGTCTCTTCACTGCTCTTCTCGCTCCAATGATTCTGGGGTTGCTCGGATATTCCATGTAGAACATAGTAACGAATAGCCGTCCGTGGCGGTCTTTTTTTCTGTCCGATGACGGTCCTAAATCGTCATTTTTAGGCACGAACCTTTAGCTCGCTGCAACTTGATTGCAGCAAAAAAACGCAGAATCGATTGATATTCTGCGGTTTAGCCTTGTTTAGACTTTTGTCGTCCGAAAAGTGTCCGGAACACTAAGTGGAGCTGGAGGGACTTGTCCCTAACGCTCCAAATACAGTTATATCAGCATGTTGGCGATTCGACATTTACGTGTGTAGCGAATTTGCAACCAAACTTTTTTGCCTTTAGAATCACCTCTTGTGATGCTATCCAGTAATCAGGCTAAGGCAAATGCAAAGTTAGCTATAATACTGATGAAAGTCAAGTCTGAAGGTTCGATTTAGACAATTTTATGACTGATTGTTAAAATAATAAATTTCAGTCTTCTTATCTAATCCGACTTTATTCCGGCGACTTTTTGAAATAGGAAATGAGCTTGTCAACGCCTTCTTTATGTTTGGTCGGATTCTTGGATTTGAGCTTTGCGATATTTTGGAGCTTCCATCTTACAGAGGGATAGTTGCTCAAATCCCCGGCGCAGCATTTACTCCAGTCAGGATTACCTTCCTCAAATGAAATGAGAAATGCTTTGTCATCATCAGTCAATCCTTGATTTACTACTTCAATCAGATTTAATCTCGCTTTTTGATAATCGTCATAATTGAATGGTTCATCGGTCATCCCCTCAAACTGATTGTCGAGTGCCTCCTGATGGTCAATCGGATTTGGATTCAGAGATTCAATGATTGGCTTGTCGCTTCCAAGAAGGCAGAGCATAAAGCCATTCTTCACTGCTCCGAAATCGTCAGAAGTTATGCCTCTGCAATCGAACAGGTCTCGCGGATGTTGGCGGCTGAGGGCAGCTGCAATCTTTCCGCCATAGAGCTGGCTCCATGACACGATATTGGCAAAGCAACTCATTCCAAATTCCGCTTTAGCTTTTTCGCAAAGCTGCATCTTCTCGGTATCGCCTAAAATTCCTCTCTTGGTTCCGTTGACCTCAATTTTGATTGTAGTTCCGTCTTTGGTACACTGCAATTTCCAGACATCCGGCTTATGGATGACACGAATACCGGGAACCGCTTTCTCTATTGCCGTTTTAAGAGCCGACAGATGCATGTTGATGTTTGCAAGGCTCGTATTCCGGTCTTCCAGCGGTATGTAAGTGATATCAATATCGACGGAATACCTCGGAAGGTTCCTGTGGAAAAGGTTTATAGCAGTTCCGCCATGCACGGCGAAATCCTTTATCTTGAAAACTATCGGCATCACTCTGATAAGGAGTGCGACCTGTCTGCGATATATGTCATTCATAATCATTTAATTCTTTAGGGACTGTAATGCGATACTTGGAAATATAAACTCCATTGTCAACGAGCTGAAGTTTGGAAGTCGTCAGACCGAATTTATCCAGGTCAAGCATATCAAACCAATAATGCCCGGCTTTCTCGGCCATATATAGAAACATCCTTTTTACCCGCTGACTCGATGTGTTTTCAAGCGCGGTCTGTACTTTGTCAGGATCAAGTGATGTCAACTGCTCCATTATATAGTACAGATCCATATAATTATAGTGATCCGGCACAAGATGCAGACATTCCAGAAATGCCTGCTCCGGCGATGATAATATTAAGGAGAGTCCGTTCCTGTCAAGGGATTGGGTTGCCGGATTCTTAAAGATGCCCGTATGAAACGGCACTATCTTCATGTCGTATCTGTCGCTCATGACCCAATCATCAAAACTGCCGTTCTTAAAAGCGACCATGAGTCGAGGTTTACCCATCGGCACGTAATGATTGAATCCGAAAAGTTCAAGCGCGGAATGTGCTGCTATCCGCGCTTTGTTTCCGGTCTGAAGATTGTAGCTATATATCGAAGCCAACGCCGAAAGGCTGTCATTCTTTCTATACATAACCCCACGCGACAATCCTTCGAGCCAACCTGAATCCCGGTATCTCTTTATGAGCTGGGCAGAGTATCCCTCTTTCCGAAGCCAAGCGGCAAACAGAAGTCCCCCCGGAACTGCATCGGTAAGAAGTTGGTTGATTTTTGATGTCGTTGCTATACTCATAGTTGATTATCACTTTGAAATATCAACCGCAAAGTTAATCAAAAAGTTTGTACCGTCAAACTATTGAGTTGGGAATTATATCCGATAATATACCAATAGTGTATTATGAGCAGTTAATTCCAACTCTTTTTGCCTTAATAAGTCGCCATCAACATTTATTGCATAGACGTCAGGCTGTTTGGTATTCCGTGCGATTTACCGAACATTTTTGCATTTGAGGTGGACAACGAGAGATTGAGCTGGCTACTGGGAGGTAATGCATGCCGCCGTGCCATTCTACAACAATGAACGTCCGCACAGGAGCATTGAGATGCTCACGCCAATGGAGGCCGCCGGACGTACAGGCAGGTTCAAACGAGGATGGATGAGCTATAGAGAAAGGGCGATTGACAACCTTGACAGGGAGACATTGCCGCCATAAAAATTTTTTGTAACTTTGTTCCTATCCCTGGGCGGAGTTGACTGAGGGCGTAGCCCGAAGGCAACGTAGCCCAGGGATAGGATCCGGTCTGTCAACCTTATCCAGAGATAGAGTAAACCAATATCAGTAAACATGCCAAACCGAGTCAACCATTTTCAGGAACGGACAGTGTGACAGAAATCTGTGCCACTAATTTGCCACCAATAGTGGTCTCGTTCGGTCTTTTTTCGGTCCGGAATCGGTCCTGAGTCGATAGGAATAGGACATTAAAAAAAACCGCACAATATGCTGATATTGCGCGGTTTGTCTTAATTTTGTCTTGTGCCGTCCGGAAGGTGTCCGGAACACTTAGTGGAGCTGGAGGGATTCGAACCCTCGTCCAAACGCGGAACTAATGAGCTTTCTACATGCTTATCCACAAGTTGGTTTTCGTGTGTCGCCCGGCCCGTGGCCACCAAACGGCACCTTATCCTCTAAATTTTCGGCAGGAGGCCGAGGCGTCGACCTGCCTATTCCCGATTTAACTGCACCACCTTGTCGATTAGTCTCGGGACGACGACAATCGGGTGATGTCTCGTCGGCGCAACTGTTGCGCCGATAAAGCTGATCTACTGTGCTTCAATCAGGCAGCGAGAGCGTAGTTGTTTTCGCCATTTAAAATTGTTGATGTCTCTGATTATAGAGCGTAGCCATCATTGCTCTGCATGCTTACTCACCACCTCTACACGCTGTCAAAACCGGTCAGCCCCTTTCAGTGGTTGGAGTCTGCAAATATACTGCGATGATATTGAATATGCGAAAAGTTTAACTATATTTAACTCTGCGGGCGCTTTTTTAGACGAATTGTGTGATGATGTCATGAAATTTTCGTAATATTGTGGCATATTATCAGCAGTTATGATTCTCAAGAGATTATTACCCATTGTGGTATTCGTCGCATTGGCTGCCGTTGCCGGCGCTCAGGAGATGTTTGTGCCTTCTAGTGCCACTTTTGTCGATGCAGCGGGCCCGCATGAGACTTATCAGTCGCTTCAGGCTCCGCCGATAGAAGTGACTGATCTGGGTTCTACTGTTTCGTTGCTCATGGGCAATGATGTTATGGAACTCATTCAGGAGCCTGACAATCCGTTGGAGTATAGATATTCTCTCAAGGGTAAGGGGCGCGGACAAAAAGTCATCACCCGGGCTTACCGCGAGGCGGTCGGTGGCAAAATAGTCAGGGTTACTGTTACGACTCTTAAGCCGTCGAAACAGATTGAGTCGCTGACTATTAATTTCACTCCTGAGATTGTCGGACTGCCTAAAGATTCATCTGAAAATTAATTTTTAACCCAATTTCGATATAATATCCTCTGAAATGGCAACAAAACCTTTCAAATACCAGGAAATGTTCCCGCTTGGTCCGGACAAGACCGAGTATTATCTGCTGACATCAGACTATGTCAAGGTTGAGAATTGGAACGGTCACGAGATGCTCGTGGTCGATCCGGAGGCACTGCGCGTTCTGACGCGTCAGGCAACACACGACAATGCCTTTATGCTGCGTCGCGAGCATAACGAGATGGTGGCCAAAATTTTGTCTGACCCCGAAGCCAGCGAGAACGATAAGTTTGTGGCACTCACAATGCTGCGCAATGCCGAGGTCGCTGCAATGGGTCAGCTCCCGTTCTGTCAGGACACCGGCACTGCTGTAATTCACGCTACCAAAGGCCAGTCGGTCTGGACCGGCGGACACGATGAGGAATATATCTCTCACGGTGTGTATGACACATATACTACCGATAATCTCCGCTATAGCCAGAACGCCCCCCTGAATATGTATGACGAGGTCAATACCGGATGTAATCTCCCTGCGCAGATTGATATTCATGCCGGTGATGGCGATGAGTATAAATTCCTGTTCGTAGCGAAGGGCGGCGGTTCTGCCAACAAGACTTATCTCTATCAGGAGACAAAGGCTCTGATCAACCCCAAGACTCTCATTCCTTTCCTTGTCGAAAAGATGAAGACTCTCGGCACTGCTGCGTGCCCGCCTTATCATATCGCCATCGTTATCGGCGGTACTTCGGCTGAGAAGAATCTCGAGGTCGTGAAGAAAGCTTCGGTTAAATATCTCGACGAGCTGCCCGACCATGGCAATGAACTCGGTCATGCTTTCCGCGATAAGGAGCTTGAAAAGGAACTTCTCGAAGCAACCCGCAAAATCGGACTCGGCGCTCAGTTCGGCGGCAAGTATTTCGCCCATGACATCCGCGTTATCCGTCTGCCGCGCCATGGCGCATCTTGCCCTGTGGGTCTCGGAGTCAGCTGCTCGGCCGACCGCAATGTAAAGGCAAAGATCAACCGCGAAGGTCTCTGGATAGAGCGTCTCGACTCTAATCCCGGGGAACTGATACCGGAGGCTTATCGTCGCGAAGGCGAAGGCGATGTCGTCAGGATTGACCTCAACCGTCCGATGGACGAGATTCGTGCCGAGCTGTCGAAATATCCTGTTTCGACCCGTCTGTCGCTTAACGGCACTATAATCGTCGGCCGTGATATTGCCCACGCAAAGATCAAGGAGCGTCTTGATAAGGGCGAACCTATGCCTCAGTATCTCAAAGACCATCCGATTTATTATGCAGGGCCTGCCAAGACTCCCGCAGGCTTGCCCAGCGGCTCATTCGGCCCGACTACAGCCGGCCGCATGGACAGCTATGTCGATCAGTTCCAGGCTGCCGGAGGTTCAATGGTAATGATCGCCAAGGGCAACCGCTCACAGCAGGTTACCGATGCCTGCCATAAACATGGCGGTTTCTATCTCGGCTCAATCGGCGGCCCCGCTGCTATACTGGCAAAGAACTCCATTAAGAAAGTCGAACTTTTGGAGTATCCCGAGCTTGGTATGGAAGCTATCTGGAAGATTGAGGTCGAAGATTTCCCCGCCTTCATTCTTGTCGACGACAAGGGCAATGATTTCTTCACTCAGATTGCCGAGAAATGCAAAGGATGTCCGTTGACGAAATAATCATGACTTATATAAATATGCGCCGGGCCCGTCGGGCTTGGCGCATATTTTTGGTAGTAGCCGGGCTTGCAGTTTCTGTAAGTGCGTCATCGAAGACTCTCGACGAGTTGTTCCGCGAGTCGGGGATGGTAGATGCGATCTCTCTCGATCAGCGTATCGCTGTAGAGCTTGTCTACGCCCGCGATGACAATTTCACCGGGGTTGTTCTCTATCCCGACGCAGTAAGCGGATGCTATCTTCACCCTAAAGCAGCGCAGGCTCTCGCTCGGGCTCAGGCAGAACTGTCGCGAATCAGGCCCGGCTTTCGTCTGCTTGTCACCGATGCCGCCCGGCCCATGAGCGTGCAGCGCCGAATGTATCAGAGTGTCCGTGGGACAGGGAAAGCGCGCTATGTCGCCAACCCAGTCCGTGGTGGCGGTCTGCATAATTTTGGAATGGCTGTGGATCTGACTATTATCGATTCTTCGGGAGCTCAATTGCCGATGGGGACTCCCGTCGACCATCTTGGCCCCGAGGCTAATATCGATCGCGAGGCTCAGCTGGTTCGTCAGGGCAGAATAACAGCCGAAGAGCGTGAAAACCGTCAGCTGTTGCGCAGAGTGATGGTTGCGGCCGGATGGCGCCCGCTGCGAACCGAGTGGTGGCATTTCGACCTGACAACGCGTAGCAATGCGCGCCGCTATTATTGTCTTCTTGATTTCTGAGCCATCCCGAATGTGAATTCGGATTATGGCATCAATTTGTCGCTTAAAATAAATTTAAGTATTTTTGCATTTCATAAAAGAATCATACGCCACAATATCATGAAAAAATTTGCATTGATCAGTCAGGCGCTTCTGGCGTTGGCTCTAACGCCATCAATCAGCGCTAACCCCGGTTTTCCGACGGAATATGAGGGCGTTATGCTTCAAGGTTTCTACTGGGACAGCTATGAGGACACCAAGTGGACGAACCTGACATCACAGGTCGATGAGCTCAGCAAGTATTTCGACCTTATCTGGATTCCGAACAGCGGAAGCTGTGGAAGCGGAAAGCAGATGGGCTATATGCCGCAATATTGGTTTACGAACCACAACTCGTCGTTCGGCACTGAGGAAGAGCTTCTGAATATGATCAGAGTTTTCAAGGAAAAAGGCATAGGTTTTATCGCTGATGTTGTTATCAATCATAGAAATGGTGTTACGAACTGGACTGATTTTCCTACCGAAGAATGGAACGGAACAAAATGGAAAATCGGCCCCGAGGGAATATGCCGCAATGATGAAGTCGCAAATGCGTCGGGACAGGCCACGCCGACCGGCGCAAACGACACCGGCGACAATTTCGACGGAGCGCGAGACCTCGACCATACGAACGCCAATGTTCAGGACAACTGTAAGAATTATCAAAAGTGTCTGATGGAGAAATACGGCTATGCGGGTTTTCGGCTCGACATGGTGAAGGGATATGGCGGCCAGTATACCAAAATCTATAACGAATACAGCCAGCCTGAGTTCTGTGTTGGTGAATATTGGGACGCCAGTTATGATGCCGTCAAGGCGTGGATCGACGCTACAGGCAAGACGAGCGCCGCATTCGATTTCCCGTGTAAGTATGCTATCAACAGTGCTTTCAGCGGCGATTGGGACATGACGAAGTTGGTCTGGAAGGCAAACAGAACTACAGACCAGCCGGCCGGTATGATTCATTTTGGCTACCCCCAGTATTCGGTTACTTTCGTCGATAACCACGACACCTATCGAGAAGGCAGCAAGTTCGGCGGAGACGTCGTGGCTGCGAACGCCTTCATTCTCAGCAGCCCCGGTACTCCCTGCGTCTTCCTTCGTCATTGGATTGACTATAAGGAGCAGCTCAAGCCCCTGATTCTCGCCCGCAAGGCTTGCGGGGTAAGCAACACGAGCAAAGTCGATGTCATAAGGAGCGAGACAGGCTGTTATGTGGCAAAGATTTATGGCTCGAAAGGAACCCTCGGAGTTAGAATCGGTTGGACAACAGATTATGATAATACATTCTCATCTTTCACCAAAGTTGCATCCGGCACCCAATATAGCATGTGGATGGACGTCGCGGCTGATCCGAGTGATGGGGTAGACCTCAGCGGAATGCCTAAGAATATGTATGTTGTCGGAACGTTCAACGGTTGGGCGATTTCTGACCCGACAGGTCTCGTTCAGATGGGCGCGCAGTATGTGGCTCCGAATATTACTCTTACAGAAGAAGGAACTACCGGCTATTCTAAATTCACTTTCATCACCGCGACCGGAACGGACTGGAGTGAAGTGAATCAGTCTGACCGTTACGGAGCAGCAAGAGCCGATCAGGTCATTGCTTTGAACGAACCTGCTGAAGTGCGTGATTTCACTGTCGGCAATAATCCAGGCGGCGCATATAACTGGAAAGCGCCCGCAGGAACATACGATATTGTCTTCGACTTCAAGAAAAAGACAGTGACATTGCTTGAGGCCGGTTCATTTGTCTATGTGCCCGACAATCTCTTCATGGTCGGCAATATCGCGGGTTCATCTCATTGGAATATAGCGTCACCTGTGACCCTCATCCGTAATGGTAACTCGTATATAGCTACCGATGTTGTCTTCGAAAGCTCCGATTCTCGCGCCGACGGTGATTGCTATTTCAATTTCCAGACCGGAAAAGCATTGACTTTCGATATGCTGAACAGTAGTTTCGAACGTTTTGGCGCCTCTGAAGAAGGGTTGGAGTTGACGCCGGCAGGCAGTCTTGATATCCAGCGGAACTGGCCTAATGGCGAGGATGCTTTCCATTCGTCGTCGACAAAATCATTCAGCATTAAGCCCGGAAAATATGATCTGGTTGCGAATTTTGCCACAAACAAACTGTCGATAACCAAAACGACTTCGCTTTCTGAGCTTGAAAATATCGATCCCGAGAAAACATATTATACGCTTCAGGGGTTGAAACTGAATGAACGTCCTTCCACTCCCGGAATTTATATCGTTGTCTGTGGAGCGAAAGTCGAAAAAGAACTAATCAGATAAAATCTCAATTTATGGATATAACAACATTATACAAGCTGACCTACGGACTTTATGTCGTTGGTGCGTTTATCGACGGAAAAGCTGTCGGATGCACTATTAATACATGTTTTCAGGTAACAAGCACCACTCCCCGCGTTGCTGTGTGCCTCAACAAGAATAACTATACCCTTGAGGCTATCCGTCAGAATTGTCGGTTCTCGTTGTCGATAATCGCCGAAGATACCGATCCGATGATAATTGGCAAGTTCGGATTCTTCAGCAGCCGCGATACCGATAAATATGAGCCGTTCGGCATGGAGGTAATTTCGATGACTCCATGTGTCAAAGGAAAATTCTGTGGCCGTCTGATTCTCGAGGCCGAGCAGTTTGTCGAGTGTGATACCCACATAATAGTTGTTGCGCGGGTGGTCGATACGGTAGCCGGTTCAGGCGTACCGATGACCTACGCCTATTATCACGACGTTATTAAGGGAAAAGCCCCTAAGGCTGCTCCTACATATCGGGCTGAATAAAAAGCTTTAATAAAATTTATTTCGTCGGCGTCTTTTGCCCCTTTAGCGGGCGAGACGGCGCCGGCGTTCTTCTGCCGAAAGCTTTTCTATAGCATAGCGAAGCGCCGTGCGTGGCATCCGTTTTTGATATGTGTCGAGAAAGCCGCGGAGCGCATCGAGGTCTCTTTTGCCCATTTCCCGAAGCATCCATCCTGTGGCTTTATGAATCAGATCATGCTTGTGGGTCAGATATTTTTTGCTGAGCGCCAGTGTCGGTTCAAAAATTCCCGAACGTATGAGCGTGTATGTCGACACTATTGCGATACGCTGGCGCCACAGGTTTTCGGAGGAAGAGAGGCGTATAAGAATATCCGTCGAGGGCAATTTTCCGTCGGGCTTTTTGCGTGATAGCCATTCTCCGATGATATATGGAGCGGATAGATCGACAAGATCCCAGTTGTTGGCCCTTTCGGCATAGTCAAGGTAGAAGTCGGCTATGAGTGAGGCGTGTTGTCCCTGAGCTTTCTTCATCTCTTCGACCAGAAGAAGTAGCGCACATAGGCGCACTTCGTGCCATTCAGAGCCGAGCATCAGCGCAATTTGGTGGAAAGGAACCTTAAGTCGGTATTCTTTGACAATCTGTCGTGTCTGCGGCACTTTCAGCCCCAGAAACTCATCGCCCTCACCATATTCTCCCGTACCGGTTTTGAAAAACCGCATCAAAACTTTACGCTGGTCGCTGTCTTGCATGGATTTCAGCCTGTTGATAATATCGCTGGCCGGAAAGTCGAACTGCTTGCGGCGGTGGAAAGCTCTCCGAGGGCTGCCGTCATCCATTGTTACTATGCCGTCGAAAACGAATCCGGCTTCCTCGATTCTGTGAAGCATCGGAGCGTTTGCTGCGTGGGTGTCGATTCTCAAGATCGGCGAGTGCATATCGGCCCATTGGAAAATCAGTGGCATCAGACCTTTTATACTTCCATCTGTGGCAACCCGGTGTAATGTCAGATAGTGCTCCCCGTTGTCAATAGCGCTGTAATGCGGATCCCGGCTTTTGACCATGGCGAAGGTGGCGACAATTTTTCCATCGCTCTCGATCACATAGCTTTCTTTCCGACGGATGTCGCCGGCGACAAGATTCATATCCGGCGAAGAATTGCCCCACTGAGTAGGATTGCCGGTCCGGGCCATGAACTGTCGGGCCACAGCGAAAATTGAGCCGATAATCTCCGTGTCAGATTCTTCGGCTTTGCGAATGGATAAAACCATTTTTCAGGTCAGATTATGCCGCGAATGGCGTCGATGCTGTCGAATCCGTTTCTGATCAGGTATTCCTCGATTCCGTCGACTATCTTGCCGGTCACAGCGGGGTCTACGAAATTCGCGGTGCCGACTTCAATTGCCGAGGCGCCCGCCATAATGAATTCGAGTGCGTCGCGGGCTGTCATGATACCGCCGAGGCCGACAACAGGTATTTTCACCGCTTTGGCTACCTGCCATACCATTCTGACAGCAACCGGACGCACGGCTGGTCCGGACAGGCCGCCCGTAATTGTGGAAAGGTACGGTCGACGACGTTCAACGTCGATAGCCATGCCGAGAAGTGTGTTGATCAGAGAAACGCTGTCGGCTCCGGCTCCTTCAGCGGCCAGAGCGATGTCGGTGACGGACGTTACGTTGGGCGACAGCTTGACCATAACGTGGCGCGGGAATGTGTCTCTGACAGCGCGTGTGATAGTTGCCGCCCCTTCGCAGGTAGTGCCGAATGCCATACCTCCATGCTTGACGTTAGGGCATGAGATATTGACCTCTACGGCCGCAACTTTCTCGAGTGGAGCGAGACGACGGGCAACTTCGGCGTAATCGTCGGGCGAAGCGCCTGAAACGTTGACAATCAGCCGGCTGTCCGTATCGGCGATGCGAGGATAGATATGCTCGATGAAATAATCAACGCCCTTGTTCTGAAGACCGACGGCATTGAGCATCCCTGCGGGCGTCTCGGCCATGCGGGGGTAGTCGTTCCCTTCGCGCGGATTGAGGGTGGTGCCTTTTACGATGAAACCACCAAGGCGTCGGAGGTCGACAAACGGGGCGAATTCTTCGCCATAACCGAAGGTGCCTGACGCTGTGAGTACGGGGTTTTTCAGAGTGAGGCCACGCCCCAGATCAACATTGAGATTTACCATGTCAGCTGATTTATATTAAAGACAGGGCCTTCGGTGCAGACACATACATTTCCTTTCACGGTTTTCTCGACGCAGCATAGGCAGGCACCAAGTCCGCAGGCCATCGTGTTTTCAAGTGAAACTTCGCAATCGATACCACGGAGCCGCGCTACCGAGGCTACGGCTTTCATCATCGGCATCGGCCCGCAGCAATATATCCGGTCGAAGTTTTCGTTCGCGATAACAGGATTGTCAACAACAGTGCCGGAGGCGCCCATAGAGCCGTCGTCGGTCGATATATGTACTTTTCCGAGTGCCTCGAATTCCGGAAGCTGTAGCTGATCAGCCGCTGTGCGGGCGCCTAACAGGAATTCCGGCTTTGCTCCGTTGGCAACAAGCGATGCACCGAGGCAGAGCAGGGGAGCAACACCTACGCCGCCGCCGACGAGCAGAACACGTTCGCCGGCATGAGATAGCGTGAAGCCGTTTCCGAGAGGCATCAGCATATTGAATGTGTCGCCGCTCCTGGCGTTGACGAGCCGATGGGTTGCGCGGCCTGCGTCTCTGACGAGCAGTCTTACCTGTCGTTTAGTGTAATCAACGTAATTAATTGATATCGGACGGCGAAGCATGACGCCTGGAACTTCGACAGCAACCTGTGCGAACTGGCCGGGAAGAATGTCGGAGGGGAGAGTGCCGTCGACAGCTTCCATTACCAGACATGCGTAACGGCCGTCGGCCAGCTTGGTGGCGTCGACGACCTTGTAATCTTTTACAGTCTTGTTGGTCATTGGGTGAAAATTGTGCTCGAAGCGGGACTCGAACCCGCACAGCCGCTATGGCCAAGGGATTTTAAGTCCCTCGTGTCTACCATTCCACCATTCGAGCTTCAGGCGCTGCAAAGATACTCCATTCTTTTGACATCTGCAAATTCCCCGCCGGGCCATCAGGGCGGGGGCGCATCAAAATTTATCAAAATCTTCCCTGTGGTATGCCACAACTTGAATATATAGCCACCATAGCCTAAGAATCAGAAGATTCCGAAGATAGGGATATTGACCGTTCGTGCAATGGATTCTGAAGGCGGAGACTGGAATAGTTTTAAGATGAAGCAGGCGGATGGTGCCGGTCCATAAAATTCGCTGCATATCAATTGAATAAGCGTAGGGACGCTCCATGGAGCGTCCATACGCTTACTGCGTTCATTATCAAACTGTTACATTGCCGACACGCTTCAAAGGCCCCAGGATAACAATGCGTATTGCCTCCGGCAATAGATAGCTCGTTGACTCATAGAGCTTTGGGAGCGTGCCAAAGGCACGCGGCTACAGGTAGCCGAGGTTCTTTCGGTTGATTTTGATGCGGTTGCCCCGCTGAGTCATACAGGCAAATAGCTGAAGTCCTGTTTGACAGGGATCCGGCCACTCGGGCCGTCGGGAGGTCGGGGGTGTTTAGTGTTTCACCCTGAAACAGTGATGCGGCTATTTATAATCGGTTTCGATGAGGTCAAATCCATCGGGAAGTTTCACCTCTTTGATGGTGACCCCGTATTGGGCCTTCATCTGAGCAGCGCAGGTGGTGTAGAACGTCCAGCATATTTCACGCATATTCTTGCGGTCCATCTTCTCTGACAGGTCATGGCCGTAGATTTTACGGGGCATCTCGGCGTCGGTCTGTTCGAGGCCGGTTGCGATGAAGTTGTAGGCGCCGTTGTCGGCTGTCGCTTCGAGTATCAGCCCGGGCAGTCCGCAGAATTTCCACGGCCCGTTGTTAATCGGTATCTCGAGGGTAAACCAGGCAGTCCAGTGTCGGCCGTGATAGTCGGTCTCAGCCATTATACATTCATAGTCGAGCACGGTCTTAATTGAGTCGGATATGCTCCACGACTGCTCGCTGAAAGGCTCGGTGTAGTTGCCGAGCTCTACGGCGGTCTCTTCATAGCAGAGCATCTCGCCTTTCTGAGGGTATTTGATGATGTAGGTGCGGTCTCTCGGAAGCAGCGTGGGACGCTGTCCGGCAGCATTGGCAGCTGCCACCATATTGTTGAAATCAGCGGTTCCCTGCGGGGTGGAGAGCATTGAGTCGACTACCTGCGTGACGGGGTTGAAGTATCTCGACTCCTCATTCCCTATCAGAAGCACAAAGTCGTTGACTATCTTATTATTAGACCAGTTGGTATACTTTTCCTGATATCCAACTTTGACCATACACTTTTGAGCCTCAGCGGCGGTTGCTGCCGATGCAGCCGTAATGGCGGCACAGAGAATTGCGAGTATCTTCTTCATAGGGGTAATGATTTATTTTCTGACAGTTATTGAAAACAGCAGCTGACGGCCCCGGAGCGAGCGCTGAGATTCGAACGACGACAGCTGCGAGTAGGTCGTGTAGTTGTATTGTTTCTTATTGAGGATGTTGGTCAGCGATGCCGACAGCTCGATGCGCCCCGAGGGTTTGAATGTCAGCTTGGCGTCGAGCATTTCGATATTCTTGAATGAGCCTGCGGTCAGCTCGTTGCGGTAGTGCTCGCCGCCTACCTGAAGTTGCCATTTGGTGAGAGGTGTGAAGGTCAGGTTCAGCCGGTTGGCCAGCGAGGAGAGCCACGGAGCGGCGTCGCCGTTGATTGTCAGGCGGCTTTCGGAATAGTTAATGGCGTAGTCGAAGCTGAACCACGACCATGGAGAGCCGCCTATCTTGGCGCCTGCGCTCCAGCCGTTGCCTACCGACTGAACCGCCTCCTGCTGCGACAGCAGGCTCGACCGGTTGCGGCTGTATGAGCCGTTGATGTTGAAGCTTCCGCGCATGAAATCGAGGGTCTTGCCGAAGCTGCCGGTGGCCCATAGCATCCGGCTGTTGCTTTTGGCGTCGGAGTAGCTGTAGACTATGTAGTCGCCATAGAGCTGCTGAGCCAGGGTGTAGGGCAGTTGGCTCCACGAGTGGGTAACGGCGCCGTTGGCGAACAGTCCGCGGCGCGAGTGCTTATAGCTGAAGTTTGCCGATACGTTCTGAGAGGAATGGTTATAGAAGTTCTCTGTTCCTGATTCGAAGGTACGGTAGTCGGTCATAATCAGCCCCGGATGAATCAGGTTGAGGTTCATCGGTGAGCGGCCCAAGCCTCCGTGGACGGTGCCCGAAAAGCGGTTGTTAGGCTTCCAGTTGAAGCTCAGCGACGGCGAGAAGTAGGCTTCGTCGTGGTTGGCGATAGCCTTGTCGAAAGAATAGTGGGCGTAGCTGACGGGGAGATTGAGCGTGAAGTTAACGCGCTTCATCCAGTATTCGAGCTTGGGAGTAGCATAGACCGTGAAAGAGTTTGTATGAACTACGTTAGTGAAGTCTGACAGGTCCGAGATGTCCGGCAGGTCGGCCTCTGACGTCATCGACCGCCAGTAGCCCTTGATACCTCCCTCGAGGCTGATGGTGATTCCTTTGATGGAGAAGGCATACGCCGCGCTTTCATGGGTATGGAAAGCATGGTCGCCGATGTGCTGGCGACAGGCGTTGCCGTCCAGGTTGAGATTGAGGGTCTGAGGCAGCGACTCCCATTCGTTGCGGCTCTCGAAGGTGACGAGATGCTTCCCCTTGAACCGCTGAATCATCTTGAAGCTGTTGCTGACGTAGTAGTCGGGCAGACGGGCCGACTGGCTGTTCGGTATCGAGCCGGTGGTTGTGACGCTGATGTCGTCCCAGTTGATGTTGGTCTGCAGGGTGTTGTTTATGAATGATGTTTTCCGGTTCAGCTCGTAGATGAATTTGCCGCTGAGCGAGTGCTGATGCTCCGTGCCGTCGAGGTTCTCGGTGACTACGCGGTTGCCCTCGTCAAGAAAATAAGTCGTTATATTCGAAGCATTGGCGGTAAGGCGGTTGGAGGAGTAGTCGATATTGACTTTGAATTCGCCTCGGCCGAATTTCCATAGGTTGTTGGTCGACACGAGAAACGAGCGGTTCAGGCAGGTGCGCCTGCTGCTGAGCGAGGCCACATCGGGCAGTCCGATACCGACATACCGGCTCAGCCCCGTGCCGTGGCCCGTGGCGAAGAAGTCGGTGTTTGACCCTGACAGATCTTCGCCGGTGTTGTTGGTGCGGAAGGTAGTGATATTCTGAAATCCGGGCATGGCGCACATTGCAAACAGCTCGCCGTCCCACACGGCCCCTTCAGGCTGCCACGACCATCCGCCTCCGGCATCGCCGTGGATGCTCCATGCGGCTTTCGCCTTGTTTTTCAGCTTGAGGTTGATGGCAGCCTTGTCGGAGAAGGCGATGCCCGAAAGGACCTCCACGGGCTGATGGTTTTCCATCACCTCAACAGCGCCGACATCGTCGTGGCTGATACCGTTTGTGGCGAGGCCATATTTGCCGCCAAGAAGGTCGGTGCCCTCAATATAGAACTTGTTGATGTCTTCCCCCTGATACTTTATTTTGCCGCTGCTGCTGACGTCGATGCCCGGCATACGCTTCAATACGTCGCCTATCGTGCGGTCTTGCGCCTGAGCGAAGCTGCCGACGTTGTAGGTGATGGTGTCGCCCTGCTGGCGTATGCGGTCGGCCTTGACGGTCACCTCTTTGAGCAGGGTTGTTCCCGGCTCCATGCTGACGGTGAGAGGAAATGCGGCGCTGTCAAGAGGAATTGACTGCTTGGCAAAATTCATCATTGCAACCTCCAGCCGACAACCTTCTACCGACGTCAGCTCTATTGCAAAACCTCCGTCGGCTTTCGACGATGTAAACTTCTTGATTTTGCCGTCAGGTCCCTTCACCATGACCGAAGCACCGGGCAGCGGCTCGTTGGCTTCACGGTCGATGACCATGCCGTTCACAGTTATCTGAGCCTCAGCGCTTACAGCAACCGACGCACTGATAATCAATGTGATAATTGCGATGAACAGCCTCATGGATTTCGGATAACCCGTTTCTGCCTGCAAATATAAAAAAAATAGGCGAGATAGCAAATCAGGGGTTGCCCAGGTCCCGCTGTCAGAAAGCTAATAAATGTGCGCAATCCGCTGTATATCAATTGAATAAGCGTAGGGACGCTCCATGGAGCGTCCTACGCTTACTTGATTAATTATCAAACTGTTACATTGTCGACACGCTTCAAAGGCCCCAGGATAACAATGTGTATTGCCTCCGGCAATAGATAGCTCGTTGACTCATAGAGCTTTGGGAGCGTGCCAAAGGCACGCGGCTACAGGTAGCCGAGGTTCTTTCGGTTGATTTTGATGCGGTTGCCCTGGTGAAACTCCGAACCACTGAAACACTCATTCGGCGAATTCGGCGCGGGCGGCTTCGAGGCTCTCGGGGCGGCCGATGTCGTGCCAGCGCGTTCCGTGGGGTTGCTGCCAACTGCGGATTTCGAGGCGCCGGGCGTTGGCGATGTAGAACGGTGTCAGCGAGAAGGGCTCGCCCGCCGGGGCATACTCTTCGAGGGCGTCGAACAGGGTCGGGGAGATGAGGTGGATGCCTCCGAAGGCGAGCTGACGGTCAGCCGGGGCGGGGTTCCCTTTGGTTTCGCCCGTGAAGAGGTTTCGCCAGCCGGTGAGGCGTCCGGCGCGGTCGAAGGTGAGGCGTCGCGAGGAGTTGCGTTCGGAGGTCAGCAGCAGGGCGTCGGCTCCGCCGAGCTCCATGCGGTCCAGAGGGATGTCGGTGACGATGTCGGCGTTGTGGAGCAGCACGGGCTCGCCGTCGGCGCTGTCGAGCAGCGGCCGGGCCTTCAGCAGGCCTCCTCCGGTGTCGAGCAGGCGCTCTGATTCGTCGCTGATTCTGATGGGGACGCTCCAGCGGCGCGAGGCTATGAAGTCGGCAACCATCGGCGCGAAATGGTGGACGTTGACAACAATCTCGCGGGCTCCGGCTTCAGTAACGGCCTCTATGGCGCGCTCAAGGGCCGTCTTGCCTGCCACCTCCACCAGCGCCTTGGGGCGCGTCAGCGTCAGCGGATATAGGCGAGTGCCGAGTCCGGCGGCAAATATCATCGCTTTCATCGCGCAGGCATGAGTTTGCGGATTCCGCGCTCGCGGTGGTTGAGGTCGACGGCCACGCCGAATTCGCTGTTGATCCATTCCGCCATTGCCTGGGCGCAGTAGACGCTCCGATGGCGTCCACCGGTGCATCCGAACGAAACTTTCAGGCTCGTGAATCCTCGTTCGAGATAACGTTTGACACTTTCGCCGACCATCGCTTTCGCATGGGTGAGGAATTCGATAATCTCGCCGTCGTCTTCGAGGAAACGGCGCACGGGTTCGTCAAGGCCGGTCAACGGCATATATTCCTGAATACGGCCGGGATTTGTGATAGCGCGGCAGTCGAATACGAAACCGCCTCCGTTGCCTGTCAGATCGCGGGGAATTCCGCCGGCTCTGAAGCCGAAGCTGTTGACCTCGACAGTCAGCCCGTCAATTTTTGTCGGCTGGCTGAAAAGAGGACATTCAAGTATTCCCGCCGCAGCGGCTGACAGTGCCGGGAAATCCCGTTCCAGCCCGATGCTGAGGCTCTTGAGGTTATTCAATGCCGGAAAAATGCTTTCTATGAAATGAGGCTTCTGTTCGTGAAGACCGCGAAGTCCGTAAGCTCCTAAAACCTGAAGGGTTCTGAACAATGCGAACAGGCTGAGCCTATAGTTGAACTCATCGGCATCCCAATGGTGGTATCGCTGAACCGATTCAAGATAAACAGCGGCAAGTTCCGACCTCAGTTCATGGCTGAAGCCGGCACGTGCCTGCCATAGGAAAGATGCGAGATCGTAAAGAGCAGGCCCCCGGCGACCGCCCTGAAAGTCGATGAACCATGGGGCATTCTCTTTTATCATGACGTTGCGCGATTGGAAATCGCGATACATGAATGTCGGTTTGCTGTCGGAGTCGTCAAGAATCAGATCGGCAAGATGCTCAAAGTCATCTTCAAGTCCTGCTTCGTCGAATTCGATACCTGAGATCTTCAGGAAGCAGTATTTGAAGTAGTTCAGATCCCACATGACTGAGCGCCTGTCGAAACTCTCGACAGGATAACAGTGACTGAAATCCAGACCACGCGCCCCTTTATACTGAATGTCGGGCAACCGCCCGATAGTTTCACGAAGCAGCCCGCGGGTACGTTCGTCGGGCTTCAGGTTATTGAATTGCAACAGCCTGAAAAGCGACGTGTCACCAAGGTCGGATTGCAGATAAGCCATTTCGTCGTCGCTTACGGCGACAACTGTGGGAACATTCAGCCCGGCTTCGGCAAAGTGGCTGTCGAGATAAAGAAAGGCGCGGTTCTCGGCGACCGAAGTGCCGATTGTGCCGATCATACTGCGTTCTCCTTCCAGACGATAGTATGCGCGCGCCGATCCTGATCCTATCAGACGTGTCACGGCCGCAGGAGCGCTCCCGACGGCTCTTTTATAGAGCTCGGAGAGCAATAGCTGATTGTTGTCCATTACTTCTGCCAGTGGTTCCACCCTTGAGCCTTAAGCTCAATCTCCCCGCCGTCGCGCGTGACCATGGCGCAACCCATTTCTGGTTTGCATATATGTCCGATCACACTTACGCCTTTGATTTTCGAAACATCCTCGTGGCGTGAGAGCGGAACGGTGAAGAGCAGTTCGTAGTCTTCGCCGCCGTTAAGGGCTGCGGTGACGAGATTCATGCCGAGTTCTTCGGCCATTATGGCTGTTTGATAATCGATGGGAATACGTTCTTCGTAAATGCGGCAGCCTGTGTCGCTTTGCTTGCAGATATGGAGCAATTCGCTTGAAAGACCGTCGCTTATATCCATCATGGCCGTAGGCTTGATCCCGGTTTCGGCAAGAGCGGTGATGATATCGCGCCGGGCCTCGGGCTTCAGCTGGCGTTCGATAAGGTATTCTTTGCCGCCGAACTCGGGCTGGAAGTCTTTGATGCCTTTCGACGCGACCTTCTCGCGCTCAAGAAGCTGTAGTCCCATATAGGCCGATCCGAGATCTCCGCTGACGCAGATGAGGTCGGTGTCTTTGGCGCCGTCGCGGGTGACAACAGCGTCGGGGGCGGCTTCGCCGATACAGGTTATCGAGATGACAAGACCCGACCGCGAGGCTGTTGTGTCTCCTCCGACAAGATCAACCCCGTATATGTCACACGCCAGACGTACTCCGGCGTAAAGCTCTTCGAGGTGCTCGACAGCGAAACGCGATGATATTGCCAGCGAGACCACGATCTGGCGCGGATGGCCGTTCATGGCATATATGTCACTGAAATTCACCACGGCTGCCTTGTAGCCGAGATGTTTAAGCGGCATGTAGGTGAGGTCGAAATGGATCCCTTCGACGAGAAGGTCGGTCGTCACGAGTTCGTCGACATCTCCCGGGTAACGAAGCACGGCGGCGTCATCGCCGACACTACGCACTGTCGAGGGATTGTGATGCGGCAGATCTTTGGTGAGCCGGTCAATAAGGCCGAATTCTCCGAGTTGCGATATTTCGGTAAGCTTGGGTTGCTCCATAAATTGAGGATCTGGTTTTATTCAGCCCGGTTGACGAGCTCTTTCATTATCTCGAGGCATTTGGGCTGTGCGATCAGAGCGGCCTGCTGTACCTCTTCGTGGGTCGGCACCTGAGTGACATATTTGCCGCCGAGATCGGTGATGACGGAGATTCCGAATACTCTCATTCCGGCATGGTTGGCTACTATGACCTCGGGAACGGTCGACATGCCGACGGCGTCACCTCCTATTATGCTGTAGTAGTTGTATTCCGACGGAGTCTCGAAGGTGGGGCCTGTCACGCCGACATATACGCCGTGCATCAGCCGTATGTCCTTTTCGCGGGCGATTTCGTCGGCTGTGTCGATGAGACGCGAGTCGTAGGCATGGGTCATCGGCGGAAAGCGAGTGCCGAGCTCGTCGTAGTTGTGGCCGCGCAGAGGGTGTTCGGGGAACAGGTTGATGTGGTCGGTGATGACCATAAGGTCGCCGACTTTGAATTCTTTGTTCATGCCGCCCGAGGCATTGCTGACGAAAAGGATCTTTACGCCGAGGGCCTGGAAAATGCGCACGGGGAAGGTGACGGTCTTCATATCGTAGCCTTCGTAGTAGTGGAAGCGGCCCTGCATTGCGATAACGCGCTTTTTGCCGAGAGTTCCGAATATGAGATTACCCTTGTGGCCCTGGACTGTTGAAACCGGGAAATTGGGAATCTCGGAGTAGGGCACGACTGTTGTTTCGGTCATGTGGTCGGCCAGAGATCCGAGGCCGGTTCCGAGAATAATGGCTATTTCAGGTATATCGGTGACTTTAGAGCGGATATATGCCGCTGTTTCTTTGATTTTTTCGAGCATGGTGCGTATCAGGTTTAGAGATTAACAAATCAGTTGATGCTATTGTTTGAGAGCTTCGGGGTGTTCTATCTTGTGGCGCAGAACAGTGTCGAAATCTTCGGGCGACTTTGTGCCGTGGATCGGGTTCGGCAAAAAGTCGACACTGACAGGCAGATAGAAGATATGCTCTTTGAGTTCATGCGGAAAATATGGATTATGAGCGAGCTTGACAGCGTCTTTCTCTGTCGTTATTATGTGTTTACGCTTCCCGCTCATTGTGCTGAATTTGCGGAGTATGGCTTCCATATCGGCAGCCGCGTAGGTTGCGTGATCGGGATAGCGCTGGATATTGACGCGCGCCTGATATTGGCGTATGTGGCGGACGAACGGGCGTGGATTGGCGACCCCGCTGACAACGAGAATCGTGTCGTCGCCCGTCATGCGCTCCAGCCGAGGTATTGATGTCACTTTGTCGGGAAAAACGGCGACAAGATGTCCGTAGAGATAGCGCGAGAAATATAGCTTCTGGTATGGGAACAGATTAAGGTTCTCTTTGAACATTCTGACATCCATTGGCTTCATGTTCTCAGGACATTTTGTAATGACCACAATGTCGGCGCGGTTCAGTGCCGAGACAGGTTCGCGAAGGCGTCCGTAGGGGAGTAGCGAGTCGGAGAACGCCGGGCGTGCGTATTCTGTCAGTACTACCGCCACGGTAGGCTTGACATAGCGGTGCTGGAAAGCATCGTCGAGCACTATGAGGTCGATTTTCGGATCTATCTCGCGCATTCTGTTGATGCCTTCAACGCGTTTTTCGCAGACGGCCACAGAGATGTCCGACCCGAATTTACGCATAATCTGATAAGGCTCGTCGCCGATGTCTGCCGGAGTTGTCAGCTCGCTGCCCATGACGAACCCCTTTGTCGACCGGCGATAGCCGCGTGAAAGCAGACCGATATGATACCGGTCGCGGAGCGAGTTAATGATATATTCGGCGTGGGGTGTCTTGCCGGTTCCGCCAACGGCGATGTTACCAACCACAACAATGGGTATGTCGAATTCTGTCTGCTTCAGAACCTTTCTCTCGAAGAGTTGGTTGCGTAAAGCCACACCAAGCCCGTAAAGCTTTGAAAGCGGCAGAAGCAGCAGCACCGACAGAAATTTGTTGCGGGGCATACCGTAGGCGTTATTCGATTACAACAGGCTGCATACGGGCCTGAACGCCCTGATATTGCCTGATGGATTCAATAGTGCGGTAGATTTCAGCTACATCGCCGAGCTTGCGTTCGAGTGCGCTCTGTTCCATACGGTCGCTCATCATAAGCAGTGCTGTCAGAACATCGTCTTTGGTCTTGGGATAGCGCTCTACACTCCAGCTTTCGACACCGAGCTCTTTGGCCATGTCGGCCAAAGCTGTGTCGAGTCCGCCGAGTTTGTCGACGAGCCCGATTCTGAGAGCTTCACGTCCGTCCCAAACACGTCCTTCTGCGATGGCCTTGATCTGGTCGACGGTCTTCTTACGCCCGCCGGCGACACGTTTGACGAAAAGTTCGTAGCCGCGGTCGACATAGCTCTGCATACCTGCGCGCTGACTCTCTGTCATAGGAGCGAAAATGTCGGTCTGAGCTCCGGCCGGATTAGTGGAAATCGGGTAGGTGGTGACGCCCAGTTTGTCGGTGACGAGTCCACGGATGTTGGGTATGAGACCGAATATGCCGATTGAGCCGGTGATGGTCACCGGTTCGGCGTAGATTTTATCGGCGCCGCATGATATGTAGTATCCACCGGAGGCGGCATAGTCGCTCATCGAGACATAGAACGGTTTCCCTGTCATTTCCTTGAACTCTCCGAGGGCTTCCCATATCTGTTCGCTGGCAAATGCCGAGCCTCCGCCCGAATTCACACGCAGAATCAGTCCGTCGATATCGTCGTTTTCAGCCAGTTCGAGAATCTCGGGAACGAGGCGGTCCGAGGCAATGCCGTCCTTGCCGCTTTCGGTTATATCGCCAGAGGCATAGAGAACTGCGATTGTGGTCTTATGGCTCTTATGAGGTTTCGAAGTGACATATTGGGCGGGGGTGACGAGGCGCAGGTCGTCGTCTTTGTCTATATCGGTCAGTTCCTTGAGCTTGTCGATAAACTCATGGCGATATGCAGAAGCGTCGGCAATTCTTTTCCTGATAAGCTGAGTGGCGTCGAATGTAAATGAGAAAGAGTTGGCCCATGCGTTGACGGAGTCGGCCGATACTTTGCGCCCTTTGGCGATAGATGCGCGGATGTCTTTCCAGAGATTGCCGAGATAGAGTTGCTGCTGTTCGATAGAGGCTGCGCTCGGCTCGGTCAGGATAAATGGCTCGACGGCGCTCTTGTAAGTGCCGACTTTGACGACCTGCATTTCGACTCCGATCTTGTCGAGCAGATTCTTGAAGAACATCATCCGTCCGCCGAGGCCATGGATGTCGACGCTGGCAAGAGGGTTTATATAAAGGCTGTCGGAAGCTGACGCCGCGATGTAGTAGTCGCCCTGACTGTAGACGTCGCCGTAGCTATAGATCCATTTCCCCGACTTTTTGAAGCGGCGGAGAGCATCAATGATGGCCTTGCGCTGGGCTGTGCCTGCCGACGAACCGTTGGCGTCGATGAAAATGCCTTTGATGCGGTCATCGTCGGCCGCGGCGTCGATGGCGTCGATAATATTGTAGAGAACATCGGCCGACGGGCCGTCATTGGTAAGCTTTGCCATAATGTCGAGCGAAGCGGGCTGTTCGACGATTTCCCGACTCAGATCGAGATATAATATCGATTTGTCTTTAACGCTATATTCGCTGTGGGTCGCCGACGAAACAATAGCCATTACGGTCAGAATAAATAAGCCTATCGAGATGAGGAAACCCGACACAAATATGCCTGCGACGGTTCCCAGAAAAGACATGAAAAACTGTTTCATATTCAAATATGTTGCTACAATGCCAACAAAGATACAATTTCCGCCTAAGCTCGCCAAACTTTCCTGCAAAAAACTATGCGTATAAGACATGCCTGAAGCGATAATCAGGCGGAAACAGAGGCCGTGAAGCCTTTATTTCCGCCTGTAGAGTCGATCTCGACCGCGACTTATCGCGCTGCTTTAAATTCCCTTGTGGAGGATTTTCTTGCCGTCCCTTACATAAATCGTTCACGCGCCTCAGCTGTCCGGATTTGAGATACTTCTGCTTCAGTTCCTGCTTTTATTGTTATCTCAGAGGGTAGGCCGTTAAACGAATTGTAATAGTCGGCGACGATCTCGCCTTCGAAGGCAAAACCTACGACCGCCTCGTCGCCTGACGAAGTCAGCGTTACGTATTTGAAATAGCCCGATTCAACAACTCCGAGATATTTGCCGACATATCCCTGTTGCACAAAAGGTTCATCTTTGACATAGTGCGTGTGTGTCCCTTTTTCGCTACAGGCTTCTTTAATAGCCGCGAAGTCAATTTTCTGGTCGTATAGATTGAATTTAGGCATCGGCTTTCCTGTGATGGCGTTGAAGTTACGCATAGCGCCATAACAACGCAAATATACGAAGAATATTCGTAGGTTCAGATGTATTGCAGACAAAAATCAGTCGGGAACAGAGGTCTATCGCCTCTGTCCCCGACTGTGTGTCTGAATAAACGCTATGAGACTTATTTAACGGCTCCTTTAGCGGCAAGTAGGGTGTTTCGCATGAGCGAGCAGATTGTCATCGGGCCTACGCCGCCGGGAACCGGCGTTATGAACGAGCAAAGGGGCGCGACATTGTCGAAATCGACGTCGCCGCACAGACGCCAGCCGCTCTTGCGCGTGGCGTCAGGCACGCGAGTCGTGCCGACGTCGATGATTGTCGCTCCGGGTTTGACCATATCGGCAGTGACGAACCCAGGCTGTCCGAGAGCTGCGATGATAATGTCGGCCTCGCGAGTGATGGATGCGATGTCGGGAGTAGCACTGTGGCATACGGTTACCGTGGCGTTTCCCGGATTTGTTTTCTGCATCATCAGAATCGCCATGGGCTTTCCGACGATGTTGCTTCGGCCCAGAACGACACATCTTTTTCCGCGCGTCGGTATATCATAACGTTTCAGAAGTTCCATGATTCCGGCAGGTGTGGCGCTGACAAATGTCGGAAGACCGAGAGCCATGCGGCCGACGTTGACGGGATGGAACCCGTCGACATCCTTATTGGGATCGACGGCGCGGATAACGCGCTGTTCGTCGAAATGTTTAGGCAGGGGAAGCTGGACGATGAATCCGTCGATGTCGGAGTCGCGGTTGAACTCGTCGATCTTGGCCAGCAGCGTTTCTTCGTCGATGTCGCTTTCAAAGCGCTGAAGAGTAGACTTGAAGCCGCATTCCTCACAGGCTTTCACTTTTGCTGCGACATAGGTCTCGCTACCGCCGTCGTGGCCTACGAGAATAGCGGCAAGATGTGGACGCTTGCCTCCGTTTGCGACGATCTGCTCGACTTCAGCCTTGATTTCAGCTTTTATATCAGCAGCTGTTTTCTTTCCGTCAATAAGTTGCATGGGAGATGGGAATATTAGTGTTAGCGGTGGCGCGCCTGGCGAATCTGGCGCATCATTTTCATGGGATTTTTCATTGCTGTGGCGGCTTTCATCATTTTGCGGGTTTGCTCGAACTGTTTCATCAGCCGGTTGACTTCGACAAGCGAGGTGCCTGAGCCGCGGGCTATGCGCTGGCGGCGGCTTGCGTTGATGATTGCGGGATTCTGGCGCTCTTCTTTCGTCATCGAGTGGATGATTGCCTCGACGCTTTTGAAGGCGTCGTCGTCGATCTCGACATCTTTCAGGGCTTTGCCGACGCCGGGGATCATGGCGGCGAGGTCTTTTATGTTGCCCATTTTCTTGATCTGGTTGATCTGATTGAGGAAGTCGTCGAAGTTGAACTGGTTTTTGGCAATCTTGCGCTGAAGCTCGCGGGCTTCTTTTTCGTTATAGGCTTCCTGAGCTTTCTCGACGAGCGAGACGATGTCGCCCATTCCGAGGATACGGTCGGCCATTCGGGCCGGATGGAACACGTCGAGGGCATCGAGTTTTTCGCCTGTACCGACAAATTTGATCGGTTTCTCGACAACGGTGCGTATCGACAGAGCCGCGCCGCCGCGGGTGTCGCCGTCGAGTTTGGTGAGGACAACGCCGTCGAAATCAAGTCGAGAATTGAACTCGCGGGCTGTGTTGACGGCGTCCTGACCTGTCATTGCATCGACAACGAAGAGAATTTCCTGAGGCTTTACGGCGTTTTTGATCGCTTCAATCTCATTCATCATCTCTTCGTCGATGGCCAGACGACCGGCTGTATCGACTATGACAAGGTCGAAATGGTTCTGTCGCGCATATCTGATAGCGTTCTGGGCTATCTCGACAGGATTTCTGTTCCCTTCTTCGGTGTAGACAGGCACGTCGATCTGCGATGCCAGAACTTTAAGCTGCTCTATGGCGGCCGGGCGATATACGTCGCCTGCCACAAGCAGCGGGCGTTTGCCTTTCTCGCTCTTGAGCTTACGGGCAAGCTTGCCCGACATGGTTGTCTTACCTGAACCCTGCAGTCCGCTCATAAGAATAACCGCGGGATTGCCTGACAGATTCAGGTCGGCGGCCTCGCTACCCATCAACGATGCAAGTTCGTCGTGGACAATCTTCACCATCAGCTCGCTCGGCTTGATGGCTGTCAGCACGTTCTGTCCGAGAGCTTTAGCCTTGACTGTATCGGTGAAATTCTTGGCTACCTTATAGTTTACGTCGGCTTCGAGCAATGCGCGTCTGACGTCTTTGAGCGTCTCGGCAACATTTATTTCGGTTATGCGGCCCTGGCCTTTGAGTATCTTGAAACTGCGTTCAAGTCTTTCGCTTAGATTCTCAAACATGGGGTATAGTGGGATTTATTTCGGCAGAAGGTTTGTTTCGGAGTCGGGAAATACAATTGCCGGCTTGAACGAGCGCGCTTCTTCGGGCGTCATGAGGGCATAGGTCATGATAATTATGATATCGCCCGGAAGAACCTTGCGGGCGGCAGCACCGTTGAGACATATCATGCCCGAGCCTCGTTCGCCGGCTATGGCGTATGTCTCGAATCGCTCGCCGTTATTGTTGTCGACGATATAAACATGTTCGCCGGCGACGATATTCGCGGCGTCCATCAGATCTTCGTCGATGGTTATGCTGCCTATATATTCGAGGTTTGCTTCAGTTACTCTGACGCGGTGGAGTTTCGACTTGAGAACTTCTATCTGCATTGTTTCAGTATTTTACATTGTCGATTAACCTGACATCGCCGACGTAGACTGTTGCACAGCCGCGGGCGTCGTCAACCCAGCTGTCGACGTGCTGCATTGTCACGGGATCGACTATTGTGTAATATTCTACTTTCATTTCGCCGGGCGACACGGCGTTGATGGCTTCGATAACACGCTTTTCCACTTCCGCGACCGAAGCTTCGCGTGCCCATTCACGGCTGAGGCACAGAATACGGTTTATTTCGGGTGCTATCTCGCGACCATGGGCGGAAAGACGCACATTGCGGCTTGACAGGGCAAGTCCGTCGTCGGCACGGCATATCTCAACCGGAACGATTTCAGGGCCATGGCCAAGGATTTCGATCATACGGCGTATGACAGCTATCTGCTGGAAGTCTTTTTCTCCGAAGTATGCACGATCGGGATTGACCATCGCGAAGAGCTTGCTGACAACCTGAGCTACGCCGTTGAAATGGCTGGGGCGCATTGCTCCTTCCATCACTTCGGCTACGGGGCCGAGGTCGAAAACGCGGGTGTCGTTGCCTTCGGGATATATTTCATCGACAGAAGGCACGAAGGCTATGTCGACACCGGCTTCGTCGAGAAGACGGCAGTCGGCCTCTTCGGTGCGGGGGTATGTTGCCAGATCGTCGGCGTTGTTGAACTGTGTGGGGTTGACAAATACACTGACAACGACGGTGGCGTTGTCGCGGCGTGCGTGTTCAACCAACGAAAGGTGGCCCTGATGCAGAGCCCCCATAGTGGGTACTAATCCCACAGTGCCGCCGGCGGTGCGCCGATTCCGGAGCGTCTCGCGGAGCGCGGCTACGGTATTGACAATTTCCATGTCAGAGATTAAGTAGTTTTTTCAGGCTGCAAAAGTAACCAAAAAGTCAAACATAGACAAAAAAGCAACAGCCCTAAAAATAAAATCGCTAATTTTGCGGCATGATAGAACAGGAATTTCAGTCGCCTTTGCTTGAAAGAGCCGTGACAGAGCTGTCGCGGTTGCCGGGAGTAGGGCGTAAGACGGCGCTTAGGCTCGCGCTTCATCTGTTGCGTCAGCCGTCGGAACGCGCGTTAAGTCTCGGCAATTCGATAATCGATCTCAGAAACGGCATCACGTATTGCAAGGTCTGCCACAATATCTCGGAGTCGGCCACTTGTGCTATCTGCGGCGATCAAAGGCGCGATGCGACCACGGTCTGTGTGGTCGAGACGGTGAAGGATGTCATGAGTTTCGAGAATACCGGCCAGTACCGCGGGCTGTATCATGTTCTTGGCGGCGTTATCTCGCCGATGGATGGTGTAGGGCCCGACAGTCTTGAGATCGCATCATTGATAGAGCGGGTTGAAGCAGGCGGAGTCGATGAGGTGATTCTTGCTTTGAGCGCCACGATGGAGGGGGATTCCACCAATTATTATATATACCGTCAGCTGTCGGGATTTCCCGACCTGAAGATTACTCAGCTTGCCCGCGGCGTTTCGGTCGGCAATGAGATCGAGTATACCGACGAGATTACTCTTGGCCGCTCGCTTATCAACCGCACTCTTTTCAGCGACAGTTTTGCAAAATGACGTTTGGTGACGACATAATAGCTATCTCAGCTCCCGAGCCCTCAGATCTCGACCGGATGTTCGAATGGGAGAACGATCCTTCGCTTTGGGGCGCAGGCGATAATGCCGGGCCTCTGTCGCGGGCTTCATTGTCGGCTCTCATTGACAACGGAGGCGGATTCCTGGCGGTCGAGGGGCAGGCAAGGTTTATGATCCGACGCCGCAGTGACGGCGCGACACTCGGGATCATCGATTTCTTCGGCTATGATCTGCTAAACAGCCGGGTCGGTGTGGGAATTCTGATAGGTGGAGAGTTTCGCGGAAGCGGATATGCTAAACGAGCTCTGGATATAGCAGCCGGTTGGCTTGCCGGTCATCACGGGATGCACCAGATATGGGCTCTTGTCGCCGCCGACAATGCGGCGAGCCTCGGACTTTTTACGTCGGCCGGGTATAAAGCGACGGAGCGTCGCTGCGACTGGCTGCGACGCTCCGGGGGGTATGTAGATGCTGTATTGATGCAGAAGCTGCTTACATGATTCCGCGTTCGCGCAGACGCTGCTGCCAGCGCCAGGCGTTGCGCATGGTATCTTCGATCGGGGTGTCGGCTTTCCATCCGAGAACGTTGTTGGCCCGTGAAGGATTGGCCCACACTTTTTCAATGTCACCTTCGCGGCGCGGAGCCATGGAGTGGGGAACCTTAACGCCTGTGGCGCTCTCAAAAGCATTGATGAGCTCGAGAACGCTGAGACCGCGGCCTGTTCCGAGGTTGAAAATCTCGATATTCGAGTCGGATTTGTCGGATAACATCCGCTCGATTGCGATAACATGGGCCTTGGCGAGGTCGACAACGTCGATAAAGTCGCGGATGCAGGTTCCGTCGGGGGTGTCGTAGTCGCTTCCGAACACTTTCAGCTCTTCTCGGATTCCTATTGCGGTCTGCGTCAGATAGGGGATGAGGTTGTTGGGTATTCCGTTGGGAAGTTCTCCGATCTCAGCCGAAGGATGGGCGCCGACGGGGTTGAAATATCTCAGAATGACGCTTTTGATCGGAGCACCCGATGCTACGACATCGGTTATTATATCTTCCGAAATTTTCTTTGTGTTGCCGTAAGGCGATGTCGCTTTCTTGACGGGGGTTGATTCGGTGACGGGATTCTCGTCGGGCTCGCCGTAGACGGTGCATGACGAACTGAAAACAAATCCCTTTACTCCGAACTCCGGCATGAGGTCGAGAAGATTGAGCAGTGTGGCGAGGTTGTTGCGGTAGTATAGTATGGGTTTGTGGACGCTTTCTCCGACGGCCTTGCTCGCTGCGAAGTTGATTATGCCTTTGACTCCCGGATAGTCTCGGAAGAGCTTGCGGAGGATTTCGATATCGTTGCAGTCGCCCTCGACAAATTCGGGGCGTACGCCGGTTATTTTTTCGATGCCGTCGACGACGCCGATGTTGCTGTTGCTGAGGTTGTCGATTATGACAACGCGATAGCCTGCTTTCTGAAGCTCCACAACAGTGTGGGAGCCTATGTAACCTGTTCCGCCGGATACGAGAATACGTGGCTTTTCTGACATTTTGCTAAACTATTAGTAAGGTTTTCTATATTTGTCTGGAGTTGTATCTTCGAGTATGCTGAGATATGAGTTGAACCGGCTTTGGGCTATGCGGTTTTCTTCGAGAGCTTCGCGGACGGCGCAGCCGGGTTCATGGGTGTGGGTGCAGTTGCTGTAGCGACATCCGCGGCCCGTCTCGAAAATCTCAGGGAAATAATGGGCTACTTCATGAACGTCGAAGTCGATCGTGCCGAAGCCCTTCACTCCGGGAGTGTCGATAATATATGAACCGGGATGCCCCGGAAGATCGAACATCTCGCTGAATGTCGTTGTGTGCATACCCGTGTCGTGGATGGCAGAGATTGCTCCTGTACGCAGTCCGAGTCCCGGAATAAGGTCGTTGATAAGCGTTGTCTTGCCGACTCCGCTGTTACCGCTAAAAAGTGTTATATGTCCGATAAGCATTTCGCGGAGTCTGTCGATTCCTTCGCCTGTTTTTGCTGACACGGCTATTGTGTCGTAGCCAATCGAGTTATAAAGATATTCAACAGCTTTCTGAAGCTCGCGTCCGTCTTCGTCGAGCAGGTCGATTTTGTTTATGACGATAGTGACAGGAACTCTGTAGGCTTCTGCCGTGGCCAGAAAGCGGTCGATAAAAGTTGTAGAAGTGGTAGGGTGGGCCAGAGTGACGATCAGCATCGCTCTGTCGAGATTCGCCGCTATGATATGGCTCTCTTTGGAGAGATTGCTTGCCCGTCGGATTATATAATTCCGGCGAGGTTCGATAGCTGTGATATAGTTGTAGTCGTCGCCGGTTTCCTGGACCTCGACAATATCGCCGACGGCCACAGGATTGGTGGTGCGTATGCCCTTTATGCGAAAATTCCCTTTTACGCGGCAGTTGAGGATTCGGGGGGAGTCCTCAAGAGTCTTTACTACGGCATTACTTCCCGTGCTGATTGTAACCTGAGCTTTCACAGGGGCAAAGATAACATAATTTTCACAAAATATCAGCGGCCGGCAATGTCATCCTCGAAAGACGACAGATCTGTCGGCCGCTGCTGTAAGGTTTTCGGCTGCGTCGGTTGTCGAAGCCGATTCAGTTCTTTATAAAAGCGAGATGATGAGTTCTTTTGCGTCTTCGGTCTCCTGGAAGTTGATTTTTCCTTCGCGGGCAAGCCATCCCAGAGCAGCATAGAGCTCTTTGTCTTTCAGCTTAGTCATTTTTTTAAGCTGTTTGGTTCCGAGGGCTTCGCCGAGGTTCAGGGCTTCCCAAACAAGGCCGGCATTCTGTCCGATTGTTTCTGTGTTCATAATTTCTCTATTTATTTAGTTCAGTTTGCATCTATTTGTTAGGTTCCGACGGCAAAATTACTAATAATTTTATAATTTTCGTTCTGTTAATAATAACAGATTGGAACATTATAAAGTTTAATTTATGTAACGTTCATGCTGTCAGCTTTTTATCGAAGCGGTCATATAGGTGTTTTTGCTGTGGCGTACTGTAGTCTTTTGTCTTACCAACATTTGTGATAAGGTTCTTGTTATATATTTAACAAAGTTTATTCACTATGTCGGGTATTGACAATCACATCACAAAAGAAGATTCCGGAAGTGTGTTTTATGCTGCCGCACAAACACTCCGGCGATATGTTTCAGGTGGTAATATGTTGTTTATCGCTACCGTTCTGGCGCTTGTAGCGGCCAATCTGCCTGTAGTTAGAGATTTCTATGCGGGATTTTGGGAGCAAAGTGTGCGCCTTCAGGTTGGCGAGTTCAATGTTTTCAGCCATTCGGGACGTCCGATGACACTGCTTGAGTTTATAAACGATGCTCTTATGGCTGTTTTCTTTTTCAGCATCGGGCTGGAGATAAAACGAGAGATTTTTGTCGGAGAGCTTGCATCGTTCCGCCAGGCTTTGCTGCCCATTATGGGTGCGATAGGTGGAATGGTTGTCCCCGTCGTTATCTTTTTGTCGCTTTCTTACGGTTCTGACTATGCCGATGGCGCCGCCATACCTATGGCCACAGATATTGCTTTTTCGCTCGGAGTTCTGGCGCTGCTGGGAAGCCGGGTTCCGGTCGCTCTGAAGATTTTCTTGACTACACTTGCTGTCGTCGACGACATAGGCGGAATTGTTGTTATTGCGGTATTCTATTCCAACCACATAGAACTTACATATTTGTTATATGCGTTTGGCGGTTTCGTCTTGATGCTCCTGGGCTCTACTTTCGGAATCCGCACTAAAGCGTTTTATCTGACGATAGGGGCAGCAGTATGGTTTCTGTTTCTCAATTCCGGAGTTCATCCGACAATTGCGGGTGTGCTGGTCGCATTCTGCGTGCCCGCGAAGCCGGTTTATGCCCCGAAGATGTATATTAAGAAAATACGTTCTTCGATCGGTCGATTCAACAGTGAGAATGATGAGATGCTGACCCGGCGCACAATTCTGACAAACGACCAGATGGATTGGCTTAAACAGGTCGAGAGCGCTTCTGACAAAGTTATCTCTCCGCTTCAGGACCTTGAAGATTCGCTGCACCCGATTGTAAATATGCTGATTGTGCCCCTGTTCGCTTTCGCCAATGCCGGTATTTTTCTTCTCGACCTCGAAGCATCGTCGATAGTCGGAGGAATTTCGCTCGCGATAATACTTAGTCTGGTTATCGGTAAATCGGTCGGGATTTTAGGGATGGCTTGGCTGACTGTAAAACTTCACCTCGCGCCAATGCCGGATGGCTGCAACTGGAAAATGATGGCCTCGACAGCTGTTCTCTGCGGAATCGGCTTTACGGTGTCGCTGTTTATTGCCGGCCTGACGTTCGGAAGCGGATCGCCTTCAGATATCGAATTGCTGAACGAGGCGAAACTCGGCATTGTTGTCGGTTCACTGCTTGCCGGACTGTGTGGATTCCTTCTGCTGCACCATTTTCTTCCCAGACGGGCGATTAAGCCGGCCGATTAATTCATCGAGGGATTGCTCGGATGATAGAGCCAGTTGCGGTAGGGGCTGCCGAGGGCGCGCACTGTGCGGTGCCACATTGTGTCGTCGGCACCCATCAGCAGCGAGCTTTTGTCGGACGGCATAGGAGAAGTTGCCCAGACATGGTTGCCCATTTCATCGCGGAGCTGCCCTTCGTCCCATCCGCTATAGCCGATGAAGAAGCGTATATGACCTTCAATGGGGTAGCCTGCTTCGACATAACCGCGCATAGCTGAAAAATCGCCTCCGACAAACAGATCGTTGACGATAGGTGACGCTCCGGGAATAATATCGCCGAGGGTGTGGATGTAGAAAAGCCGGTCGGTTGACATCGGGCCGCCGCAGAAAACCGGAACTTTCCGTGAGATGCCTTCGGCGAGCGTGTCGAGTGTATGGCCTGTAGAACGGTTGAGCACTACGCCCATCGAGCCGCGGCCTTCTTCACAATCGATCATTGCTATTACGGCATGATTAAAGAAGGTTTCGCGCAGAAAAGGTTCGGCGATGAGCAGTGAGCCCTTCTCAGGCATCGGAGATTCTATATCGATATTGAACAAGTCTGGTTTCATCCTATAAAAAACGTTTGAACACCGCGAAAAATTGCGCGATAGCTTTTCGCTTTTGGCATTGTGGCCTCTTTTTGTAACTTTGCGGGAAAGAACCAATAATTATTATGTATAAGAAAGACAAACGTATTGTAGTTACGCTTGACGCCGGCGGTACTAACTTCGTGTTCGGAGCCATGCGCGGGTGCGAATATATTACAGAACCGCTTACACTGCCATCTTGTGCCGGTGACCTCGATCGCTGTCTTGGACAACTTGTCAATGGATTCCGAGAGATTATCAACGGACTGCCTGAAAAGCCGGTTGCGATATCTTTCTCATTTCCCGGCCCGGCAGACTATGCCAATGGCATCGTTGGAGGTTTCCTGCCGAATTTCCCCTCATTCCGCGACGGAGTAGCGCTCGGGCCTTACCTTGAGAGTGTTTTCGGACTACCGGTGTTTATCAATAACGACGGCGATTTGTTTGCCTTTGGCGAGGCGACAGCCGGGCGGCTTGTCGACATCAATCGCCGAGTGGCAGAATACGGCAGCGAGCGACATTACCGCAATCTTTTGGGCTACACTTTCGGAACCGGGTTCGGAATAGGGTCGGTTGTCAACGGACAGCTCAATATCGGGAATAACAGTTGTGTAGAGACATTCTGTCTGCCTTATAAATACGATCACAGCCTGATGACCGAAGATTTTTGCTCAATCCGAGGGGTCACACGCGAATACTCACGCCTTTCAGGCGACAATTCGGCATTAACGCCGAAAGAGATAGGAGAAATTGCCGACGGACGACGCAACGGCGACGTCGGTGCGGCCCGCGAGTCGTTCCGCCGCTTCGGCGAAGTTGCCGGCGATGCTATTGCCACAGCCGTGACACTGACCGACTCTCTGGTTGTGTTAGGTGGCGGCCTTACAGGTTCTGCACATCTGATAATGCCGGCTTTACTGAAAGAAATGCGCGAAAAGATCCGTATGATCGACGGGAATACTTTACAGCGAGTTCAGATGGAAGTATTCAACCTTGACGATGAAATGGAATTCGAAAGATTTCTCAAAGGAGACGCACGTCCGCTGAAGGTTTATGGAACAGAGCTGACAGTCAGCTACGATCCGATGAAACGCACAGGAGTGTGTATCAGTCATCTCGGTGCATCCCGTGCAATCGCCATCGGCGCCTACACAGTGGCTTTGACTGCCATTGATGCGTGTAAATGAAAAAATCTGATAAAAAAGTTGCCGAAATATTTGGTCAACTCAAAAAATCCCCCTACCTTTGCACCGTCAATAACCGAGAGAGGTAAATGACAGACACCTTGCCTTGTGGTGTAATGGTAGCACGTCGGATTCTGGTTCCGCCTGTGAGGGTTCGAATCCTTCCAAGGCAACTCCTTAAAATTGCAGTTAGTTGATAGTCAGCTAATTGCAATTTTCTTTTGCCATATTTGCACAACAGAATGAGTTGCGAAACATTGGGTCAGCGGATTTTTCCGGTGGGCGCGGAAGATATCAAGAGTATAGTGTTGCCA